>JAAUYK010045568.1_pt1 | contig 12336 bp, 6 predicted proteins | sample 7278021 | NCBI WGS metagenome assembly JAAUYK01 (sample SAMN14350223, study PRJNA611818) | marine sediment metagenome | isolation source: surface marine sediment (1.8m) | place: French Polynesia: Moorea | collected 2018-08
ACTCCCCCTGCCGGAAAGGGGGGATTTTAAGTTATCTGTCGAACTCAAGAGTTGATTTATTGCAATATTTCCCCCCATTCCGCCCCTGCTTCCGAAGCTTCCCCTGCTTGCATCTATTCCTCATTTCTACCTTGACAGACTACTAGGCTCTAAGCTTGACAATTAGTCAACCCAGATTAGCTTAAAGCTAATAGCTTTTTTTATTAAATTTTAATTAAAGGTTTTCCTTCGAAGTAATCAGGCAAAGGAGCATTCATCAAATTCAAAATAGTCGGAGGTAAATCCACGACTTCCCCTTTAGGTAAATCTGAACCGGGAACAATTCCTGGTCCCTTTGCCATCAAAAATCCTTCTCCTCTATGACCTCCCGCACGGCAATGGGTAAGAGGTCCCACCCGTCCTAGTTTGGAGCTATCAACCACATCAGTTGCTGGCTGGTCCCATAAAACTACTAAATCAGCATCTGGGAGTTTCGGATCCTCATCTGTAGGGAATTTTCTGGTTTTAGCGACATGCTTAACTACAGGTTTGCCAGTTCTGCCATCCTGAAGATCATAGAGCAGTTCGATAATTTCCTCGCAGAGTGCATCGTATTCTTCTGGCTCCACAATTCCATCCCTGTCTCTACCTTTAAGGTTAATACGGATATGTCCGTTAGTAAAAGCGGGCAAAGCAAAAGCCTTCATCTTAGGCCAAAGTGACCAGTACCACATTGAAGGCATCCAAGCCATATCTAATTCTTGTTCTATTGGCGGATCTAATAAGCTGTAGGGAGATAGCAAACCATTTTTTGATGCTCTCAAAAACTTTTTATGAGTCCAAGTGTACCATAATTTCTTGATGGGATTGGGCTCATCTACCTGACTCCAGATTTCTCCTGCCCAAGAATTTCTAATCGGTTTCGTAGTAACTGGTCTAGGAGTAGTTCCAACTTTGCCCGCCGTAAGAGCCACTTTTCCTGGGAAGCTATGTCTGTAGAGCAATTCTGGTAAAATTGCCATACTCAACAAATCGGTAAAGTTAGCTGCCATACCGTGAACAGAAAAGCATAAAACATAAGCATCTTCATCTACTTCCTCTAAAATTTCTCCAATCGCCCGATCTACTTCCTGATAAGCTTTTAGTAGAGGATCTACACCCTGATAGCTTTTGAGAAGGTCGGGAGTAGTAGGATGTTCTGATTCATTACTATAGTTGTAGAGATCGTGACCGATAGTGTGAGTTTCCCCAAATACCATTAAGAACAAATCCCAATCATCTTGCTTTAATAAATCTTTGGCGATTTTTTTATGGCCATCGATACTCTTAGTAACTGCGTCTTGAATCCAGGGGACATAATTTTTTTGCCACCATAAGCCATTATCGTTATATAAAACTGGATTTTTACCATATTTCTTGATGATTTCAGGCAATAGTTCGGCTGGCTGAGAATCATTGACTGTGTATGGATAATGACCTCCCCAACCCAAAACTTGGACCCCATTCACCTTATCAGAGAGAACTGTTACAGGAAGATCTAAAATTGCTACTTTGTAATCTTCTCCTAAAGCATAGAAAGGAGGAAATTCTTGGTAGTCATAACCACTTTTGACTAAATCGCAGACAATCCCATAATCTTCTTCAAGATATTTTGTAGTATCCCAGTAACCTGTTTTATGAGGACGACATCCTGTACCAAATGTTGACCATAATGGCTCTGTAGTAGAGTAATCCGTGGATATATCGCAATAGTTGACGGTATTATCGAGACGACCATAAGTTCCCGAATCCATAATTCTTTTTAAGTTTTTTAAATGCCCTTGAGAACACCATTTTTCCAGCAAACGGGGTTCACAAGCATCTAAGCCAATTACAATAGTCTGTTTTTTCATCCAAAGTTATCCAACATTCAATTGACAATCAAAATCATTAAGCAAAAGTCAAGGCTCTAGTATTTATAAAACAAGAGCTTAGTACTTATGCGAGCATTAAGGATTAGAAAGTCTCAGCTATAGAAACATAAAAATTTTAATTTATTATGGAAATCGTGATCTAGTCTACAGAGTAATATGTGAATTTCGTGATTTGCAGATAATTATTTCATGTAATCATTATATTCTCATATTAGAATTACATAATTATGTAAATTTACCGTAAAGTACGATTATAAAAAGTTTTTTAATACTCCGAAATTAAAACCATGTTGGAAATTCCCAAGATATCAATAATTATCCCAGCCTTTAACGCAGAAAATCACATTAATCAAGCAATTACATCAGCTTTGAGTCAATCCTACAACAACATCGAAGTTATTGTGGTAGATGATGGTTCTTCGGACAATACTGTTAAGATAGTCAAAAGCTTTACTGATGAACGCCTCAAACTATTAGAGAATGAGGAAAATAGGGGTGTAAGTTATTCGCGGAATAGAGCTATAGAAGAAGCAAGTGGCATGTGGATTGCTCTTTTAGATGCAGATGATTGGTATGCTCCTAATAGATTAGAAAAACTTGTACCGATAGCCTTGTCAGAAAATGCAGATTTGCTTGCTGACGATATTTATTTTATTCGCGAAAAGGAATCATCTCCTTGGAGTACTTTCCTACTTGAGATTGGAAAACCCTTTGAGACGCTCAAACAAATTTCTACGAGCGACTTTATTCAATCAATAAATCCTTTTCTAGGGATTCCCAGCTTTGGTTATACAAAGCCTCTGATTAAAAGAGAATTTTTATTAAATAACGGTATCAAATATGATGAGAATCTTCAATTATCTGAAGATTTTTTGCTTTACTTAGAATGTTTATGTCATGGAGCTCGCTTTTTATTCACTCCTCAACCATATTATTATTACAATAATCGTGAGTTTTCTCTAACTAACGTGACAAATTTAGAATATTTCAAAGGATCAGAAGAGATTTTCACTAAATTCTTACAAAAGAAAATTGTTGCGCCAGAACTAGAGTATCACAAGAGTTTAAGTGAAGTTCTAAGGGCTTTTAGAAAACATGTTATTTATTAGTCTATTGTCGCTCAAATCCGCAAAGGAGATTTTATAAGTGCTTTCATTCAATCATTGAAGAAACCTTACTTTTTCCTTCATTTGTCTCGAAAAATGCCTGGCATTTTGAGTCGCCTCTTTAAATTTTATATTTTGAAAAATAAACTTGTTTATGATCGTATTTATACCAGTTCTAAACTAAATAATGACGCAGAAATAGAATATAGTAATTCCGCAATAAATTAAGAGAAATAATTAATAATTAATATTGAGCCCCCTGCTCTCGAAGATTTCCCTGCCGGAAAGGGGGTATTTTAAGTTATCTGTCGAACTCAAGAGTTTATTTATTGCAATATTTCCCCCCATTCCGCCCCTGCTCCCTCTAAATTTAATTCCCATTATTCAAAGAAACTTCATATTATTTCCCCATACGAGCCATTTTTTCCTTAACAGCTAGACTCATGAGATAGCGCATCAATAATAAAAGCCAGAATCCCGATAAGCCGAACATCACAAAAGCTAAAACTTTATAAGCATTGACTAAGAAAATGGTTCCTGATAAAAGAGAAAATCCGGTTAAACAAGTAAAGATTAAACTTTTAATGCCTAATTGAATGAGTTTTAAAGTGCGATCGCTTTCGACGGAACGCACTCTAACTTGTAGCTCCCCTAATTCTAATCGAGATTCCAATCTTTGAATAGATAATTCAGTGCGAGAAGGTTGATTAAATTTTTGTTGAACTAAATCTTTAGTTTGTCTAGCTACAGCACCTAAAATATTAGTTGGTTTCTGAGAAAAAGCTAGACTTTTGAGAAAAGGTTGAGCAGCAGCTAATAAGTTATATTGAGGATCGAGAACCCGCGCAATGCCATCTAGAGTAGTTAGAGATTTAATAATAAACGTCATCTGCGGCGGTAGGCGAAATGGCTGTTGCTCGAACATCAGATAAATTTCATCAGCCACTTGTTCAAAAGCTCTAACATCTATTGGTTTATCACGAAATTCTGTTAACAAAAAAGATACCATTCTTTTAATGGGAGTCATATCAGAAACAGGTTCGATTAATCCCATATAAATTAAAGTTTGTACCACCTCATCGGTATCGTTTTTTAAAACAGCAAAAAAAGTTTTTACCATCTGGTCTTGCGCGATCGCTTTAACCTCAGCCATGGTGCCAAAATCATAAAAAATAATCTCTCCTTTCAGCGTAACTGCCATATTTCCCGGATGGGGATCGGACTGAAAAAAACCATCTTCTAATAATTGTTTGAGATAACAAGTAATCCCCAGTTGAATTACTTCTTTAGTATTAATTTTATGGGCTTCTAAAGTTTGGCGATCATCAATTTTGATGCCTGGTAAATATTCTAAAGTTAAAACTTTGCGAGTTGTATATTGCCAATACACTTGAGGAGCAATGACCTTATGATATTTATGGAAATTTTCCCGAAAGCGTTCGGCGTTTTTGCCCTCATGAATATAATCTATTTCTTGAAAAAGCAGTTCAAAAAATTCTTGATAAATAGCCTCTAAATTATATTTTTTTAAACCCTGAGCAAACTGATTAATAAATCTAATTAAACGATGTAAAATTTCAAAATCTAGATTAAATAACTGCTCTAATCCCGGACGTTGTACCTTAACAACAATATCTTCTCCTGTATGCAATCTTGCCTTATGTACTTGTCCTAAACTAGCAGCCGCGATCGGTTGGGGATCAAAATCACGAAATAAAGTGTAAATCGATTTTCCTAACTCTTTTTCAATAACCGCGATCGCTTTTTCCGAAGCAAATGGCGGTACTCGATCTTGTAATTGACTAAATTCTTGAACATATTCTAGGGGAATCAAATCAGCCCGGGTTGATAATGCCTGTCCGATTTTAATAAATGTGGGTCCGAGATTCAATAAATTTCTTACTAGCCATTTAGCACGCCGAGTTTTTTGTTTAGATAAATTATTTCCCAGTAAATTATCCCACCAGAGAAATAAGAGGAATTTCAAAGCAATAAAAAAAGTCTTGACTTGTCTTATAAAAGGTGAATAGCTATTGTTGTCCCAAGATAATTCGTGTTTTTTTTTCATTAAGAATTCAAAATATAGAATTCACAAATATTTTAAGTTTGTTTAATCTGAGGTAATTTTACTGTAAAAATTGTTCTAAAAACTGCCGAATTTTCTAATGGTTCACTGGTGACAGAGATACTACCATTAAGATGTTCGACTAAATATTTCACTAAAGCTAAACCTAAACCCGTCCCAGGAACAGCACGATCTGTTACGCCTTTACCACGACGAAATTTATCAAAAATATAAGGCAACTCATCCTCTGCAATCCCTGGACCATTGTTCCCAATCGTAATTTCAATTTCTTTTCCCTTAAGAGTACGATGGCTGCTAGCAGATAAACTAACCGCACTATCAGGTTCAGCATATTTACCTGCATTTAAAAGTAATTCATTGAGAATATGGTTGAGACTATCCAAATCAGAATAAAAACTCAAATTTGGCTCAGAAAAATGAGTTTCTAAAGTCAGTCCTCGATCACAATGCCATTTTTCGGTGAAAGCTCTTGCTAATTCTTCCGCAATCTGATTAAAATCCAGCTCCTGCGGATCAAATGTTAGCTCTCCCGATTCTACCTTTTGTAAGGTCAATAAATCTTTGATCAAATTATATTCACGATCCCATTCTTGTTCGAGAATATTGAGATACTTATCTCGCATGGTATCGGGCAAAGGCTGGCGCAACATTTTAATTGCCATTTTCATACTAGTCAAAGGAGTTTTTAGCTCGTGACTCATGCTGCTAAGAAAATCATCTTTCAACTCATTAAGTTGTCGCAACTGCTGAATCTGTTGGCGCATTTTTTCCGAAAGTTTGGCCTGAACATCTAAACTCCATTTCAGTTGCGCTGTTCTTTCTTCGACTATCGATTGTACTTGGTTGAGAGTTCGATGGTGGATCATCGCAATACTCATTTGAATAGCAATCCAGCTAATCAACTCCACTTCATCTTCAGTCCAATCATAGGGTTGATCCCTTTCTAAAGCCAAAAAACCCAAAACTAAAGCTGGCTGAGATTCGCTGGTCTTTTTGCCCATCAAAGGAACCATTAACAATGCAGCCGATTTTTCTACCGTTGCACTATTAGGAAGAGACTCTTGTACTAGGTCAGGAAAATTTGCCTCTTGATTCACTATCAAAGCTTCTGGTGCTTGAGCAAAAGCTTGTTGACAACAAGCAGAATCTAGTAATTTAAAGGAAAAATCTTGCCATAATGACGAATCTTGCTCCTTACTAGACCAATGATAGGCAACTTGTACCGTAGCCTCCACTGATTTTTGGCGAGTACGATGACTAAATAAAGGATCTTTATACTTGAGGGTTAAAACTTTCCCTCGATTAACTTGTAGCACTTGACCAATTTCTGACAACACAAGATTGAACAACAAATCTAAGTTCGAATTACTACTAATCTCTTGACTCAGACGATTAAGTAGATTTTGATACCGAGTTTTAGTTTGAGCTTTTTGTTGTAATTGAACGTGGGAAATTGCGATTGCCATTGAATCTGAAACTTTTTCTAATAATTGTTTTTCGGAGTGAGTCCATTGGTAAGGATGGGATTTGAGCAGAATCACTGCACCATTAGGTCTCCCTTGAAAACTAGTTATGATATTAAGAGATGTCTTGGCAAAACAATTTTTATTAACTAGATTTTTACTAAAAGCAAGATTAGATTTTGAGTTATCTGTAGATATTACTGATTTTGATAATACAGAATCAGACAATAATGCTAATATATGCTCTTGATTCCCTATAGTCAGCGTTTTATTCTGCCACCAGCCAAATTCCTCAATTTTAGCAGAATCGAGATCTCCAGAAAGAATTACACAAGCATCCACTTGGAATAACTCCGCCATTATTGAGGCAAGATTTTTGAGAATACCTGAAAGATCAGAGGCGGAGATAACTTTCAAGATTTGTTGTGCGAGCTGGTGAGACGTTGATAAATGTTGCATCTTCTTTGGCAAGTATTCCTGATTTATAGGCAAGGAAAGTGAGATATTGTCTGAGCTGAACAGATTTATCTTTGAACTAAATTGGTTCGAGTTTTTTGTCACCTGTCTTTCTGTCGCCAACCATCTTGGATACCTGCTCTATAAAAAGAAAACATATTAATCAGCTGCTCTAAACTAATTCCTATAAAGTTAGCATTCCCATTTTTGTCAAATTTATACCAAAATTATCATAGTACTTTTGTTTTGAAAGCAAGAACTCATTGTCAAGATTCATCTTAGCCAAAGCTTGGTATTGAACCAAGAAGAGATTTTTGATCCAGCAAGATAAGTAGCTAGGCATAATAAACTTTAAAACGGAGGAAAGCAAAGGGAGTAGAGGAAGCAGGGGGAGAAAAGGTCTCTATTTTATCCTTAATTCCACTCAGCTACATAGTAGAAGTTTTTCCTTAATCTATCGCTTATGAAATATAACAAAATAATAATTATTGTTCACTATTTTCCAGATGAGATTGAGAAACTTGACCATTTTCGTGAATATGGTTAAAGAGTAGCAATTTAGAGGCTTCTTTTGCTGCCAAAGGACGACTGAACCAGAAACCTTGCATTTGTATACATTCTTGACTTCTTAAGAGTTTAATTTGTTCTTCTGTTTCTACTCCTTCAGCTACGATTCTCAAGTCAAAGCCTCTCCCTAGGGCAACCATAGCAGAAATAATTGCTAAGTCTTGAGGATTATCTGTCAAATGTTGAATAAAATCTCGATCGATCTTTAAAGTATTAAAAGGAATCTTTTTCAGTCTTTCTAAAGACGAAAACCCAGTAGCAAAGTCATCAATAGAAATCTGCAGACCAATATCTTGTAATTGGGATAAAATACCTCGGGAATAATCTATATCTTGCATTACAGTACGAGCAGATATTTCTAACTCTAGTAAATGGGGTTCTAATTGAGTCTCATCTAATATTTGTTTAATTATTAATGGTAAATTAGGTTGTTTAAATTGTAGAGAAGAAAGGTTTATGGATATTTTTGATGGTGGTAATCCTTGGGAATGCCATTCTTTATTCTGCTTACAAGCAGTTCTAATAACCCATTCTCCAATAGGGACAATTAATCCTGTTTGTTCTGCTATGGTGAGAAAACTAGCTGGAGAAACTAAACCTAGTTCTGGATGTTGCCAGCGCAAAAGAGCTTCTATTCCTTGAATATCACCATTGCTAACATCAATTTGGGGTTGATAATAAAGTACAAATTCTTCATTTTCCAAAGCATGGTGTAAAAAATGTTCTAATTTTAGTTGCACCATAGCTTGAGAATTCATATTTTCACTGTAGAACTGATAGCTAAGATTACTAGTTTTTTTAATACGAGATGAAGCTATATCAGCATGTTTGAGTAATAGTTCTACATTGTCTCCATCTTGAGGGTAAATTGCAATTCCCATCTTGACTGTAATATGCAATTTATGCTCTTCTAGTTTAAAGTCTTGCGCCAAAGAATCTAAGATTTTAACACTAACTTTAGCTGCTTCTTCAATGGCACTAATTGTTGGCATCAAAATGATGAAATTATCTTCTTCCCAATGAACTAGTGTATCTTCAGAACTCAAAGCAGACTTAATTCTTTCAGAAAAACTAGAGAGTAATAAATTACTTAATTTAATATTTAAAGAGTTTTTTATCACTGGGAATTCATTAATCTTTACTGATATTATTGCTAGCAATTTATCATTGTTTTTTGCATCTGTTAATGCGTCACTTAATTGTTCTAAAAATTTTAGAGGCTTAGGGACAATAGCAAGAACATTATTAGGTTCATACTGTTTGTTATTGTTATGATTTCTAATCAAAAATAATATTATTGGGTCTTCCTGATCGTCTATTACATGAATATCTAAGCTTACTGTAACAACATCACCATTTTTACTACGTAAACAGTATTCTTCGATAAATAAGAATTTTTTAGCAACAATATCTGATAAATTTTCTAAGATATCTGATTTATCAAAAATTAAATCATCAATCGAAATTGAAGTCAATTCTTCTTGAGAATAGTTAAGAATATCACAAGTAGTCTCATTCACTTCTACTATTTTTTTATTACTATAATCAACAAGAATTATTCCCTCAGTATTTTTTTGAGATATAGTATTATAAATAAATTTTCTCAGAGATAATTGTTTTTCTAGGATTTTATAGTCGGTAATGTCGTCTATATAGCTTCTAATTAGTTGATTTTTAGGCAAATAGTAAGAGCTTTGTCGAAAATATTTATCATTTATTTTTAATTCTCGAACAAAAGGATTCTGCTCATTAGTTGCTAAAGCGACTAATTCTTCCAATAAAGGATGTTTATCAAGCTTTCTACTAAGATCATTAAAATATTTTAAAGCTAGTGAATTTATATAAGTAATATTATTATTAAGATCGATTTCAATAATCGATTGAGGACTTAAATCTGCAACAGAAGTTAAACGAATTAATTCAAAATTATCATATTGATTAACATAATCTTGTCTTTCTTCATCAGAAGCAATTAGGGTTTCTTTATTAATTAGAGTTTGTTTACTATGATTTTCTATTCCTGAAGCTTTAGACGATTCAAGAATAGAATTACCAGAACTGCTTTGTACTCCAAGATCATCATAGGTAACTTGATATTTTACATGTAAATCAGTACTAAAATTTATAATATCATTATGCTTTAATTCATGAACTAAGCATTTTTTTGAATTAATAAAAATTCCATTGCGACTTCTGTTTCCTTGTAAGTCACCATCTAAAATCCAATAGGAATAACTATTATTTTTGACATCAGTTCTTCTTAGTAAAGTAGCATGATTTCGAGATACTTTTTGGGAAGGAAGAACAATATCATTGCTAGAATGTCTTCCAATAGAATAGGTTGCTTCATTTAGAGAGATCGCTTTTCTCATAGTTGGATCTTCAATAATTAAGACATGATGTTTGATTCCTAATTCATTCATTATTTTGCAGGAAATATTGAGATATTTTCGATTAAATCTGTATGCTAATTATTTTCTCTTGTGAAAATGAAGAGTTGATAGGATGACATAAAATAAGTGAGAAAAATCCTAAAACTATAAATTGTCAATAAAACATATCATGTTAAATGCTTATGCATCTAATAACAGTATTGAATCTATAGTTCCCGAAAAGAGCTTTGAAAATATCAATCTTTAAATATCATCTTTAGGAATTGGGGATTGGTAATAGATAATAGGGGAGAGATTACTTCTTCCTTGTCTTCTTCCTCTCCATCACCTCCCCTATCTCCCTTTTCTTTACTTAAAGATTAAGATCTGTGACAGCGCCTAAACTACTAGAAGAAACTAACTTGGCATATTTTGCCAAGACTCCTCTGGTATAACGAGGTGCGGTCGGTTGCCAATTGGCTTTGCGTTTTGCTAATTCTTCTTCTGCAACATTAAGTTGAAGTAATTTCTGATGAGCATCAATAGTAATACTATCGCCTTCTTCTACTAGGGCAATTGTGCCTCCTACTGCTGCTTCCGGTGCAACATGACCTACAACTAAACCATAAGTACCTCCAGAGAAGCGGCCATCGGTAATTAAGCCGACAGAATCTCCTAATCCAGCACCAATAATTGCCGAGGTGGGTGCCAGCATTTCTCGCATTCCTGGACCTCCTTTAGGTCCTTCATAGCGCACTATAATGACATCTCCTGGGTTTATTTTACCTTGTAAGATGGCATCGAGACAGGATTCTTCGGATTCAAAAACCCTAGCTGGACCAGTAATTTGAGGATTTTTGACACCACTGATTTTAGCAACGGCACCTTCTGTTGCTAGATTCCCTTTGAGTACAGCTAAATGTCCTTCTGTATATACAGGTTTATCCCAAGAACGGACGACATCTTGATTAACTGGGGGAGTATCGGGAACTTCGGCTAAAACTTCGGTAATAGTTTGTCCAGAAATAGTCAAGGCATCACCATGTAATAAATCGTGTTGCAGTAACATTTTCATAACTAACGGAATGCCGCCCACTTGATGAAGATCCGTCGCAACATAGCGACCAGAGGGTTTTAGGTCACATAATACCGGTACTCGTTGACGAATTATTTCAAAATCATCGATAGTTAATTCTACACCAATCGTATTCGCGATCGCGAGTAAATGTAAAACGGCATTGGTGGAACCGCCAACTGCCATAATGACAGAGATGGCATTTTCAAAGGCTTTACGGGTTAAAATTTGACTGGGAAGAATTTGTTTACGGACGGCTTCTACGAGAACAAAAGCTGATTTTTCGGTACTTTCTGCTTTTTCTTCGTCTTCGGCTGCCATAGTTGAGGAGTAAGGTAAACTTAATCCCATTGCTTCGATCGCGGAAGACATGGTATTAGCTGTAAACATACCACCACAAGACCCCGCTCCCGGGCAAGCATTACGTTCAATTGCCATTAGTTCTGATTCATCGATTTTACCCGCACTAAATTGTCCTACGGCTTCAAAAGCACTAACTACAGTTAGGTCTTGCCCCTTATAATGTCCTGGTTTAATCGTGCCACCATAAACAAAGATAGCAGGAATATTCATTCTCGCGATCGCGATTATTGCCCCAGGCATATTTTTATCACAACCACCAATTGCCATCACGCCATCCATACTCTGACCGTTACAAGCAGTTTCAATGGAGTCAGCAATCACATCGCGGGATACTAGAGAATATTTCATGCCTTCTGTACCCATTGAGATTCCATCACTGATGGTGATTGTCCCAAACATTTGAGGCATAGCGCCGGCATCTCTAAGGGCAGTTTCTCCTCGTTGGGCTAGGGTATTGATGCCCATATTACAGGGAGTAATTGTACTATAACCATTGGCTAAACCGATTATTGGTTTCGTGAAATCTTCATCGCCGAAACCTGTTGCCCTTAGCATGGCACGGTTTGGCGATCTCTGATGTCCTTGGGTTACAACTTGACTTCTCCGATTTTCTGACATGGTATTTCTCTCCTTCTGGTTCTTCCCCTCTGTATATGATGAACTATTTAGGGTTCATTATTGAATGAATTTATAGCCTTTCTCGTAAAGCGTGAGGTACACCTTGTCAAGATTAGGCTCTAGGCTCTAAGGATTTCAGCGTTTTTGACGAGCGCGGGAAGGGGGCTTCAATACAAATGAGATTAACTAGAGATACTAACTAATTAATTAATCAAAGCCCCCTTCTCCCCCTGGCGAGTTTTACTCGCCTAAGGAACGCGCGAGTTTGACTAAGTTTAGATTTGTACTTCATTAAACTGAGAACCGTTATATTGTCCCATCAGAATTTTTTCATAACA
>JAAUYK010084275.1_pt1 | contig 12329 bp, 16 predicted proteins | sample 7278021 | NCBI WGS metagenome assembly JAAUYK01 (sample SAMN14350223, study PRJNA611818) | marine sediment metagenome | isolation source: surface marine sediment (1.8m) | place: French Polynesia: Moorea | collected 2018-08
ATGTCCTAGTTTACCTCCTTGTATTAGTCAAGGAAAAACTAAAGAAGAAGCGATCGCTAATATTAGAGAAGCAATAGAATTATATCTTGAAGTTCTCCAAGAAGAAGGCCGTGTTATTCCTGAAGATAAAGTGGAGACATTAACGCTGACTATATGAGTAAACTACCTCAAATTTCAGGGAAAGAATGTATCAAAACATTAAAAAAACTTGGGTTTTACATAAAGCGTTAAAAAGGTAGCCATATTATTCTCTGTAGATATGAACCTTTCACAGAAGTACGTTGTACCTAATCATAAAAATATTGATGAAGGAACTCTAAGAGCTATTATTAGACAGTCAAAATTAGAAGTAGATGAATTTATATAATTATATAAGAATAAATAGGTGATGGCATTTTTAAATATCAGAAACTGCTGTTACTTTAATTTCTAAATCATCTACAATGGGTAAATTATCATCATAATGATTTAAGGTGATATTTTTAATGAGTAAAATAGGTTCTTTAAGCTGTATCATTTATCTATATAATTTTTTATAAGCTTGTTTAATTCCTTTTTCAAAAGCTACATAAATTTTTATCAGGCAACTTCAAGGGTATAATGTAACACAAGTAATTCATGTTCTTTTAAAATTGCCATTGCATATTCTTGTCCTTGGTTATCAGAAAATTCAACTAAATAATGCTTTTCCCCTTCTCTTTCATAAACTTCCACAACCGTTCCTACTTGTCCACTAGGTAAACTTTTAACAGACTCATATTCTGGTTCAACCAAAGTTAATCTTTCTTTAGCAATAGGACGGATAATAGCGACTGTGTCTAAACTTAAAATATTGGTCATAATATTCACCTAATAAATGCAGAAATAAGACGAGGGTTAGATTTATTATAGCCAATTTCCCAAATAGTCCGAAGGATCATTTTTTCTTGATTAGGTATTTTCCAGTCTACCTTAAATTGTTCACCAAAATTTGTTGTTGCTTGTTGTACAACTTCACCTTCAACTGCTGCTACTCGAATCATTTGTAATAATAGTTCAGCATTGTCTTGAGTAATTCCTAAACGGGACTTAAATACTCTAGCTTTATGTTTTCCACTAGAATGTTCTGGGTTTAAACAATAGTTAATTAACTTTTCTCTAGGAATTTCTGCTTTGTCTCCGTTAGGTAATTTCATATTTTTATATAACTGCGATCGCTAATTTTAATAAAATATACTAATTTTATGACGTTTTTCTATGAGGTAATTGTTGTTTAGTTTCACTTTCTAATAATTCTTGAGCAATATTTTGATTAATTTCATTGAGTTCTTTTTGTATCTCTTGCTTTAGTTGTGTTTTTTCAACAACTTTTTCAATAACTTTTAAATATAAGGGTTGTACCTGTTCATCGGTTAGTTTTCCGTCTTCTTTGATTCTGTCAATTGTTCTTAGTAGCATTTCGACCGACTCATCATTAATTTGAGTTTTCTCAGAGAAGATAAAAGAGATAATTAAAGGTAAATAAACTAGAATAATGCCGAAAATTGTATATTGAAAAATAGATAAGGAAGCAAAATCAACAATATTATTATATTGACTCAGTAACGGGTTAAGTAATGTGATAATTGCGTGTAATAAGACTCCCATTAAAATACCTAATGACGTTCTTGCTGGTTCTCTAACAACTATAAAGTTTAGAGATATTCTGATTAGTCTTGTTCCTATATCATTGAAATTTTGCATTATCTTGAATCTAAATATTAGTTGACAATAAGAATACAATCATTAATTTAAATTTTAGGTTGAGGTAAACCATTCTTTAATTCGATCATAATTTCTTCTTCTATTTCTTTTAAGTCTTCCTCATTGAATAATTTTTTAGGACTGTTTCCATCAGTGAAGTCAATATTTTCTGAATTTTCTTCAATAAAATTAATCATTTCTCTTGCTTCAAATTCATTTCCTCCATAAAATCCTTTTTTTATTCTAAAATTGACTAATAAAGTGTTTAAGTAAAGTAAAGAAGCATAAATTAAACCTCCAAGGATAAAGTAAATATTGATTTCAAATTGATTCCATAAAATTCCCAAGACACTGTAGATAGTTATTGCTATTAGTAATATAAGAATAGCATTTATGTTTCGATCCTTTAGGTTATTCTTAAAAATTTGAACAACAGATATTTTTCTACTTTTCTCTTTTACCTTTATACTTACTTGAACAGGTTTATTCAATTCTGTTTTTATTGTATCAGAATATCGAAAATGTAAAATCGTTGTTAATAAAAACTTGATAAACAAAAAAGTAATTTTCAAAGAATAAGAAAAAATTTTCGAGTTGTTAGATTTTGATGTATTAGGTTCAGACATAACTATACTTTATCTATTCAAGGTTGTTTTTTCATCTATTTTTCTCAAAAAGAAAATATCATTTTGATCTTCTCTTTTAAGTAAAAGGGTAACAAGATATTGAATTTGTTGTTTTTCTTCTGAGGAAGCAACTTGATAAGCTTCTGCAATTTCAGAAGGAACTTCAAGGGTAATTGTAGTCATATTTATTACTTAATTATTTGAAATCATTATAGCATGATAAATCAAATACAATAATAATACTCTTAACTTATTCATCATTAATTTAATCTATTTCATCATCATCGGGTAAAGTTTCCATTTCTTCGGCAATTAAGTCTTGAAAACTTTCATCACAATGAACTTGCAAATGAATAGTTGCTGTTAATATTTCAGCTAAAATTTGTGCTTTTTGTTTTTCTGTAATATCAGATAATTGAAGTTGATTGATTAAAACATTAACATTATTGCATTCTTGAGATATTTCTGAAAGCAAATTATTTAAAGTATTGTTGTTAATGGGTAAAATAGTTTCTCCTTGACCATTAGCCCCAGGAACTTCAGGACAAATAGCCCAATATCCTCCTTCCTCTGCTGCTTCAATAATGGCTGTTAATTCTCCTTTCATAATCGTTTTTTAGATAATTTATTTAGTCATAATAACGCAAAGAAAAAAATAAGGTGGGCAATGCCCACCCTACAAAATTAAGTAGTGCGGAACCTGGCTAATTCTTTGCCGGTCTTAGCATCATGAGCATGAACCGTACAAACCAAACAAGAATCAAAAGAACGCGCCACATGACCCACTTCTACGGGGTTGGTGCTATCTTCGATAGGAATACCCACTAACGCCTCTTCAATGGGGCCTCTGGTATCACTACCATCCCTTGGTCCAACATTCCAAGTGGTAGGTGCAATAACTTGATAGTTCTTGATTTTACCCTTTTCTACTTCCACCCAGTGACATAAGGCACCACGACTCGCTTCGGTACCACCCCAACCGCGGCCATCTTTTTCTTCGGGTTTGATGTACCAAGGTTCGTTTAACTTAAACTCACGCAGACATCTTTCAACTTCCCGATAAAGTTTAACTGATTCGTGCATCCGTGCAAACTCACGAAGATGGATGCTAGGACCACCCATTTTCTTGAACATATCCAAGATTAAACCGTCATAGTGTTGCCAACTTTCTCCATGCTTACCACCAGCAACTAACTGACGCGCAAGAGAACCTACTTCCATACGGCCCAAGTCCTTATGAGACACAGCAGTGGCCCAGGAATATTTACCCTCGTAGTCGTTGGTATTGATATGCTTAGGTTGAGTGGTGCGATCGAAAGGATGAACGTCTGCGGTTCCCTCTTCGTACCAAGCATGGCTAGTATTTTCCCGTGCAAAGGTATGATCTACCATATGATGTTGATCGGTGAAGCTATCGTAAACACCACCTTTCATAATAACTGCCGCGTTACGGCCTTCAATGGTGGGTTTTTGATATCTGTCTTCGTGGGGGAGATAACCCCAGGTTAAATAACGGCCAGGACCACCACCATATTGATGTAAACCGATATCTAACCCCATACGCCAATAGAAACCGAGATCGGAGTTCGCATGGTCAGGACTCTCATCTAACCATTCTAAGAAATCTTCGTAGGTTTGGATCTCTTCGTATCTTTCTAAGGAACATCCTAACCACACCGGTTCTAACCAGTTGGTACGGAAATATTCCATAATGCCCCAACCTCTAGTAATATCGGTTAAAGTGGGCGCACACATGACACCACCGGGAACCATATAACTAGAATGGGGCCATTGTCCCCCGAATAAAGCATATAGTTCTACAGGTTTAGCAGAGGTGGTAATAGCGAGTTCATAAGACGTTCCCGTAAACGCGCTAAAACGCTTACAAGCTTCTTCATAAAAAGGACTATTTTTGTACTTTTTATTGGTTAAGTCGATCGCATACAAAGCGTAGAAATGTCTGGGGTGACTTTGAACAGTTTCGACTAATTGTCCTAAATTTCTTGCTAGGATAGCGTTACGAGGCACTTCTGTACCCCAGGCCGTATCCAAGGCCCAAGAAGCGGAAGTTAGGTGAGATGCGCCGCAAATACCGCAAATACGGGGAGTTACAATAAGACCAGCTTGGGGATCTTTTCCTTTTAAAATTACCTCAAAACCGCGAAATAATTCGGCCTTTGTCCAAGCATTAACCACCTGGCCATCTTCAATATCAACCCTAACGTCTAAGTCCCCTTCCACTCTCCCAACTGGGGATATTTCTAGTTTTTGTACTGCCATAATGTTACTCTCAAGAATGGTCAAATATTCAATAAAATAGGGGTAAACGGCCGTTCACCCCTACGGATAGTTAAACAGTGAAAATGTCCTCACTGGCCCACGCAGGACTTGCATCTTTAGAAACAACCGTCATTAACGCATAATCTTTCTTATTGATACCAGAGGGTAACTCTTTGGGAACACCCATAACAGTCTGTGTTTTAAAGACCGTTCCTGGTTTAAGATCATGGAAAGGAAACTCAGGTTCTGTACACCCTAAACAGGGCATACCTGCACGAGTTTTTGAGGATACTCTATTCCATAAGATACGGTTACAGGAGGAGTGAGTCATAGGCCCACGACATCCCATATCATAGAATAGACATCCAGTGCGTTGTCCGAAGTCTTGGGTGGTTGCTTTGTAGGAAAAGTGCATATTCCTGGTGCAACCCGTCTGGGTGAAGCTACGGAAGAAAGTTTGAGGACGGTGGAACTCATCAAGGGTGAGATCCCCAACTCGTCCGGTGGCCACTGCAACTAATATTTGAGAAATCCAGTCAGGGTGTGACGGACAACCGGGTATATTAATAACAGGTAAGCCACCTTGGGACACATAATCAGCCCCCAAGAAACCGCCTTTATCCCGTTTGAGGAACTGTACCCCTTGGGACTCACTCGGGTTGGGTTCCATTGCTGGAATACCCCCGTAAGTTGCGCAGTCTCCTACTGCAACGACGAAACCAGCTACTTTGGATAACTCAATTAACCAGTCTTTCATGGGACGACCGGCAAAACGGTTCCATTCTCCGGTTCCGTTGGGGGCATTGACTACGCTTCCCTCATAGACTAATATATCTACAGGGACTTTGCCATTGACACAATCGTTTAATAATTGTTGTACTTCATCACCTAATTGCAAACCAAGGGATGGATGCCATAAGACATTGATCCCAAAGTCGGTGATTAAGTCTACGACGGTGGGTTCTTCTGCATTGAGAAATGATATAGTATTCCCAGAACAGGCACCACCTTGCAGCCATAAAACATTAGCCATAGACTCTCTTCGGATGGGTTTTCAGTTAATTATGCTACGATTTCCCTTGATCCTTATCAGTATTTAAGCTTTATTTAACGGTTATTTAATCAATGTTTGTATACTGTATATATTCTTATTATTTGTTGATATTTTGTTCTGTTTTATGATGAAATTATAACATAAACTTAGCAATAATGTACCAAAATTTACAGCTTTTTGCCTGTGTAGGGTGAGCAATGGTCGAAGGTTATTTTGATTTTGCATACTTTTTCGACTTGCCCAACTTATGGCTTATTAATGATAAATTATGATTAAAAGTCTTTTCTGTTATGCTAGGGAAAAATTAAGAATAATTATCTAAATAGCTAGGGAAGGTGGGCAATGATTTAAGGTTATTTTTTATTATATAAACTTGCTTGATTTGCCCACCCTACACTACACTATCAGTAAAAAAATATGCTTAAAAGTCCTTTAAGATATCCTGGTGGAAAATCACGCGCTATTAAAAAAATACAAGAACAATTTCCTAAAAATTTTAATTTCTCTGAGTATAGAGAACCTTTTGTGGGTGGTGGTTCAATATTTATTTATATTAAACAAATCTATCCTAATATTGATATTTGGATCAATGATTTAAACCCAGAATTATACTTATTTTGGAAAATTGCCCAATCTGAATTAAAAGCATTAGTTACGGAACTTAGACAGATTAAAAAGAATAGGACAGATGGACGAAAATTATTTAAAGAGTTACGTGAAATTGATATTGATAAAATATCTGATTTTGAGAGAGGAGTACGTTTTTTTGTGTTGAATAGAATTACATTTTCAGGAACCATTGAATCAGGAGGATATTCAGAAAAATCTTTTCATACTAGATTTACAGAATCATCTATTGAACGCTTAGAAAATTTGGGTTATATTCTCCCAGGAATTCGTATTACAAACTTAGATTATAGAGAAGTTGTTAACCAAAAAGGAGAAAATACATTTATATTTTTAGATCCCCCATATTTAACCGCAACTAAATCTAGATTATACGGAAAAGATGGCGATTTGCATACATCATTTAATCATCAAGACTTTGCCCAAACAATGAAACAATGTCAGCATAAATGGTTAATTACCTATGATGACTCTGAAGAGATTAGAAACTATTTTCAAGACTTTAATATTATTCCTTGGCAGTTACAATATGGGATGAATAACTATAAACAAGGAAAAGCAGAAAAAGGACAAGAAATATTTATTAGAAACTATGATATAAAAGAGCAATTAGAAAATAATAATAATACGAAAACTGAACAATTATCTTTAAAATTGAATATTTGATCATCAAAAACGAGACAATAATAATAAGATAAACCAAAGTAAGTCATCATCATCTGTTTCAGTTGTTATTACTATGTAAATTAAATAAGATATTAAATATTGTCAATAATTACTTTAATTTTTATGGTTATAGATACAAGTATTTTAGCTTTACCTAAAGTATCCTTAGAAAACAGAGAAAACTTACCGCAAGTTTCTGGTATTTATTACGTTATTGACCAGAATCATATAATTTGGTATATTGGTCAAGCAAAGGATTTTCAAGCTCGTTGGAAAAGTAAATCTCATCATAGATTATTTCAACTTAAGTCACAGAAAAAAACAAAATTTGAAATTTATTATCAAGTTCTGGAATCTTCCAAGCTAAATGAAATTGAACAACAAGAAATATCTAAATATCATCCTCGTTTAAATCAAAGTAAAGTTAAACATAAAAATGTTAGACCATCAGAAACCCTATTAAGAGAAACTTTAATTAAGTTATCTGGGTATATTGTAGTATTAGGAATTGAACCTCCTAGAGAACTAGACTCTAATTTAATTCAACAGTGTAAATATTATAATGAAAGTTGGTGGGTTCAAAAGAAAGTTTTAAAGTCTAATGTAATCCATCTTGGTCTGAATGCGACTAAAATAAGTCAATTTGCCAATGAAGAAATTGAGACTTTTAGTTGTTTAATTGATAACCCATTTAAAAGCAGGAAAAACTATTCTAATAAATGGCAACAACCTCCTGGTACTAAGAAAAATCCACATATTGCCGTTGGACAATGTGCTAGAATTCTTATTAATGGTTTTGTTATTGAGGTATCTTTAATTTACGGACTGGAAGACTTATTAATAGATAAAAAAGAAACTTATTTAGCATCTGAAAATATTTTTAGTCTTAGTCAACAATCATTAAATAAATTAAAAAATGGATGGTTTAAAGCTTTAGCAAGTATTTATCCAATAAAAGAAGAAATAAAAGAAAATAAAAAGAATTATCCTAGTAATTTAGTCCTTTCAAGATTACAACCTTATACAGAAGATCCTATCCCTCTTGTTTTTAAAGAAAAGTTAGATAAGTCTATATTAAAAAACCATATTCAGAAAATAAAAGATGATTATAAATTAGGAAAAAGAGGTATAGGTAGTCGTTCAAAAAAAACACAAGAATATGAATTAACACAAGTAAATCAGAAAAAAGAATTAGATAAACAAAATCATACATTTCCTCTTTTTGCTATCAGTAGTTGGTCTTCTAGATTACTTAAATATGTAGATCGTTTGCCTTTATATTCAGGAATTTATATTGTTGAAATTGTTGCCAATAGTCAACACTTTGTATTTTATGTTGGTCAAGCCAAAAATCTACGTTCTAGTTGGATAGGAGATAAACATCATCTTCATTCACAATTAGATAGATGCAAAGAAACACTATTTTACATGGTTTATTATCACGAATTTTCTGAAGAAAAATTAAATGAGAAACAACGATATTATATAGAGTTACTTGATCCCATACTAAATATCTAAACCTATTCTTATCCTGTCCATTTAATCAAGATATTCAAGAGTAGATAAATGTCCCCCCAAGTCCTTTTTATTATATTAAAATATGAAAATTTGTAATAAGTTTGTTATTTTTTGTTTAAACAATCTAAAAAACTGTATAACAAAGCCAAAAAATAGCTAGAATAAAGACAAGATTTAAAATTGAGTGAAAAAAATTATGCCTAGAGTTAATCCCCATACATTACAAATGCACATATCTAGAATGTTTGACCAGGGACAATCATTTTTTTGCGCTATAAAAGTACAAGATTGGTTAAAAGATCAAAAGGAAGATCCCAACGCCTACGAAATTTCATTTCATACACAACCAGTACCACCTAATTCTAATCTAAAAACAAACATCAGAATTGAATTAAAACGCAAAGATGGACAACAAGTTGATCCTTGGTTACAAGAAGAAGTTAACCGTAGTAGTTAAAATTTATTGGAAGCAAATTATACTTGTCGTAATCTTTAAAAAAAATCGGTACAATATATAAACATCTTAATGAACCATTGCAAAAATACTATCTCCAACTATCCCAATAACCTAACAGTGATCGACAAAACCAGCGACCAATCAATCCAAAACCTAGCTCTAACTATAGCCCAAGCAGCCGAAGATCGCAAAGGAAGTGACATTACTGTACTCAAAGTTACAGAAGTTTCCTTTTTAACCGATTATTTTGTCATTATTACCGGATTTTCTCGAACCCAAGTCAAAGCTATTGCAGAAGCCATCGAAGAAAAAGTTTATCAAACCCATCAACAAGTTCCCAGACAAACCGAAGGAAAACAAGACGGAAACTGGATCTTACAAGACTTTGGCGATGTGATCGTTCACATATTTCTACCCGAAGAACGAGAATTTTACAATTTAGAAGCCTTCTGGGGTCATGCAGAAAGGTTAGAATTTTCAACATTAGAAGTTACACAAGCATCATCATCATGAGGGAATCATCCATACAAGTCTGTCCAGTACCCCTAGAACAACAACCAGTTAACGAATACGAGGAGTTAAAAGAATCCTGGTTTTTTCGCTGGGCAACTCTAGACAATCCCCTGTTTATACGCAAAATAGCAGTAATATGGGTTTTAGGTTGGCTGCTAACCAGTCCCATTGCCGCCGCCAGTTTTGCTCCTAGTAAATATGTCTTACCCTTTGTCCTGTTCAGTAACTTAGGTGCAGGATTAATTTTAGCCTTGATTCTACTACAATTATTTTTCGGATGGCATTATGTCAGCGATCGCCTGAAAAAAGAAACCATCTTTTACGAAGAATCAGGATGGTACGATGGACAAACCTGGCCCAAACCCCCAGAAATGTTAACCCGCGATCGCCTCATTGTCTCCTATCAAATTAACCCCATCTTAGGACGTTTAACCCGTACAGGTGGACTCTTAGCCCTATTTATGGCAGGGGATAGCGTGGTTTGGCTATGTTTATGATTATCAATTAATTTTTTATATGACCAGCAGAGTAAAACGTCACTTAACACCAAAACTAGAAGTTCACCTACTGCGAGAAGGGATCGTCGAATCAACCCATCACGTTGAGGCCACTGTCTGTGATGATCGAGGCCGAGTCTTATCCGTCGCTGGTAACCCCGAAACCACTGCTTTTGTCCGTTCGGCCCTCAAACCCTTCCAAGCTTTGGGTGTCACCTCCACGGGAACCCTAGAACGCTATGATCTCACTGATAAAGACCTAGCCATTATCTGTAGTTCCCATCAAGGAACCGTTGAACAAGCAAGACAAGTGTTTAACGTCCTCTGGCGCGCCGATATTGATCCTAGTGCCTTACAATGTCCCATTCCTCCGGGGCGCAATAGTCCCCTGGAATATAACTGTTCGGGGAAACACGCCGGAATGTTGGCTGTGTGTCAGCAACGAGGTTGGCCTTTAAGTACCTATTTAAAGCGATCTTCCCCCGTACAAAAGTTGATTTTAGATAAAATTGGCGAATTATTGGGAATTCCCGGGCCTGAGTTAATCGCGGCCCACGATGACTGTGGCGCGCCCACTTATTCTATGAAACTCTCCCAAATGGCGCATTTATACGCTCAGCTATCCTCTGGGAACCGTCTTGATCTCGAACGAATTTTGCGATCTATGACCTATTATCCCACCATGGTAGCCGGAGTCGGTTCTTTTGATACGGAGTTGATGCGTTTAACAGAAGGTGAATTGATCAGTAAAGCAGGGGCAGAAGGAATTCAATGTATTGGCCGTGTGGGAGAAGGTATGGGACTAGCTATTAAGGTGGTTGATGGCTCAAAACGGGCTAAATCGGCTGTAGCTATCCATATTTTAAGACAAATGGGTTGGATCAGTCCTAGTGTAGCGGAAACCCTCTCCGAAACTTTTCTGATTTTGAGCGATTATAAACGCTTAGACGTGGTGGGAGAGTTAGTTATGTCTTATTGATGGTTGTCTAGGAAATATTAATTAGGGAATTAATTAAGGGTGAACTTAAAGGTTAATTGTTATTTCTTGATTGTCATTGCCAGGGATGTGAATTACTACTTAGGTATTTTAGTCATGAGGTTTTTCTGTTACCCTTTGCCCTTTCCCTGTTTCCTTTAACCAAAATCTATGTGTCCTAACCATTTTTTGTAGTGTTATAGGATGAATCTTTATTCGATTTTTCTCTCTTCAACATATTAAGGATTATCAAGAAAGTGTTAATAAAGATTTTATAAAGGATAAGCTTATAAAAGAGCATTCGGAGGAAATGGTTATGAGATGGCCAATAAGAAGAGTCGAGCAGTCAAATAATAATGATATGTCTCAAGCAGAGAAAATTAAGAGAAAACTAGGTAAGTATCAAAGAAATTATAGTGTACTTGCTCTAGGTTGGGTTTCGGTTTATCGTAGTTTAGTCATTGCTATAGCAATACTTAGTGCGAGTGCAGCCGTTGTGGTAAATTTGGAGTGTTTAGAAAATGGCATCCGTATATCTGACACAAATGAAACTATTAGTCGCAACGATATAGTTTCTGTATTAGCTGCATCATCAACCCTTTTAACCACTGTGTTAGGTGCCTTGGGATTAGAAGAAAACTGGCGGGCTAATCGACAAGCAAGAGATAGAGTAAAACAATTAGAACTGGAGTTATTAAAAGGAAATCCTAATTATGACTTAATTGTTTCTAAGTTACAAGTAACAATTGATGATCGTGTATCTGATTCTTTTAATGATGAAAGTCAACCTAATAATGGTCAAATATCGGATATTGATGACTTATCTGAACAATCTATAATAGTAATAGCGCATCATTAAGTAGTGAAAATCGAATTGAGTTGATAGTATTTCTTTATCACTACAATGAAGAAATACTATATTTTTCAATGCTATATATCTGACTGAAGGAAGAAATTCTATTTTTTAAATTTTCCTTTAATTCGAGACAGTAATAGATCAACTTCTGGTAATTTTAATTGAATGGATAAGACCAGAAAAATAGTAAACGCAGTAACCACAGATAATAGTAATTGTAACAATTGTAAGGCTAAATTATTGCCAGTATAAAACTGTTCCCAACCCCAACTAACACCGTAACTACCAACACCAGCTAAAAAACTAATTCCTGTTAAAGCTAATAACTCCTTACCCCATTCTTGTAAAGGTAAACCCCCTAAACGTTTATTGAGAATGCCTAAGAAAATAATCAAAGAAACTACATTAACCCCAATAGTTGCAAATACTAAACCAGGAGTTTGAAACGGTTTATATAACAAAAAATCTAAAAAACCATTGAGAAAAATATTAAAAATACTAACCCTAAACGGCGTTTCTCCATCACCTAAAGCATAA
>JAAUYK010073559.1_pt1 | contig 12323 bp, 12 predicted proteins | sample 7278021 | NCBI WGS metagenome assembly JAAUYK01 (sample SAMN14350223, study PRJNA611818) | marine sediment metagenome | isolation source: surface marine sediment (1.8m) | place: French Polynesia: Moorea | collected 2018-08
CCGACCGGGGTCCGTGCGGCCCCGGCAATTACCACTTCCGTCATCGCCAGTTTTCTCCCGTTTTGAGGTCGTGCCGCTTCCAGCCAGCGTGCCGGAGTTTGCCGCCGAACCGCGTTTTGCTGCAGTGCACAATGCGACAGTTATAGGCCCCCCGCCGCTTGGGGCACAAGGGGATTATGCTCGCACGAGCCGGTTCGGCGAAGCAAGAGCGGCCCTAGGGCCCGCCAAGGTCGGGCGCGACTCAGGTTCGGAAGCGGTCTTCGAGCCAGGTCCCGAGCGGCCGCCAGACGCGCTTGCGCGCCGCATTGCTCACGATCATGCCGATGTGGCCCACGGCCGGGCGCAACACTTCGACCTCAGGCAGCGCCGCCGCAAGCGCTTCGGCCGAAGCCGGCGGAACGATACGGTCCTGCGCCGGCACGAGGCAGAGGGCGGGTACGGAGAGCCGACGCGGATCTACCGCCTCGCCATCCACCAGCCAGCCGCCCGTGGCCGTGGTGTTCCGGCCGTACCAGCCGGCCAGGCACTCCTGCGCGACCGGCGCCACCAGGGGCACCCCGTCGTTCAGCCAATCCTCCAGGGCCACGAAGTTCCGCGCCTTTTCGCTCCCCTGGTCGAGGCCGGCGAAGTCGATGAACTTCCTGCTAACGCCTTGCGGATCCAGGGCGGCGAAGAAGGCCTGGATCACATCGACCGGCAGGACTCCCAGTTGGTCGAGCAGCGGACCGAAGGACGCCAAGCCGGTTGCCGCCAGGCGCGCCTGCGCGCCGTAACCGGCGTGAAAGTCCCACGGCGTTGCGAGCAGGGCCAAGCCGGTCACATCAGGACGCTTCTGCGCCAACGCCAGCGCCAGCAGACCGCCCATGCAGTAGCCGATGATCGCCGGGCGCGCGCCGGTGCGCTCGGAAACCTGCTCCAGGCAGGGAATCAGGCGGTCGCTGACGTAGTCGCTCAGCCCGAAGCCGCGCTCGGCGGAACCAGGATGGTCCCAATCGACGAGAAAGGGGTCGAAGCCCTGGCTCGCGAGCCATCCCATCAGGCTCGTGCGCGGCGTTAGATCGAGGATATAGGCCCGGTTGATCAGGGAAGGGATCACGATGAGAGGGCGGGCGCCTCCCGCCCGACCCGTCGGGTCGGAGCGGTAGTCCACCAGCCGCGTGCTGCCTCTCTGCCAAGCGATCGGGCGCGTGCGCGCCTCCCGCCTGTAGGGGTGAGCCCGGTAGCCAGCGATTCCGGCCAGCAGGGCCGACTGCCGCCGGCATACCTCGGCCTGGACCGCCCCCGAAAACTCGTCAGGATCGACGCCGGCGAGGCTTCGGCTGAGGGCGGCTCCGGCTTCGGCCAGTGCCGGACTCCAAGGCAGCGACCCGTCTCTCAAGCGCGGCAAGGCGGCGAGCGAGCTCAGCCACGTCAACTGCGCGGTCGCCAAATGAAGCGGCAAGGGACGGGGCCCCTGGCGCGGCGGCGGATGCTTGCGGCTCTGCGCTGTCATGCCTGTCGACCGTCTCTCCGCTCCGGGGCGCCGGCTGATCCGCCGCGGCGATCATCAGTTTCATCATCTCCGGCCACATCGACCAGGCCGTCGCCCCGGCCGGCACCGTCAACCCGGTGGCAGCGATCAAGGTGTCCATCGCGCGAACGAACGCCGGATCTCCGGCGAGGGCGCTCATCTGATCCTGCCACAGATCGAGATAGCGGCGTGCCAGCGCCTCGAGATCAGCTCGGTCCGTCATCGCGCCGCAGTATAACCAGCCGACCTCTGCCCTGCCAGAAAGGTGGACGTCCGGCCCGCAGTAAGGGAGTCGCCGTTGCTGCAATGCCGCGTAACACCAATGCACCGCAAAAAAAGTTGGACAAGGTCCGTCGGGCCGGTGGTAGGTTAGCTAAGTAGCGATAGAAAAACTGTAAAGAAAAGGCGGTGACTTTGGCCGACGCGGGAAAAGCCGGCGACAATGCGCCAATCACGATCAAGAAATATGCCAACCGCCGTCTCTACAACACGGCGACCAGCAGCTATGTCACGCTCGATCACCTCTGCCAGATGGTCAAGGACGGCATCGATTTCGCGGTCTACGACGCCAAGACAGGCGAGGACATCACGCGCGCCGTCCTCACTCAAATCATCGTAGAGGAGGAATCGAAGGGCCAGAACATGCTGCCCATCGCCTTTCTGCGACAGCTGATAAGCCTCTACGGCGACAATCTGCAATGGGTGGTGCCGCGCTACCTCGAGCACATGATGGAGGCCTTCGCCACAAACCAGGACCATATGCGCCAGTCGATGCAGGAGACCTTCGGTAGCATGTTTCCGTTCGGCAACCTGGAGGAGATGGGCAAGCAGAACCTCGCGCTGTTCGAGAGCACGCTGCGCATGTTCTCCCCCTTCGGCGAGCAGGACGGGAGCGAGCAAGGCGGCGTCGAGCAGCAGGGGGGCGAGAAGGCGCGCGCGCAGGGCGGCTACCCTCAGGCCAAACCGCCCAAGGGAGCGACCGGTCCCGGCGACAAGGCCCAGCAGGAAAGCCTCGCCCAGCTGAAGCAACAGGTCGATCTTCTACAGAAACAGCTCGAGTCTCTGACACCAGGACGCAAGAAGGGCTAGGCGGTCAGCCGACGTGTGAGCGCGCACCCTGAGTTTCCACCTCTCGTGGCACGAGCCGGGAACTGCTGCCCGGATCGGGGAGGGCGTCCAGCGGCAGTCCGAACAGGTGCCCCTGCAGCATGTCGACACCCTCACGGCGCAGATAAGAGGCCTCCTCCGACCGCTCGACGCATTCGGCGACCGTCAGGAGACCGAAGCTCCGGGCCAGGTCCAGCAGGTTTCGAATGAACAGCTGGTTCTCCGACGAGGTGTCGATGTCGCGGGTGAAGGACCCGTCGATCTTGACCAGATCCACGGTCAGGGCCTTGAGGTAGCGGAATGTCGTATAACCGGCGCCGAAATCGTCGACGGCCACGCGGCAGCCCAGCTGGCGGATCGCGGACACGAAGCTCGCCGATTCCTCGATGTCCTGCAGCGCCGCGGTCTCGGTGATCTCCACGATGAGGCGGCGCGCCAGATCGGGACGGTCCTTGATCCGCGACTTCAGCAGCCGCAGCCACGAGCGATCCGTCGCGGTCAGGCCCGAGATGTTGAGAGCGAGCTCGATATCGGGGTGGGTCTCGAGGTCGCGGATGACCAGCTCCAGGGCGCGCCGGTCGATGGTCCGCACCAAGCCGAGGTTCTCGACCACCGGAACGAAACGGTGCGCCGGGACGGTATCGCCGCTCGGGCTCCGCATGCGCAGCAGACACTCGTAACAGCGGATCTCGCCGGTTTCGGCATCGACCATGGGCTGATAGGCGAAGGCGAGGCGGTTCTCCTTGAGGGCCAGCTTCACCTCTTCGCCGACGTTCATGCTGTCGAGCTGGTCCTGGCGCTGCGCTTCGGTCAGCTCGTAGAGGGCGACGCCGTCGCGCGCGGCGGTCTTGGCCCTGAGCAGCGCTGCATCACCCTTGGTGATGATGTCGAAGGAGGCGTCGCCCTGCCCCGGGTAGAGCACCAGGCCGGCCGAGGCGGACACGTGGACCTCCCGGCCGCCGATCTCGATCGGGTAGTGGCGCACGGCATGCAGCAGCCGCTCGGAGATCTCCAGCGCCTGTTCTTCGCTGCAGTCGGTCAGCACGACGCCGAAACGGTCGCTGTCGAGGCGGCCGATCACCCCGCCCTCGCCGAACTCCCGCTCCAGGCGCTGGGCGATCTCGAAGATGACGCGGTCGCCCGCTTCATGGCCGTAGACCGCGTTGATCAGTCCCATGCGGTCGAGACCGATCGTGACGAAGGCCCCGCCCTGGCCCGGCTCGCCGTCGCGCAGGGCATGATCCAGCGCCTCGCGGACCCGGAGCTTGTTGAACTGACCGGTCAGGTCGTCGAAACCGGCGAGATACTCGAGCTTCGCCTCGTGCTGCTTGCGCCGGGTTACCAGGCGGAGGATTCCAACCATGCGGCAGGGGGTCCCGTTGGCGGCGTGTTTCACGGTTCCGCGGTCGTGCACCCATTGGAAACGCCCGTCGGCGCGCCGCACGCGGTACTCGCAGTCGTACTCGCCAAGGCCGGAAATGTGATCGACCCGCGCGCTCACGCAGTGCGGCAAGTCCTCCGGATGGATCCGGCCCTGAAAGGCCTCCCCGACCTCGGGAAAGCCGGTCTTGGACTCGCCGAAGAGCCGCGGGGTCGCGCCGGTCCACACCAGACGGTCGCTCGTGAGGTCCCAGTCGTAGAGAAGGTCGCCCGATGCCTCGATCACCGTCAGAAGGCGAGCCAGCTCAGCCAGGCTTTCCTCGGAATCGGCGGTTGGCAAGGTCGGGTTCTCCTACCTGAAGATCTGCTCCCCTGCCTGGGAAGCGACCTGCCGGGCCAAGCAGGCCCGACTTGGGAGAGTATGGGTCGCGCCTTAATATTATCTGAATACTTGATTAACTCGTGTAAATCACAACATTTCCTAAATCACTTGTGTTTACTATATTTGAAAATCTAGTGGTATTTCAGGCTTTTTCACCCGCTATCTTGATTAATCTTTTTGTTCCATCGAGCGACTGCCTAAAATGCTCTCAAATTTGAGCCAATTTTAAGAAAGATACCAGACATTCGCGACAGATGAACAAGCTGCCGATTCCGTTTTCGAGTCCTGCACCCGCCCCGGCGCTGCGGCCAGTCACTTATGGCGTTCGCGGCGAGGACGAAGCGCGCGTCGAACGGCTCGAGAACCGAGCGCGTCTCGCGTCGGGGCGATTCTCGCTGCGGCGCCCACCGGAACCGGCGCCCGAGCGCCCCGGTACGGGCTCGGGAGGCTTCGAGGGCACGCGCGGCGCGTCGTCGCCCCAGGGCGGCGCCAAGGGCGCCTACTCCCTACCCTACGGGGCTTCTGCCGGCTTTCTGGCGCAACTGATTGGCCAAGCGATCGAGACCAACGCTATGCCGGGGCCGGCGCTCACGTCGGACGGCGCCGATACTGGGAACGCGCTCTATCGAAAGGCGTCGGAGGAGTTGAACGCCGCAGGTCCGGCAAACAGTCAATACAATATCGCGGTTTGAGTAGGGCCGATATATGTCTGTAATCGCTTTATATTTACAAAGTGCTATAGTAAACTGATTAATATTTATTCTATTTAACTGTTATTTGTAGTTGAATTTTTTTGAGTTTTGCGTAGATTGACTTTTCGACTAATACCAAATTGCTAAAATTTCATGGCAGGTCCTCCCTTGGCGAAGAGATCATCACCCAGCTGCGAATCCGTCGATCGGCACGTGGGTCTGAGGATCCGCAAGCGTCGCATCGAACTCGGGCTGACCCAGCAACAACTGGCCAAGCTGATCGGCGTCACCTTTCAGCAAGCGCACAAGTACGAGCGCGGCGTCAACCGAATCTCGGCCGGGCGGCTGTTCGAATTGGCCTGCGCTCTAAGGGTCGATATCGGCTACTTCTTCCAAGAGCTGGAGGACGGCGGAGAGCGCACCGTGCTCGACAACAGGCAGCGGCTGTGTCTCGAGGTCTCGCGCAACTTCGCGAACATCACCAACGAACGTCACCAGCAGGCGGTCAGCCAGCTCTGCCGCCTGCTCGCCGCCGAGATGTGACCGGCCGCCCCTCAGGGCAGAATTTCAGTGAGCGCGCCCAGGCGCGGACGATAGATCGCAAAGTGCGCAAGCTCCTTCGGCGAGGTCACGCCGCCGAAGAATAGCGGCTCGAAATCGAAGTAGACCTCCGAGACGATGATGTTGCGGTTGGCCTTCATCTCGTAGCCGAACGGCAGGTCGGCCGGCCCGCCCGGACTGCCGACCCGGCTCGAGAACGACCCGGTTCCGCCGCCGGAACGCTGCCAGTTGACGCGCGGATCGGTCGGCTCGTCCTCCGTGCTGACGGAAGAGAGGATGACGACGCCGTCGTCGCCGAGCGCGAAAGGTTGCAGTGAGAACTGCGTGGCGATGAAGACCTGCTCCATGTCGTCTTCGGTCAGGAACTCCGACTGGGAAACCAGGTCGCTGGCGTTGGTCGCCACGCGCGACAGCTTCTGATTGAGCAGGGCGAAACGGCTGATCTCGACCCCGCCCATGAACAGGAAGACCAGGAACGGCGCCACCAGGGCGAAGTCGACGATGGCGACGCCGCTCTCCCCGGAAGACAGGAGGCGAAAAGGAGACCAGCTGCGGCGTCCCTTCGCGGCACGGGCGCGCGTTCTGGCTACTGGCATATCCCGGTCCCCCCTTCGAAGGGCTCGTTGCGCACGGCGACGCTGGCCGCGAGCGGGAACTTGCCGTCCTTGCCTATGACGCCATTGAGATAGCCGGTCATCAGCTCCAATTCGTAGGTCACGCTGTAGAGGACCACCTCGCCGCCCGCGCCGGCGCCGGCCAGTCCCATGTCCTCGTCCCACTGGTTGTTGCAGTTGACGTCGGTGTAGGGCTCGCTGGAATCGTAGGTGCCATTGCCGTTCTCGTCGGTGAAGGGCTCGGGCTGCCCGATCTTGCTGAAGTTCGGGTAGGTCAGGACCGAGACGTCCTCTTCGGTGAGTCTCACGACGCCGTTGCCGTGCGCGTTCATCACATCGACGATGTACTGCTCGCGAGTCGTTCCCTCCGGCACCTGTCCGGTGATGCCGAAGCGGGAGGCTTCGCGCAGACCGCCCTCGAGCAAGGCGCTGGCGAAAGCGATCATGCTGAACTCGATGGAGCCGAGCACCAGGAGCACCAGGATCGGCATCACGAAGCTGAATTCCAGGGCCGTCGCGCCCCGCTCGGAGCGCCGAAGGCGCCGGAGGAGGCCCGCTTTCTTGGTCGTCATCTTGAGATCCTCAAGGCCGAGAGCTCGTCGGCGACCTCGGTGAAAGCGTCACGCAGCGCGTCGCCGTCCGGAGCAAAGTGGTAGTAGGGGGCGCCGGAGCCCGAGGCCACATCCTTCATCAGATTGGCCAGGGAACCGGAGTCGTAGTAGAACTGGATGACGAAGATCCTGATGCCTTCGCGCTTGATGTTGGTCGCCAGCTCGCGCAGGCGGTCGTTCTGGCCGTTCGGCCCGGCGCTGGATCCGGAGCCGAACACCGCCTTGTAGGCGTCCCGGCTGTTGCCCCACTGCTCTCCGTCGGTGAGCAGCACGATGGCGCGCTGGTGATTTCCCTTGGGATTGGGATCGGCTTGGTCGAAGGGGGCGCCCGGCGAAACAACGCGCCAGGCCCAGGCGAGGCCCTGTGCGATGTTGGTCACGTGGTCCGGGGACAGGAGCTCGTCGATCGCGTCGTTGATGTCGGTCTGCGTGCTCTGTAGCGGCGTGATGCCGTGGCTGAGACACCGGGACAGGGTGTTCGGCTCCCAGCCGAACCAATCGGTTTCGTCGTAGGTCTCCGGCCCGAGCCAGACGTCGCCCTGCTGGTTCTCGTCCTCGCCGTCGATGTAGCGCGCATTGACGCAGCCGTCCCATCCGGCCGGCGGCGGAACCAGGAGCGGCACCGGCGAGTTGTTGGCATAGAAGACTTGGGTCTGCGCCAGGCCGGTCACGGGATTCGTGAAGGTCGGCACCGTCACCGGATCGGTCAGCGCGGGATCGAAGGCCGGCCCATTGTTCAGGGTGACGTTGACCTTGCCGTTCCAGGGCACGAGCCCGACCTGCAGCAGGTCCTTGCTCTCGGACGAGCCGAAGAGAATGTCGATCATCTCCTTGGCGGCCGATCGGGCGGCCGCGATCCGCGTGCTGCCGCTGCCGTCGGAGTTGCCCATCGAGCCCGACATGTCCATGGAAAGCACCACGTCCAGGCTCGACGTGAGGCGGGTGACCTCGGTCGAGCTGACGATGTTCAGCGAATTGAAGCCGAAGAGGCGCATGAAGGTCGTGTTGATCTCCGCCGAGGCGGTCAGGGTCAGCACGTTGTTGTTGTTGCTCAATTGAGGCTCGCCCAGCGTCACATCGGCGCCCAGGTAGCCATCGGGGAAGTTGGCCTTGAAGTACTGTTCCACTTGGGTCGAGAAGTCGCTCGCGAAGACCTCGTGCGCGCTGGCCAAGCCCGCGGCGTCGAGGGCGTCGCCCAGCCTCGCCTTGACGACGTAGGCCCGCGCGGCGTCGGTCGCGAGGCCGACGAATCCCATGAGGGGGACCAGAACGGCGGCGACGATGGGCATGGAGGCGCCCCGATCCTCGGACAACAGCCGGCGCAGTCCCCCGAGGACCCGCCTACCGCTTTGCGCTAGACCATGCATGCCGAAACACTCCAATGTCACTGCCAGAAAACTTGTAGGGTATTCTTCTACCGTCTCAATTAATAAATGCTAAAATACTGAGACTAGCTCTGTTCTATATTTGTTATTTTGGGATAAGAGATATGTATTACTTAAATTGTCTTTGTTTTTACTTATGACTTCTCGGGTTTTTGTTTGGGATTTGCGTAAACTCACCCATGCGTGCGTAGGGCGGCGCGGCTCGCCCCAGCGGCACCCTGCGGGGCCGATGCCGGCGCGCCGAGCCCGGCCGGCTTGCGGCGTTGCGGCAGAGGGAAGTGTTCTACGGCTTGATCGCCGTGTACTCGCTGAAGACCTTGGCCTCGACCTTACGATCGACCTGCTCGAAGCCGACGTCGCGCAGCGCGCCCAGTATCGCCTCGGGCGGCACACATTGGTCGACGGTGTCCCAGAAGTACTTCAACAGGTGGGTCGCCTGATTGTTGAAGGTGCTGACCCTGGCCAAGAAGGGAACAAAGGAATTCAGGTAGAACTTGATGAAAGGATAGGCTCGGCGCGAGGGCGGCAGGGTCATATCCAATATCAGAACTTTACCGCCGGATTTCAGCACGCGCTTGTACTCCGAGAAGGCGGCGTAGAGGTCTTCGACATGGCGCAGCGCAAAGCCCATGCACAAGAGATCGAAGCAATCGCTCTCCAGGGGCAGGTTCTCGGCCGCGCCGAGAACGGGAAAATCCGCCCGGCCGCGCTCGACCGCCCGAGAGAGCATGCCGGGGCTGGGATCCAGGCTCACGACCATACCGGAAGGGCCAACGATCCTTCTTGCCGGAACCGACACGAGGCCGGTGCCGCAGGCCACATCCAGCATGGCCATGCCTGGCGTCAAGCCATGCCGACGCAAGACGTCACCGCGATAACGCCTGTCCGTGCCGAAGCTCATGAGCGCACTGATCCAGTCATAGTGCCGAGCGGAAGCGTCGAACAGCGTTTGGATATAGCCCGGCCGCTCGTCGTCGACTCTGTAGCACTGCCGCAAGGTGGGGTGCGGCGGCAAAACGCCCTCGGTCTTCTCAACGCGCGATACGTCTTCCATGCCCCCTCGCCGCGATTGCCGAGACCCCATCAACTTGTGCAACGGCTCAGTCCTTGTACAACGGCCATCCGGCACCACGTCGCCCGCTAACCTTAACTCCATCCTTACGTTTGACCGTGTACTCCCAAAACTGCCACCACTCGCCACGGTCAGGAGAACGGCACTTGCCCTCGGGATGGAGGCTGCGAATCAATCATTGTCGTGAGCGCCGATTGACTGCTAGCACGGGTCTGTCGAGAAACCAAATCGAACGAGCATGATGCGCCAAGGCAGGCAGGCTGCTCGATTTACAGCGGGTCTCATTGTTGCGGTCGGGCTCGGTGCCTGCACAAGCAGGTTCGACGCAGAGCAGCACGAAGCCTGCGCGCGGGGCATCGAAGCCGGCTATGTCGCGCTCAAGAAGGCCGAGGACTTGGATCTGGGCGGAACCGTTCAATGGACCAAGGCCGCCTCGCTGCTCAGCGCCGCAAAGGTGCAGCTCCAGTTCGAGCGCTATCCGAACTGCCTGGATAAGGTCGCCCGTGCCCGCGCCTACCTGAAGAGCGCCGGCGGTGGATGAGCGGCCACCCCGTTATTGCCCTGAGCCTCGCATAGGCAACAGAGAAGGAAGATAGATATGCAAGGAACTTTGGTGCGACGCCTCCCGCCCTGGGCCGGTCTGACAGCGGCCCTTCTCATGGCAGCCTTCGTCTGGCTCGCCGACGGGCGGGTCATGGCGGCCAGCACTCAAGAGGCCGGTGAATTCCTCGTCAACTTCGGGAAGCGGGCGGTCGAGGAAATCAATGACGAGGCGCTTTCGCCGGCCGAGCGGGATCAGCGATTCCGAGAGCTCTTCAACGAGGCCGTGGATGTCAGGACGATCGGCAAGTTCGTTCTGGGCGCCCACTGGCGGCGCGCAACCAAGCAGGAACGTGCGGACTTCCTGCGGGTCTTTGAAGACATTGCGGTCCAGCGGTTCCTGCCCATGTTCACGCGCGACGACCACGAATACTCGGGCAGCGGTTTCGAGATCGTCAGCATAAACCGTGACGAATCCAAGGGCGGTCACATCTTTGTCACGGTGGTGATCTTCCGCGACGAACAGGACCCGATCAATCTGATCTGGCGCATGCGTGAACGCGAGAATCGGTTCAAGATCCTCGACATCTCCGCGGAAGGCTTGAGCATGGCCCTGACCCTTCGGCAGGAATACAATTCTGCCATTAAGAAGCTGGGAAGCGTCACGAAGCTAGTCGGGCTGCTGAGAGAGAAGCTCGATGCCGGCGCCTTTGCCCCCAATCCGGTTTCGGTCAATTGAGCCGCTAGGAACAACTGAGACAGCTAGAGAGTTCATGCCTGCCGAAAGCCATCGAAGCGTAGCGGGAAACACTGGTCTTCGGAGACGCGCCGAGCAGCGCCTTCGCCCTTCGGCCGGACGGCGCGCGGCCTGGAAGGGACGTGAAGGGTATTGCCCGTCGATCGGGCGGCCCCTAAGAGGAAGCGGCATTTCGGCGGTAGGTTTTGGCGGGAACGATCTTCGTTTTCACGGCGCCGGGCCGGCGATCCGCGTCTTGGCGGACCTGTCCCCGGCGCCAGATCAGCGGCCCCAAGGCAGAAGGTCAGGATGACGGGCTCACACCAACAGGTCATGGAACGGGCGCCCTTCGCGTGCCGCTATTCCAGCTACCGTGATTTCATCCAGCAACCGGCCGGGCTGCGGCCGCCGATACTGGCGACCATCGTGCACGGCGATCAAGCTCTGCCCGACGCGGCTTGGCCGAGGCTGAGCAGCGGCATGCGGCCCTGCGACGGCAGCGGCACCACCGTCGAGACGTGGCACGTGCCGGAGTCGCCGCGCTATGACCGCCACGAGGGTTTCCAGGTCGCGGCAACCGATCAGTTGATCTTCGTCGGCGTGCAAGTGCCGATCGAGACGGGAGGCGGCATTACGCTCCAAGTCCAGGACCTCTATCTGCGCATGTTGCGGCTGATCGAGCAGTTCGGCTACCGGCACCTGCTGCGGGTCTGGAATATCGTTCCCGGCATCAACGACGACGCCGACGGGATGGAACGCTACAAGAGGTTTTGCATCGGGCGGCACGACGCCTTCATGATGGAGCGTCCGGAGCTGGCCGAGCGCTATCCCTCGGCCAGCGCAATCGGTCCCCGCGTCGGCGACCTCTGCCTCTATTGTCTGGCCGCTCGCGAGCCTGGACTGCCGGTGGAGAACCCCAATCAGGTCAGCGCCTATCACTATCCGCCCCAGTACGGCCCGCGCAGCCCCTCGTTCTCCAGGGCTCTGGTCAAGCGCTGGCCCGGGTCTGCCGTTCTATTCCTTTCAGGCACGGCCAGCGTCGCCGGCCACAGGACCAAGCATCTCGAGCTGCCGGTCGCCCAGACCGAAGAAACAGTCTTCAACCTTCGTGCCTTGATCGCCAATGGGGAGAAGCTGTCGGGCGCGCGTTTTCCGCTGGTCCCGGAGCGCAGTTTCTTCAAGGCCTTCATCCGGAACACCGACGACTACGGCGCGGTCAGGCGGCATCTCGAAGGCGTGCTCGGGCCGGATACGCCGATGCTGTACGTCGAAGCCGACATCTGCCGGGCGAACCTCCTGTTCGAGATCGAAGGGTTCGTCTGGAGCAGCTGAGGCCCTCTGAAGACCACCCCCGGTCCCGGCGGCCGGAGGCGGGACGTCGGCCTTCTTTTCGAACCGCCGGGCGGAACAGGCTCTTGTTCCACGCCGAGCGCAGGAGTGCCCAGGTCTTGTCTACCACCGGCCCGGTCTATGTCGTGATACCGGCGCTCAACGAGGCCGCGACGATTCGGGCCTTGGTCGCGGGCGTGCTCCTCCACGTCCGCCATGTCGTGGTGGTCGACGACGGGTCGGACGACGGCACGGCCCAGTGCCTTGGCGATCTGCCGATTACGCTCCTCCGGCACAGCGACCGGCGCGGCAAGTCGGCCGCCTTGACCACGGGAATGGCGCACGCGCTGACGCAGGGCGCCGCCGCCGTCGTCACCCTGGACGGGGACGGTCAGCACCGCCCG
>JAAUYK010152935.1_pt1 | contig 12323 bp, 7 predicted proteins | sample 7278021 | NCBI WGS metagenome assembly JAAUYK01 (sample SAMN14350223, study PRJNA611818) | marine sediment metagenome | isolation source: surface marine sediment (1.8m) | place: French Polynesia: Moorea | collected 2018-08
GCTCTGCTACGGCCAAACTCGCACAAGGGTTTGCGGTGAGGCGTACGCCGGTACGCCGCAGCCGCTAAACCCGCGGAGAACGCCGAGCAGGGCCAAAAAGACCATTTCTGGACGGACACGAACTACGGGGGAGATGCCAAGGAAGCATCGATGCTCCCGCGGAAGGCCTCCAGCGGCAAGCTGGGCGCGGCGTTGTCCTTCAGCGGCCGACGGGCATCGGGCCGCGCGCCGTAGAGATAGCGCACCTCGGCCGTTCCCTGCATGGCACGGGTCAGATGAATCTCGATCGTTTGAGGATCCCGTCGGATAACGTCCTGGATGGGGACGCTGCCCTGGGCATCCACGACCTCCCAGCCGGTGATCCCGGATGCCGGGCGGATATCGCTGCCGCCCCGGTGCTGCAGGACGACGACGAGCATCTGCGCCCCGTCCGGCCGCACCGCAACCACCTGCGGGCCGCGGTGAAAACCCTCCAGGCCCAGGATGAAGAGCACGGTCTGGGCGACCCGCTGCCCCATGGTGGTATAGGCCGCCGCGGCCAGGTGTTGTTTGCCTTGATTGCGAAGATCGAGGGTGGTCGCCGCCAGATAGCATTCGGCCACCTGTTCGGCAACGGCCAGTTGGGCCTCACGCACGGCCTGATGGGGGGCATCGTGCCCCCCCGGCCGCTTCATCATGCCAACCACCAGAAAGGGCAGCTGCGGTCGGTTCGACCCGTTGGCGATGTCCCGACGCACCTGGCGGGTGATAAAACGGCTCAGGGCGGCGCGATACTCTTCATAGGTTACCGTCCGCCGGGCGGCATCGGCCTCGCCCTGCAGCCAGATCACAAATTCCAGCCGGCCGCCGGTGGCGGCCACACCATTGACAAACCGCCGGTAAATCGATCGCGAGCGCGTATCCGCCCAATACCCCGTCCCCCAGTCCGCTTTGGGATGCAGCCCCGATCCGTTGACCGCAAAGGACAGCAGCCCCACCGGCACGCCGGTACGCGCGATGATGCGGTTACCAAAGGCAATCGCTCCGTTGCCCCGCCGCCCCGGTGTGTGCCAGCCGCCGTTCTTGTAAACCCGCAGGAGGGGATCCGCGTCCAGATCGCGGCCCGTGTGAAACCACTCCTTCATGTTGGACTGCCCGAGACAGCCGATCAGGATACCGACCCCCCAGCGGTTCCGGCCCCGGGCATGCAGGCCGGTGGCATTCCCGCCGCGCACCTCTAGCTCATACCACCCGCCTTCGGGCACCCGGGGCATCAGGCCCAGAAAAATCCCGTTGCGGGGGGCATCGTCGACGAGCGTCCAGGGAACCACCACTTCGTCCCGGCCATGGCGGACCACGCGGGCTTCAACGGCGGATAGCGATCCCGTGTAAACCCCGGAGACGATGATGTCGGCCTGTCGGCCCTGCCGTTGAAAAATGCGCCCGTCCGCGAAATCGTTCAGCTTGATGCGCGGTTTATCGGCGGGGCTCGGTGTTCGCGCCGCCAGTGGCCGGGTTACGCGCGTGCCGGTTGCGCCGGCGGTCCGGGGCGCAAGGTCATCGGTTTCACTAACGCGCTGTGACGGCCAAGGCGCTTGGGCAACACGGGGCGGCGGGGTGGAGCGGGGCGAATCCGCCGGCCGGCTTTCGGCATCAACATCGCCGCGATCCTGGATATCGATTTCGCCAACCGGTTTTTCTTCTTCCGGCGTCCCGGCCAGCCCGGCCGTCGAAACGGCCTGCTTGGTTTCGGTCCCCACACCCCGGCCGGTCGACATCCCCGTCGACACCGACGAATGGGAAGGTTGCTCGGCCGCCGTGCCATGCCGTGCGTCACGCGGCCGTTCTTGCGCACCGCTCTCCTGCTCAACGGCGGGCAGGGTCTTGCCGGTCGCCGCGCGCAGCAGGGGCATCGCCCGGGGCGGGCGTCCGCAGGCTTCGCCGTCATCTTCCGGAAATCCGATGATCTCCGCTTGGTGTAGCACCAGCAGACCGGCCTGCCCGCCCGGTTGCAGACGCAATGCCACGGTGGACGTCACCGGCAGCGGCACGTAGAGATTGAAACGGCCGGGTTGAATGGCCCGGGTAATTTCAAACGGGGGATGGGTGCGATAGGCCAGCGTCATCACATCCGGCTGCAGGGCCGACAGATTGAGCCGCAACACACGAAAGCAGCGCCGGTAGGAGCCGGGCAGGCCGATGAGGGCGAAGGTGGAGCGCGCCCCCAGCGATTTGAGTTCCAGTCCCCCGGCGCGGGGATTCAGGGCGCTATGGGCGACCACACGGACGGCTGCTAAATCCACCGGGGTATGCGTCGCCTGCCCGACGGCATCATCGGAGAGCTGATCGAAAATCCGGTCCAGGTCGATCTTAAGATCCCGGAACTCCGATTCCGTGGTTTGAAGGATGATGCTGTCGTAGGCGCGCCAGTCTTCGGCAATTTGCCGGGAAGGAACGGTCTCGGTTGATAGCACCTCAACTTCCTGGGCCATTGGCAGCAGGTAGGGCAAAAGACCGTCGATCCCCGCATCGCCGTAAACCAAGCTGCGGCCGATACCATCGGTGCGCAAGCCGGCAATGCGGTGCGAAACGGACCGGGGTGCGGACGGCTGATCCCCCAGCAGCTGCCGCTCGAGATCATCGAAACGCTCGGGGGCGGCCATAACCTGCTGCAGGGCATTCGTGCCGAAAAAACGGTGGTGCAGAACCTCCGCCGCCACCGCCGCCCCGCGTCCGTTCCAGTAGACGGTGGTGGGGTCATACAACAGATGCGACCCGAATTTGCCGGCCAGAATCGCAGGTGCCAGCGGCACCCAGCTCGCAAGCGGAAGATCGCGCTGGGCTTCATAAAACAAATCGTAGGTACTGCAGCGCCCCGCCTTCGGCAGCGGTACCCAGCCGATATACTCCGGATAGATCGAGGCCTTGCTCGGCACCACCAGAAAGTGAAACCGCCGCCCGGTCGCCGCCGTCAGCTTTTCGATGGCCTGCAGCTCGAGCCGCAGCCGTTTGACGAGACCCGCATCGCCGCAGGTATCCCGGATATGGTTCTCGATATCGACGCGCCGATAAAGCCAGCCCTGGCGACCCACGTGGATGTCGGTCTTGTCCGTCTTGCCGAAGAACCTGAGGTCCATCCAGACTTTGATGCGGGTCAGCCGGTCTTTGAAGACGACCTGGTCATTGATGTAGCGGTCCAGCGCCCGGTAGTAATCGTTCTTGAGCAGCGCCCAGCCGTAGGGATGCGGAAAATCTTCGACGGCCGCCGGCTCCCGGGCATCGCGCCAAGGCCCCCACAACAGCCGCGCCGTCATAGGGGCCAGGAGCATGAACACAAAAAGCAGTGCGATCGTCTTCTTCAGCATAACCGGGATGAATTTTTAAAGGGTTGATCTTTAGACGGTTTCGTAAAATGTTCGAGATACGGCATCTTAAGGCCCGAGGAGTGAAGCGTACAGACGGTACGCTGCAGCGACGAGGGATACGCGAAATACCGTAACGCAGATATCGGACATTTTACGAAACCGTCAACCTTAGAATCGGAAGTAAATGAATGGCGCCGCCGGACTGCTGACGATAAAAAGCCCGCAGACGGGAAACACGATGAAGATCAGCAGCAGTGCGGCCGCCCGCGACCGCGGTCTGCGGCTCTCGCCGATAACCCGGTAGCCCGAAAAATCCGCCGGCAGCAGAAACACCATGGCGGCGCTGAACAGGATAGCCAGATCCCAGGCATTCAAGCGCAGGCTCAGATCATAGGCCAGAGGCAGATCGCGCCAGGTGAACATGGCGCTCAGGAAGCGCATCGCCTGTTCGAAATCCGCGGCGCGGAACAGCACCCAGCCAACGGTCACGATGACAAAGGTCGCGGTGCGCCGGGTAACCAGCCAGCGGTGGGCCGGCAACTGCCGCAAACCGGAGAGCCGTTCGATCATCAGAAACATCCCGTGATAAAGCCCCCAGGCCAGAAAAGTCCAATTGGCCCCGTGCCACAGCCCACAGAGCACGAAGACCACGGCCATGTTGAGGCAGGCCCGCACGCTCCCCCGGCGGTTGCCGCCCAGGGGAATATAAAGATAGTCACGAAACCAGCGGCTGAGCGAAATGTGCCAGCGCCGCCAGAAATCCGTGATGCTGACCGCGGAATAGGGCCGCTTGAAATTCTCCGGCAGCACGAACCCAAAGAGCAGCCCCAGCCCGATGGCCATGTCCGAATAGCCCGAAAAATCAAAATAGATCTGCAGGGTGTAGGTCACGGCCCCCAGCCAGGCCGTCTTGGTGTCCAGCGCGCCCGGGGGCAGGGCAAAGATCGTGTCGGCAAAGCGCCGCAAGCTCTCGGCAATGATCACTTTCTTGGCCAGGCCCCAGCAGATGCGTGTGGTGCCCTGATAAAATCGCTCCCAGCTTTCGCGACGTTCCCGCAACTGCGTGCGGATTTCCCGAAAGCGCACGATCGGTCCGGCGATCAACTGGGGGAACATGGCCACGTACAAAGCGAAATCCAGGGGATCGTCAAGGGCCGCCGCCTCGCCCCGGTAGACATCGATGACATAGCTCAGTTTCTGAAAAGTAAAGAAAGAAATGCCGATCGGCAGCAGAACCTCGAACCAGGAGAGCGTGGGCAGCCCCAACCGGGCGGTGATCAGATTGACTTCGTGGACGAAGAAGTTGGCATACTTGAAATAGAGCAGCAGCCCCAGATTGACCGCCAATGATACGATCAGCCACAAGCGCTTGCGACGGCGGTCGGTTTCCATCAGGCGGGCCAGGCCGAAGTCCACCAGGGTGGAGAGCATCAGGAGGGGCAGAAAATCGGCCGCCCCATAAAGGTAGTAGATGTAGCTGAAGAGCAGCAGGACAATATTGCGGCCGCGCCGCGAGGGTTGCGCCGGTACCGTGTAGTAAATCAGGATGACGGCCGGCAGGAAGGCAAACAGAAAGACGGTGCTTGCAAATAGCATTCGCGCTATCGGCCCCGGGCGAGGTTTAGGGGCCCCCAGGCTTCCGGTTCAGACCACACAATCGGCCTCGTCGCCTTCCGTCAAACGCTCGTGCATGAAGATCGACAGATCGTTGGCGTCATAGCTCATCCGCGCTTGTTTGCGAAAGGCCATCAGGTCGGCATAGACTTCGGCCGCGCTTTGGTAGCGGGCCTCCCGGTCCTTGGCCAGGCATTTCATGACGATCCGGTTGAGGGCTTCCGGGATCTGTTTGATGATGGCGCTCAGGGGTTCGATGTCTCTTTGCGGAATCTCCCGAATGGCCTCGATTTCATTCTCGAAGCGGAAGACGCGCAGACCGGTCAGCACCTCGTGAAACAGCAATCCCAGCGCAAAGATGTCGGCGCGCGCATCCAGGCTATGGCCCAGCGCCTGCTCGGGAGACATATAGGCCAACTTGCCCTTGATGATGCCGGCCTGCGTAAGGTTGGGCTCGGACTGCGCCTTGGATATGCCGAAGTCGCTGATTTTGACTTCACCTTTGCATGAAATCAACATGTTTTGAGGGCTGATGTCACGGTGGATGATGTCGAGGGGGGTTCCGCTTTCATCGTCGACCCGGGTATGGGAGTAGTCCAAGCCCTTGCAGATCTCACCAACGATGTATACGGCCTGATCCACCGGGAGTCCGATTTTCATGGCCCCCAGGATTTCATCCAGGTTTTTGCCATCGACATACTCCATGGCGATAAAATAAACGTTTTCGATTTTACCGTAGTCGAAAATCTGGACGATATTGGGATGCTGCAGCAGTGCGGCCAGCCGCGCTTCGCGCGTAAACATTCTGATGAAGTCGGCGTTTTGGGCCAGATGCGGGCGTATGCGCTTGATGGCCACCTTGCGCCGAAAACCGTCCTCGCGCAGGTAATCGGCTTCAAAGAGCTCCGCCATGCCGCCCATGGCGATCTTGGCCTTCAAGTGATAGGGACCGACGCGATCCGCGCTTTCCATCGCCAGCTGGGTTTGCAGGGCCGTCTTGCGCTTGCCCCGATCTAGCCAGAGCAGCAGGGCGACACCGGCCGTCAGCACCAGCGTCGTCAGGCCAGCATAAAGCCAACGCAGGCCCGCTGCACGCGCATTTAGGCGGCTGATGTCGAGAACCACCACGGCCTGGCCGATGGGCACTTCGGCAAAGCGGACCGTCTCGAAAAACCCCACGGCGGCTTTCTGGTCGATGGTCATACCGGCAATCGCCCGGGTCCCGTCCTGGGCCTCAAGTTCGCGCGCCTGGCCCAGGGGACGAAACGGACGGTTCGCCATGGCACCATTCGTATGTGCGAGGATAACGTTCAAATGGTCGACGATGGCCGCATACGCGAGGGTGTCAATCGTTTGCGTCTCACGGATGAGGGTGTTCAAGGCCAGCACGTCTTGATCCAGCACGAAGGGGCGGCTCTTGGCGGCCAAATTGCGAACCGCATCGAAACCCGTCCGGTAGAAGGCCAGGTTCGTGTTGGCGGCGCTGGAGCGAATCACCATATATCCCGCCGAAAAGATGGCCAGCCAGACGATCAGGATGGCGACAATCGCCCGGCGGTTACGTGCCACGAAAGGCTTATCCGCAAACCGGGCCCATACGCTGCGCACGATTTGGGTGGTCATCGCTTTCGCTCGGGCGACGGTCCTCACGGCTATGTTGTTGACCAGCATGGAGGCCTCCCGGGCATGGGTTCATAACCGGAAGTCAATGATTGCACGGCACGTTCGCGTGGCGGTTGGTAAAAACCGATGAAAGCGGCGAACGCGATCAAGGCCGCGATAGCCGAGACCGGCTGAAACGCAACGGCGCGGATTTTTTCGCCGACTTCGCGCAAACGATCATAGCTTCACCATAGGGCTTAAAACAACCCGGAGCAAGCGACTGACCTGATTCGCTTCCATCCCCGCCGCCGGGCCGGGCCGCCTAGCCCGCGCCCGATCAGCCGCTTCACGTCGACAGTTTTTTTACAATTTCTTGACAGCGGCGGATAATTTGACGTTTCAAAACGCCAAGGTCTTCGCGCTGAGACAGTGCCAGCAGATCAATCTCGTCGTCATTGGCCAGTGAAGCGATTCCCGCCGTGTTTTTAGGGGATGCCACATTGACCAGCTGATCGAATTTGGTCCGTCGAAAGGCATCCCGCGAAAGCGGCTTGTGCGTGCCGCACAGCGGGCAGATGACCGTGGTAATGCCGGGGGCTTCGGATTGCCCCTCCCCCGGGTCGACCGACAGCCCCGTTCCGGTCGCTGCCGGCCGACGGGCGCGCATATTGAAGTGCAGGAGCAGCAGCAGCAGGATAAAGACCAGTCCACCGATGAAAGCCGCCAACTGAAAACCGCTGCGCAAGTGGTCGGTTTCCTGCGCCGATAGGGCCACGACGACTTCTCCGATGCGCGTTTCCGAGAAGAAAACATCGGCGGTAAAACGGAAAACCTTCTGATGGCTTTGGAGCAGTCCTTCAAGGTAAGCCACTTCATCCGGGGCCGATGCGGCCTGGCGGTCGGCGGATCGTGGTACAAAATTTTCCGCGCCGGTGTAGGCGATGATCCGTCCCCCATGGTCGGAGACGGAGGCATAGATCGCATTGGCTTCCCGGTGGGCTTGGCGCAGCAGCGCCTGGACACCGGGAATATCTTTCTCCAACAGCGGCAGTCTGATCTGATTCGACAACGCCTGGGTAACGGCGATGCCATTCTGGCGGGTTTCATCGTTACGCCGGCCCGTCTGGAAGGTCATGAGCAAATAGGCGGCCAATAAAAACAAAAGCCAGATCACGAGCCCCGCGATAAGGTGCTGGCGTTTCAGCTTGGAAAGATAAAACGGAATGGTTCGCATGAATCGATCGTCTCGCGGAGGGCGGCCTGCATATTCGCCGCCCTCATGCCCAGGCAAATAGGAAAAGACTACAAGTTATCGGATTTTAAACAAAAATTTAGTATGGTCACCTCAAGATGTCAAGCTTATTAACGCCCGTGAAGCGACGTGCCCGCCCTGGCTGGCACCTATCGATTGACCGGGTCCGACCACTGGAGAAGGGCGACTTGCAATCAGCGGCCTACGATGCCGCCTGGCATTTCGGTGCGCGCTCGCGATTACCCGTTGCACCCCGCAACAACCACCTTGAACGATCGCCTATTGTTCATTTGAAAGGTTAGTTGAGGCGTGTTACATTGTATAGTCTAACCCAAGGCGAATTTTCTAATCGAATGCCTGCAGCCGGAGCGGCGATGCCCCCTAAACGACGAAATCCCAGTCGAAGCGACCCGACACATGCATTAGGGCCGCGGTTGGTCTTAACGGTCCTGCTGGGCAGCAGTCTCGTCTGGCTCAATGCCTGCACCACCCTCCCGTCCGCGCAGCCGCCGCCGGGAGGCGAAGCCGTCTATCGATCGGAGAACTACATCGTCTACACCAGCGACGGCCAGCGGTCCACATCGGAGCTGGCGGATGAATTTCTCGGTGACGCGCAGAAATCGTGGATGATCGAAGAGGCCAATGGTGCGGGCGACCTCGCGAGCGGCCGGGCGATCGTGATCCCGCTCAAGATCAGAAACAAAGGCGGTTTGAACCGCGAAGGTTTTCAGACCGTCCCGGTGCTGACCTACCACCGCTTTGGTGACAACTGCGATTCACCGCTGTGCATGCCGGCCGAGGTCTTCGAAGCGCAGATGCGTTACTTGAAGGAAAGCGGCTATCACAGCGTGACCCCCGAAGAATTGCTCGCTTTCCTGCAATATCGCCGCCCCCTGCCCAAAAAATCCGTATGGATCACGATGGACGACGGTTACCGGTCGACGTACCAAGTCGCCTACCCGATTCTAAAAAAATACGGCTTTACGGCCACATTGTTCATCTATACGGACTTTGTGGGCGTTTCGCGTCTGGCCGTCACCTGGCCGCAATTAAAGGAAATGCAGACCAACGGTTTTTCAATCGGCTCCCACACCATGACCCACAGCGATCTGACCAAGCCGCGGCCCGAAGAATCAGATGCCGATTTCATCAAGCGCGTTCGCCGCGAACTGGAAGAATCCAAACGCATCATCGACAAGAAACTGCAGCAGCATACCTTCGTGCTGGCCTATCCCTTCGGCTATTACGATCGGCGGGCGATCAATCTGGCCCAAGAAGCTGGCTATATGCTAGCCGCCTCGGTTCGTCGGGGCGGTAATCCCTTTTTTGCCAATCCGCTGGCGCTGAAGCGCGACCAGGTCCTCAAAAGGGACATGGACACCTTTGTGTCACGGTTGAAAATCTTTTATCCTCTTGCGCTGGAGTAAGATCATCATGAAACATGCATCTAAAATGTTCGTTGTCATGTGCCTGATGGCAATGGTGACGGCATGTGCAACCGGCCCCTCGTCCAAGAAACTCGGGGCGGAATATCTAGCCCAAGCCCAGTCCTTCGAACAAGCGGGCGATCTCGTGGCGGCTTACGAGCATTACCAGCTGACCCTGACGGTGCAACCCAACAACCAGACCGCCCAAAGTAAAATAGCCGAACTCGAACCTCGCTTGAAGGCCATGGCGGAGGATCACTACCAAAACGGCCTGCGATTCTACAAGATGGGGCAGTACCCCCAGGCCCGACAGGCTTTTCTGACAACCCTGCGCTACGATCCGGAGAATTTAAAAGCCAAGGAAAAGCTGGCTGAATTCGATCGCGGCATATCGACCGCCAACCGCTACATCCTGCACACCGTCAGCGCGGGCGAAACCATCTCCTCGATTGCCGCTCGATACTATGGTGATTACCGCAAATTCCACTTGATCGCCAAATATAATGAAATCGAGGATGCCACCCGCCTCGATGTCGGACAACAAATCAAGATCCCGGTGCTCAAGGGCACCCCGATCATGGGCGAGGGCCATGACATACGGACGGAGAGCGGAGAATCCGCCGGTGCCATGGGCGAAGATGTCATGGTGGTCAAACGTTACGCTCTGCACGTGGTTCAGCCGGGCGAAAGCCTTTCCAAGATCGCCGGGACCTATTATGGCGATTTCAAGAAATACGATGTGATTGTTGAATTCAATGGCTTGCCCAGCGCCACGTCCATCAGCGTCGGTCAGGAATTGAAAATACCGGAAACCGCCGCAACGCCACTCATTGCCGGTGATCCGATCGAGGTGGCCCCGGTGGGAACTTCGTCGATGGACGCGCCGCCAGGCGCCGACAATGGCGGCATGACCGCCAACTACCGTGATCTGGGCAAGGAACTCTATGCCAACAAGGATTACGATGGCGCCATCACCGAATTCGCCAAAGTACTGAACACGGTCCCCGACGATCCCGAGGCCACACGCTACATGGGCAAAGCCTACTACGCCAAGGGACACCAGGCTTACCGCCAGGCGGACTATGCCAAGGCTCTCGAGGCATTTGAAAGCGCCCTACAATACGACAAGGACTGTAAGGACTGTCGTCGGCTAATCGAAGAAAGTCGCCGAAAATCCGGAAAGGAGGACAAGCGCGCCACCGCCTTGACCCTTTACCGCACCGAAAAATATGCCGCGGCCATCGTCAAGCTGGAAGAATTGGCCAAGGCCAATCCTAAGGACGCCGAGATACGAAGCTATCTGGCCAAGTCCCATTATCAGCAGGGCCTTGAACTCTATGGCCAGGAGGACTATCTCAAGGCCCGCGATGCGTTCCAAGCCTCCCTGAAATACGACCCCAAGTGTGAAAAGTGCGCCCAGAACATCACCAAATCCGAAGACATGTTCAAAGACCGCCACTATCGCCAGGGCCTGGCCGACTTTCAACAAGAGAAGTTGACCGAGGCCATCGCGCAATGGGAAATGGTCTACAAACTCGACCCCAACTACCGCGATGTCCAGCGCAATCTGGAAAAAGCCCGCACCCTGCTGAAGCGACTGGAGAGCATCAAACGCAGCCAGAGCCCGTCGAACTAATAACCTCCCGACAGCAACGCGACACGGTCGCCGGTAACGCGCTAAAATTATCGAGATTGGGAAGCGGCCCTTGAGGCCGCTTTTTGATTGGCCTGAACCATCAGGTCATGCGCTGGGTGCGGCGACCCTGGAAGGGCCTTGGCACCGCAACCACCACGGACCACGGCGATGGGGATGGCGCCATGGTTGGAAGCCTTTAATGCAGGGAGGCCGCTCCGGCATCACGCGACCTAAAAGGAATGACCTTCGCCCCGCTATCCGTGACGGGCATGGACGGCATCACATCAAAGACGTCTACCGAAAGCGGCCCAGCAGGGCTAATCGTCCTATCAACAGGTGTTTGGCAGGTGCTAAAAAGGAGATTCCAGACTTCCGCGAACAGCGGATCTTCCGGCTGCATCTTGCCCAGCAGATCGAGGCAGTGGCCGCGCGCCCCATGTCGATCACCATAGAAGTGCCACAAAACGCCGGCCTTGATCAGCTGCGCCTCTTTCCCAAGGGGATGGCGCGACTGAAATCGCTCGACGATCGGAACTATCGGTGCGGGGCGTTTCGAAGGAGGGTGCCGTGGTTCTGCATGGCAATTTGGACCTGCGGAAGCTTTATCCGCTTGATCGGTGGACTGGCGGCCGTGGTGCTGCCCGCGCCAAAGCAGGCCTCCGGCCACCAACAGGCCCAGCAGGGCGCCCCACCAAATATCGACCGTCAAGGTGAGAACAACGGCCGATGCCAGACCTATGCTCATTCCAACACGCTGCTCAAGAAGTCTCGACCGCAGGGATTCTAACATGACTCTGAAAAACATCACGCCGCCAGAATTCATATCAAAGCTCCTTTGATTTGGTCCATCCCAACAAGCTCAGCAAAATTGATGCCGGCGCGCACGATGGTTTGTGATTCAATGATTTCAATCTGTTAGCGACTGGATCCCAAGGTGGCCGTGAAGCAGTTTGTCAGCGGGTATATACAAAATTGACAGTCTCTGAAGGAAAACCACGACGCCCCTGCACGTGCGGGTCGAGACGGCGGGGTGACGATAGCTTACAAGTGGTATGGGCCAGGGATGCCCAGGCTAGCCGATGAGCCCCACCACGGCACCGGTCATGCAGGTGGCCAGGGTGCCGGCAATGATAGACCGAATCCCCAGGGAGACGATTTCCGCGCGGCGCGAGGGCGCCATGGTGCCCATGCCGCCGATCATGATGCCCAGGCTGCCGGGATTGGCAAAACCGCACATGGCGTATGTCATGATGATCATGCTCCGGGGGCTGAGGGTGCCTTCCGGTAATCGGCTGAGATCAATATAGGCAATCAGTTCGTTGAGGACGGTTTTGGTCCCCATGAGCGCACCGGCCGCGGATGTCTCGCTTAGCGGAACGCCCATCAGAAAAACCACCGGCGCCATCAGCCAGCCTAGCAGACGCTGCAAAGTCAAAGGGCCATCCGTA
>JAAUYK010076743.1_pt1 | contig 12321 bp, 4 predicted proteins | sample 7278021 | NCBI WGS metagenome assembly JAAUYK01 (sample SAMN14350223, study PRJNA611818) | marine sediment metagenome | isolation source: surface marine sediment (1.8m) | place: French Polynesia: Moorea | collected 2018-08
CGCCGTCACGGCCGCCGAGGAGATGGCCCAGGCCAGCCCGGCGGGAGCGATGGGAATCCAGCACCCCTGGCTCAGGCCGAGAAATCCAACCCCCGCCAGGACGGCGAGGCCACCCGCTGCGAAGAGCGCGAGCTGGGCCACCGAGCGCACCGACAGGCCCAGCGCGACCCCGAGGCAGGCCCAGGCGACCGTCAGCGCCGCCTCCTTCCAGTCCGCGATGCCCCGCAACGGTCCGACCTCTCCGTAGGCCAGTCTCAGCAGCTGGCTCGTCAGCTGTGCGTGCACCGAGACGCCGGGCTCGCTGGGACGCTGCGCGCAGCCGTAGTTCAGCAGGTCGGGCAGGCTCTCGGCCGTCACGCCCAGCATCACGATGCGGTCCTCGAACAGTCCTCGATCCGCGCTGCCGTCGAGCACGTGGCGGAGCTCGACCGACTCGAAGCCCGCCGGCGCGCTGCGACAGTCCGCGAGGAACTGGTATCCGCCGGCGTCGATCCCCGCGTAGGCGCCGCTGGAGCCCGCCACCGGCGGGATCGTGGCGGGCCCGAGCCGCACCTTCTCGGGGTCGTCAAGATCGGCCGCGAGCTGGATCTCGTCCGCGTACAGGTAGTAGAGCGCGACGAGCAGGGCGAAGGAGGTCGCGACGCCGCCCTCTCCGTCGTCCATGAAGAGAATGCCCCGTCGGATGATCCCGTCCGGATCTTCGACCAGGTTGTTGAAGCCGACCTGCTGGGTGCCGGCGAGGACGGCCGGGGGACCGACGCTCGGCGCCCGGCCGTCGGAGAGCTTCGAGGGGAAGATGACCTGCGGCATGCGGTGGAGGAGCGCGTCGAGCTCCTGCGTTCCGGGTGCGACCGGGAGGTCCCGGTACACGTCGACGCCGACGACGCGTGCGCCCGCCTCGGCCACGATCTCGAGGGTGCGGGCCAGCTCGCGGTCGGGCAGGGGCCAGGTTCCCAGGGCCTGGATGTCGCTCTCCGAGAGCTCGATCAGCACGATGCGGGAATCCGTGTCGGGGCCGCGCGCGACGAAGCGCGTCTGCCAGTCGTAGACCATGAGCTCCAGGCGCTGGAGCGCCGCCGTGGCGCGCAGGCCCAGGATGCCGCCCGCCGTCGATAGCGCGATCACGACCGCGAAGATCCCCGTGCGGTAGTGGCGAAGCGGCATCGCGAGCGCTCCTACATCCAGTTGCTGATGAGGAGGAACGGCGACCACAGACCGGGGTGGCGGGTGGTCCGGTTCTCGATCAACGAGCGCTGGGCCCGCCGCAGGGCCTCGGCCTTCGAGACGCCGGGCTCGGCGAGCTGCCGGTAGAACTCCCCGACCAGCTCCGCCGCCGCGTCGTCGTTGACCGTCCACAGGGTCGCCAGCGCACTGCGGGCGCCGGAGCGGATGGCGATCCCCGCCAGTCCGAGGGCCGCGCGATCGTCGCCGGCCGCCGTCTCGCAGGCGCTCAGGGTGAGGAGCTCGATCGGCTCGTCCCGAAAGCGCGTCCGCTCCACCATGCGGCTGAGCTGGTCGATCCCGAGCCGACCGTCGTAGGTGAGCAGGAAGCTCTGCGCGGAGTCCCCGGCAAACTGGGCGTGGGTCGCGATGTGGACGATGCCGAAGGGCGACTCGGCCAGCGCGCTCTCGACCGTCGCGGCGCGGAACGTCTCGTCGACGAGTCGGGTGTGGTCGAACACGTTCCCCACCGCGTCGAGCTCCGACGCGACGGACGCGAGCGGGGGGAACCCCTGGCGGGCCAGCGTGAGGCCGGCCAGGAGCGTGCGCACGTTGCCGCGATCGATCGAGCGCGGCTCGGTCAGCTCCAGTGCGGGCACGACGGCCAGCGCGATCTTCTCGATCAGGAACTCCTTGTCCTGCCGGTCGTAGAGCGCCGCGAGCGGGATGCCCCGCAGCGTCCGATCCGGGACGAATACGAGCGTCTCGCCCGCCTCCGGGTCGATCTCGCCCTCGATCGGGCGTACCAGGCGATCGTAGAGCTGTGCGGCGGCGATTCGGTACCGGCGCGTGGTGCGGTTCTGCACGAGCTTCTGGAACACCATCGCCTCCGCGACGAGCTGCTCCGAGGGCACCGGGACGGAGACGTTCCGGAGCTGTCCCGCTCGGCTCACGATCAGCTCGGTGCGATCGGGCAGCACGACCGGGTAGACGATGACGGCTCCCGCGACCGTGTCGGCCCGGGTCTCGCGCAGCGGGGCCAGGCAGGCGTCCTGGAAGTAGTCGCGCAGCTCGGCGGACTTGAGCTCCTCCAGGCGGTCGCGCGCTTCGCCGAGGAGCGCCTGACGCCGCGTCGGGCTGCTGCCGTTCCCGGCCTGGGCGATCAGCAGGTCGACGAGGCCGTAGTAGACGGGCTCGACCTCACGCGCAAAGGCGAGCCCGGAGACCCCCGACGTCGCACGCAGTGCATTGAGGGCCTTCACCGAGCGACGGTAGGCATCGATGGCGGCTTTCGGGTCGCCCTCCGCCCGCATCAGGCGCCCGATCTGCCAGTGCCAGAGCACGAGCGCCTCGTCGGCCTGGGAGCGCTGCGCCGCCGCGACGGCGCGGCGCGTGAGGGAGAGCGCGTCCTCGCGGCGGCCGGCCCGCTCGTGCATCCCGCCGAGACGTCCCAAGGCGTAGGACTCGGTGCGGAGCGATCCCAGCCGCTCGGCCGCGGCGATCGCCTTGGCGTACTCGCTCGCCGCCTGCTTGCGCTCGACGCGTTGCTCGGCGGGCGACAGCTCGGAGGCCTCGGCGAGCCGCTCTCGGCTGCGCGCCAGGTGGATCCAGAGCTGGGCGCGCCCGTCGGAGTCCGGCAGCGTTGCCACGGTCTTCGCCGCACGCGCGAGCGATGCGCGCGCCGCACGCCCGTCCTCCGCGTCGAGCTGTGCGCGCGCGGCCCGTGCCGCGGCCTGCGCGGCGAGGCGGGAGTCGCCGCGCGCGCGCGCCAGCTCCTCACTGCGCGCATAGGCCTCGGCCGCCGCCGCGGGTCTCTCCAGGGCCTGCCCGAGATCGCCTCGCCCGTACGCGACGGCCGCCTCCAGGGACTTGGACTGCGCTTCGCGCGCCTTCGAGGCGGCCTCCTCGAGCCGACGCTCCGCCGACCCGAAGTCGCGGACCCGGATGTCGCTGCGTGCCAGCGCGCACAGGATGCGGCCCGCCAGCTCGGGATCCGCGGTCCCGGTGGCGGTCGCCAGGGCCTGCTCGAGCAGCGCCCGCGAATCCCTCTCGTACCCGAGTGCTCCTCGCGCCTCGGCGGCCCGCACCAGCGCGGCGGCCCCCGGGGTGGGCTGCCCGGATTGCCGGTAGCGATCGGCGGCCAGTCGCCACAGGGATGCGGCGCCCGCAGCGTCCCCGCGGCGCCAGGCCTCGAAGGCCTCCTCGTCGAGCGTCTGGGCGCTCGCGCCGGGCCTGGGGGGCAGGGGCCGCATGCTGCCGGCGCCTCCGCGATCCTCACAGCTGCCGTCGGGGGAGTTCCCCGGGGATACCTCGTCGGACAGCCCTCCGGAGGCCGGCCTCGGCGGCTCCGCAGCGAGGCCCGCGACGGCCGAGAGCAGGATCGACCCGCATCCGGCCATCGGAAGCAGAATCGAGCGGATGCGCTGGATCCAGCGCACTTCAGGTTGCTTCGAACAGATGTCACACGCTCCAGCTAGTGTGAATTCCCTAGTGTGAAGTACTTCACACTCCTCCTGGCGCCGTTTCCGACTAAACTGGACCGATTCCGACTGGAACGGACCCCGGAATCCACAAGGATGCACTCTTGAGCTGTATTGCGCGAGCGAGGCGATCTGTTGTCTCGACGGCGGGGGCCCTGGTCGCTCTCGCCTCCGTCGTCATCGTGTTCTCAGCCCAGCTGGCGACCGCGAATCCCGCCAGCTTCGAGGGTCTGGGCGATCTGACCGGAGGGGCGACCTTCAGCGCGGCCTACGACGTCGACTTCGCGGGCCAGCGGGTCGTGGGCACGTCGAAGAGCGGCGCGCAGCCGCACGCGGAAGCCTTCGTCTGGGACTCGATCAACAAGATGCAGGGCCTGGGCTCGCTCTCCGGCTTCTTCCCGCGGAGCGAGGCCTTCGCGATCAGCCTGGACGGGTCGTCCGTCGTCGGCACCGCCAAGTCCGCGTTCAACCTCACCGAGGCCTTCCGCTGGCGACAGGGCACGGGGATGGTCGGGCTGGGCTTCCTCCAGCCCGGCGCCGACTTCTCGGTCGCCATCGCCACGAACGCCACCGGAGACATCGTCGGCGGGTTCAGCCGCGCCATCGTCCAGACGGCGTTCAGCTGGAGCGCGACGAACGGAATGAAGAGCCTCGGATTCGCGCCGGGCTACAACAGCTCGCGGCTCACCGGAGGCTCCGCCGACGGGATGATCTTCACCGGCTACGTGGGCGAGATCGGCTCGGACGAGATGGAGACGGTCCTGGTCACCCTGAACGGCGCCGGACAGGGCACCCTGGTGCCGCTCGGCTTCCCGGCCGGCACGACGATGAGCGACGCCGCGGACATGAGCGCGAACGGCGACGTGATCGTCGGCACCGCGGAGAATGGCGTCGAGCAGGCCTTCTGCTGGACGCTCGGCTCGCAGTTCTCGATCCTCCAGCCGCTTCCCGGCGCCGACGGAGGCGAGGCGTTCGGCGTGTCGCCGGATGGATCCGTCATCGGCGGCACCTCGGGCGGCAAGGCCGTGCTCTGGGAGCGGGCCACGACCGGTCAAGCTCCGCCTCCGCCGCGGGACGTCCAGCAGGAGCTCGGGGCGGTGCTCGACCTCGGCGGCTGGACGCTGACCGAGGTGCGCGCGATCGCCGGCGACAACCGCACGATCGTGGGCAACGGGATCAACCCGCAGGGCAAGCCCGAGGGCTGGATCGCCACCCTGGGCGACGCCACGGTCGTCAATCCGAGCCTGATCACCGCGGGCCGCGACTTCACCTGCGCGATCATCGATGCGGCGCTTCGCTGCTGGGGCAACAACGGCGCGGCGGGCATCCCGGACAGCGATCCCGGTCCCTACACCGCGGTCGGAGGCGGCGAGCTCCAGGTCTGCGCGATCGAGCAGGACAGCTCCGCCACGTGCTGGCCCGAGTCGCAGCTGCCGGGGGACGCGACCGATCTGCCGGCCGGCTCCTACGTCCAGATCGCCGGCGGGCGCGGCTACACCTGCGGGCGTCTCTCGGACGCTACGCTCTCCTGCACCGAGGGTGCGCCGGGTCCCGTGCCGACGGGGACCTTCGTCGACTTCGACGCCTCTCCCGAGTTCTACTGCGCGGTCCGCGATGACGGCACCGTGACCTGTCGCGGCGAGGACGGCGGCTTCGGCCGGACCCAGCCTCCGGCCGGACTCACGGACGCGGTGCGGGTCTCCACCGGCGACGAGAACGCCTGCGCGGTGCGCGAGAAGGGAGAGCTCGAGTGCTGGGGCGGAAACGACGACGACCAGTCGGATCCGCCCACCGGGACGGCGAGCGCCGTGGAGTGCGGGAGCCTCCACTGCTGCGCGATTCGGACGCCGCTCCAGTTCTCCTCCCCGGTGGACGAGGTCGCGTGCTGGGGCAAGGGCGAGGAGGGAGAGCCGGACGGCCAGGCGGACGCGCCCGAGGAGATCCGGTTCAGCGCCCTCGCCACGGGCGGCGACGGCACCCAGTCGGGTCATTCGTGCGCGGTCGACGAGAACGACGTGATCCGCTGCTGGGGCAACCGGGAGGACGGCCAGGCCTGCCCGCCGGGCGATCCGGACTGCGACGGCATCCCGGACCTGCAGGGGGACAATTGCCCGGGCGTCTTCAACCCCGACCAGCTCGACGAGAGCGAGGCGGCGCTCGGCCTGCCGCGGGACGGGGTGGGGGACGCCTGCGACCTCTGCCTCACGGAGTACGACCCCAACCAGTTCGACTCGGACTTCGACGAGGAGAACGGCGTCTCCGACGGCTTCGGCGACGAGTGCGACGTCTGCCCGGAGGTCTTCGACGAGTCCCAGAACGCGCTGGCGTGCGTGCAGCCCGAGTTCATCGTATCCAGGCTCGATCCGACGCCTCCCCCGCCCGGACAGGGCGGAGGAAGTGGCGGGAGCGCGACCCAGAACTTCGACGTCTCGCTGCGCTGCGGCAACGACGTGATCACCCAGGCCGCCATCGGGGTCGACCTGGGACCGACCACGGGAACCATCACGGTCGGCAACAACTGCACGCCGAGCGGCTGTGACGCCAACGACGCCAGCGGGGATCCGTTCTTCCTGTTGGGGGACGCGGTGGCGTCGCCGGATCCGGACACCTTCGCCTCGCGGCCCGGCGATCCGAATCGTCCCGCCGAGGCCTCTCCGACGGTCGTCTACCTGAGCGCCGCGGGGGAGGGCGGTGTCCTGTGCCAGAACGGCAACACCGAGTTCCTGGCCCGGATCTCGGTCACCGAGTATCCGGATGGGGTCGTGCCTCCGCTGACGACGGACGGCGTGGTCCAGACCACCGAGAATCCGCTGGTCTCCACCCAGGGTCAGGGGCCGCTGGACTCCGCGGAGATCCAGCTCACCAACGGCGACCCCGAGAACGCCATCGCGACGGTGGAGCTGCTGCCCTTCGTGAGCAGCACCGATCCCGAGACCGACGACGGCACCTGGTGGCTCGCGACGATCACCGCCAGCGAGCGCATCGACCGCCTCCACGTCGCCTTCACCGGCGATGGGGATCTCTCGTTCGTGGGCTGTGCGAACCTCAGCAGCGACGCCTGCATCTCGGAGCTGCCCGTCTACGACTGCCAGGCGATCGGCAACGAGCCGAGCGGCTCCATCGGTCCGGACGTCGACTTCACCAGCATGGACTCGAGGGTATTCGGTCCCGCGGCCGAGGGAGCGAACCTGAGTGGTCTGGCCGACGTGCAGGAGAACGCCATCTACGTGAGCCTCGAGGCGCGCCTGAACGGAGCCGCCCCTTTCGAGAGCGGCAGCTCCTTCCGCGCGTTCAACAAGAACCTGCAGCCGGCGATCTTCGGCGTGGTGCGATTCGTCCCCAACACGTCGACCGGCGGCTCCCTGGTGGCGCCGGGCGTCACCTATCGCGGCGTGGAGACGATCTTCAACCAGGACCGCGATCAGGCGCCCACGTGTCCGGCCGTCGAGACGCCCTTCCCGGTCTTCGGCAAGACCGTGCCCGACGAGAGCGTCATCTCGCTCTCGGAGATCGCCACCGTCGAGACGGCGGTGCTCGGCGAGGATCCGGACGGCGACAACCGGCCCAGCGACTTCGACATCTGCCCGAACGCCTTCGACCCGTCCCAGCTCGACCGGGGCTCGGTCCGCACTCCGGAAGACCCGGACGGCTTCGAGACCAACAACATCGGGGACGAGTGCGAGTGCGCCTCCCTGGTCGGCGGCGACGGTCGGTCGCTCCAGGAGGACCTGGAGGCCGTCCAGGACGTCGTGCTCGGGGACCTTCCCGCGGGCGCCGTGGTGGACCGGTGCAGCCACGTCGGAGACCTCGACTGCGACCTCGCGGACTGGGCGGTGCTGGCGCGGGTCCAGGCGGGCTTCGGAACCAAGGGCGAGAACTGCGCTCCCTCCGTCGGGGCCCCCTCTGGGAGCCCCTGAGGCGGGCCGTGAGGCGCACCGGGATGCGCGCAGACGCGACGCCCGCTCGGATCCGGAGGAGCGCGCGGAGGCTCCCCGTCGCCCTCCTCCTGATCGCGGCGTCGCCGGGCCCGGCCGCCGCCGACGGCGTGCTGGACGGCTCCCTCGGGGAGCCCGGCTCCGTCGTCTCGTCCGGCATCGACCCCCAGGACGGTGCGGAAGCCAACTATCTCGTGCTGCGGAACTACGGCGAGCAGCGCGGAGGCAACCTGTTCCACAGCTTCAGTGAGTTCAATGTCGGCAGCGGCGAGACCGCGACCTTCACCCAGTTCGACAGCAATGGAAATCCGGCGTCGACTCGCATCTCCAACGTGTTCTCGCGCATCACCGCCCAGCAGGATGGGAACGCGGCGATGTCGCGCGTCGAAGGCACCCTGCGCTCCTCGATTCCCGGGGCGAACTTCTTCCTGCTGAACGCCGAGGGCGTGTTGTTCGGCCCCGGGTCCAACATCGACGTCGACGGCTCCTTCGCGGTGGCCAGCGCCGACGTGGTGCGGTTCGAGGACGGCGCCTTCTTGACCGACAGAGCCGAGCCGCTGCCCGCGGGCGACGTCCTCGCGGCCGACCCGGTGGCCTTCGGCTTCACGCGGGCCGAGATCGGCCCGATCCTGGTGACCTCCCTCGTGGACCCCGAGGACCCCGAAAACTCGGACTCGGTGCCGACGACGCTCCAAGTCAAGACAGGCGAGACGTTCTCCATCGCGGGCGGAGACATCAGCGTCCAGGGCCCCGACGTGGTGCTGGAGGCGCCGGAGGGGACGCTGCAGATCGCCAGCCTGGGCGGGCCGGCGGAGGTTCCGCTTCCGAACTTCGCCGAGTTCGACGTCTCCGGCCGCCCGAGAGATCAGCTCGGAGCCGTCGCGCTCCTTAACGACGTCAACGTCGCCGTCGCCCTGGGAAACGGCGCGGGCCGGGGAGGCCGGGTGGTGATCCGCGGCGGAGAGCTGGTGCTGCGCGCCTCGAGCATCAACTCCAACGCGGAGCTGGGAGCGCCCGACCTGGCGATCGACGTGCAGGTCGCGGGCGACGTCGACCTCGACGAAGGTTCGTCGATCAACACCTCCACCTCGTCGGGGCAGGCGGGAGACATCGTGATCGAGGCGGAACGCGTCCGCGTGGCGGGCGGATCCCAGATCGCGAGCGGGGTGCTCAATTTCAGCGAGGATACCGGCGAGGCGGGCGCGATCTCCGTCTCCGCGGACCGGATCGACGTGGAGGACGCGGGCGAGACCGACCCGGAGAAGAGCAGCACCATCGGCCAGCCGCGAAGGCTCTTCTTCTTCGCGGGCGGTGACGTCACGCTTGAGGCCCGGGAGATCCGCATCGCCGATCTGGTGCGCACGTCCGCGGGTCTCCCCAGCGACGGCGGCGCGATCTCGATCCGGGGAGAGACCGTAGAGATCACGGGCGAGGTCCTGTCCGAGGCCGTGATCGAGTCCGACAACGTCGCCGGCGGAATCGAGATCGTGGCCGACCGGCGGCTCACGGTCTCCGGGGGCGGCGCCGTCACCACCATCGCGGGAATCGCGCCCGGCGGCAACGTCGACATCTCCGCGGGAGACGTCGTCATCGAGACCGGCGATGGACCCCTCCGGTCCGCGGTGTCCCGGGTGCAGGCGCTCTCTCAGGTGGGCGCGACCGGCGCGGCTGGCGACATCAACATCCGGGCGCGGCGCGGCATCCGAGTCGATCGGGGCACGGTCTCCGCAACGGGAAGGGCCGGCCCGGGCGGCGACATCACCCTGCACGCGGACGAGGTCGACCTCTCCCGGGGCGGCCTGGTCACGGCCAGCACCGGCGGATCGGCCGATGCCGGCAGCGTCTCGGTGACGGCGAACGTGGTGCGCATCGACGGGGTCGATCCGACCACTTTGGGAGGGAGCGCCCCGGTTCCCTCTGCGATCACCGCCCAGTCGCTTCAGGGCGCATCCGGTGGCGCGGGCAGCGTCAACGTGAAGGGCCGGAAGCTCTTCATCACGAATGGAGGCCGCATCACCGTCAGCTCGTTCGCGGCCAACAGCGGCCCGACGGGGGACATCGACGTCCAGGTCCGCAACGTCAGCATCGTGAACAGCCGCGACGCGATCCTCGCCGAGAGCAACTCCGACAACGACGCCGGGAACATCTCGATCCGGGCGGACAGCAAGGTCCGGATCCGGGACGGATCCATCAACAGTCGCGCCGTGAGAGCGGATGCCTCCGGAGGCAACATCACGATCGAGGCGGGCAAGGAGATCACGCTGGTCAACTCCCGCAGCACCGCCCGCATCACGCCGAAGCAGCCCAACATCGTCGCCGACGTGAGCGGAAACGAGAGCACGCAGGGGGGCAACGTGCGGCTCGTCGCCGACTACATCGCCGTGAAGCGCAGCGGCATCGTGGCGAACGCCACGCAGGGCCAGGGCGGCAACATCAGCATCGAGCCCCGCAGCTTCTTCTTCGTCGCCGACGGCAGGCTGCGCGAGACCAGCCCCGGACGCTTCGAGAACCGGACGAGCGTCTTCGACGTCTCGGGACAGCTCGAGGCCGGCGACTTCGAGGTGCGGGCCCCCGACTCGGTGGTGGTCGCGGACCTGACCCGGCTCTCCGAGGACTTCCTCGACGTGACGGATCTGCTCTCGAACGAGTGCGACGAGCGCGAGGCCCCGGCCGGGAGCCTGTTCCTGCGCGGTCGCGATCGGGCGCCCGCCGCACCGGACGAAGAGCCGCGTATCCTGTTCGGAACGCCTTGACCCACGGAGGTCCGACCCCAGGACGGGGGAGATGACGACATGCCGCGATGCTTCTCGACTGCGCCGATCCCGACCCTGGTCCTGGCCCTGACGGGCCTCGCCCCGGGCGCCTCCGCCGACCCGTTTCCCCTGCTCTACGCGACGCCCACGACCGCGACGCAGTGCCAGCTTCCCTTCGATCCGATCGCGGAGCAGGGCGGCGATCCCAGCGCCCAGCCGATTCCCCCGCCGATTCAGATCCCGCTGAACGTCGATACCGATCTCGATCTGTGTGTGCTCAACTGGTCGCCTTCTCCCGCGACGCCGACCGGAACGCCATGCGAGGACGGCACCGGCCCGAAGTCCTGCGCGGTGAAGCTCACCTACGCGGCCAATCCGGGCATCGAGGTTCGCGATGCCCTCCCCGCGCCGGCGCGTCCCGAGGAGGACTATCCCGATTACAAGGTCATGTTCGACGCCGGCTCGGTCACCGTCGTGGGAGGCGATCCCATCCTCGGAGACAACGGGACCGCCCCCGACACCGGGTTCCCCGTGGCCCGTGTGACGCTGCGGGGCCTCCTGGACTCCGGGGTCTTCGAGATGCAGTTCGGCAACCAGCTCAAGGAGGACTTCCAGCTCGCGTTGTTCCCCAACGTCGTGATCGCCACCACCCTGAACCTGTGCGGAAACGGATCCATAGAGGGTGCCGAGGAGTGTGACGACAACAACACGAGCGACGGGGACGGCTGCTCGAGCCTCTGCGAAGTGGAGGAGGGCTTCTTCTTCGAGGGTACGGCGGGCTCGAGCGCCCAGCTGAGCTTCACCCTGGACGGCGTCGGGGTCACGGTGGACGTGATCCCGGGCTTCGACGCCACCCAGGCTGCAACGCAGACCGTGGCCACGGTCAACGAGAACGCCACCCTGGCCACCCAGAGCGTGTCCGCCGTCCAGGCCCTCGCGCCGGACCAGCCGCCCGGATCCGGGGCTTCCAGCACGGGCCGGGCGGTCACGTCCAACGGGAGCGTCACGGACCTCAGCTTGGTGGACTCCGGCGGAACCCTGAGCGTCATGCCGCTGCCCGCTCCCGAGCCCGCAGTGCCCCTGGGCTTCCTGGCGGGCGCGCTGCTCCTCCGCAGCCTTGCCCGCCGCCGCGGGCGCTGAGCCGGCTCCTGCCGATCGCGCCCTGCGCGGGGACGATCCCAGGATCACGGGGGTCGGGCAGCCGCCCCGCCCGCGACCGTCCCGCGCCGCTCGCGGGAGGAGCTGCCCGCAGCGCTAGCATTGCGAGTGCCCGGTCGGGACGCGCCCGTTGCGGCGTCGCGACCGGCCCGAGAGACGTCTGCCCCCGAATCGGGTCATCGCATGGAAGGGCTCGCCACCACCCTGATCGCGCTCGGCTGCCTGTTCTTCGCAGGCCTGGTGACCGATCTGGTCGGGCGCCACTCCCCGCTGCCGCGCGTCACCCTGCTCATCCTGGTCGGGGTGGCGATCGGGCCCATGGGTCTCGACCTGCTGCCCGACCTCGGCGCGCGCGGGTACGCGCTGGTGGCGAACATGGCCCTGGTGATGATCGGGTTCCTGCTGGGAGGATCGCTCACGCGACGGAACGTGCGCCGGCACGGTCGCTCCGTGCTGGCGGTCTCGCTCTCGATCGTGACCCTCACCCTGGCCCTCGTGAGCGCGTCGCTGCTCGCGCTGGGCGTCGGGCTGCCGCTGGCGGTATTGATGGCCGGCATCGCCACCGCGACCGATCCGGCCGCGCTCGTCGACGTCGTGCGGCAAACGCGCTCCGACGGACGCTTCACCCGGACCCTGCTGGGTGTCGTGGCGATCGACGACGCCTGGGGGCTGCTGGCTTTCAGCCTGGCACTGGTCGCCGCCGTGGCGCTGCGCGGTGAGGCGGCGCCCACGGGCCTGCTGCTGGCCGCGCTGTGGGAGATCGGAGGAGCGCTGCTGCTCGGCGCGGCGCTCGGCGTGCCGATGGCCTACCTGAGCGGACGCGTCGCGCCCGGC
>JAAUYK010219993.1_pt1 | contig 12318 bp, 11 predicted proteins | sample 7278021 | NCBI WGS metagenome assembly JAAUYK01 (sample SAMN14350223, study PRJNA611818) | marine sediment metagenome | isolation source: surface marine sediment (1.8m) | place: French Polynesia: Moorea | collected 2018-08
CTTGGAAGTCCGTTGCTCACACAATGTCGAATGCCCAATTCGGAAATTTAGTGAAGAATTTAAGAGAGCGCGAGGGGTTATCCAATGAAAGTCGATCTGTTTTAGCAAGTCCTGTCAGCTGCTGTCGTCATTTATCTTCACAGTTTCAACGTCGGTAAAGGGCGTGTAACACGCTCGCGCCTGCTGTATCTCATCACCGCACCTTTTTCCCCACGCTTCTCCCAAAGCTATCCTGACGTCCATTCGTCCGGCCGCATCTCCCCTAGAGTCTCATATCTCTCTCGAGCTAAAAAAAGGGGGGGGGGGGGGCGGCGGCGCGGCGGCAAGTATGGACTGAAAGCTCCAAATGGACAACTATACGCTCGCGCAAGAACAAGTGCGAAAGTAGGGACGAAAAAGGGGGGAAAGGGCGTACAGGCGAACGGACAGAACACGGGGACAGGGCGAGTGTGCCGCTGGATGGACTCCCACAATTCCCACAACGCTGCGAAGTCGCCGTAGCGAGGAAAGCGCGAAAGCGGCGGGCGGGCTTCGGACGTGTCGCGCGCCGCTAGCGGCCAGATAGCGGAAAAGAGGCCAAAGGCTCGACCGGCAAAAATGCTACGTTGGATAAAACGCGAGTATAACGTCATTTAAACTTCCAGGACAATTACGTGCATTTATATCCGTGTTTCTTATTTGGCCAGTGACATAGTAATACTCTGGTCGTGATCGCTTTTAAGATGAAAGACGAAGTTTCCGTTCGGCGGGGAATCGCTCGAGTCTCCTCTCCCCTTCACACGCTTGCGGTAGTTCTCAGATAGGGGGATTTGAAGGAGATGTAGTCCACAGAAATAACCCGATTTTTTTACACTTAAATGCAGTTCTCAATGTAAGAATGACGCTCTATATGTTTGTTCTATGTACGTATAACCACACATTCTCGATTCTCATTCTCCCTTCCTTCCTTCCTTCCCCTCCCTGCCCAAGTCTCTTTAGGCCGAATCGGGAAGAGGGAGCGAGGCTCAGCGAGCGAGGCCGACGGACGGACGGACGGAGAAGAGCAAACGCGGAGGGGGAAAGAGAGTGAGAGAGCGCGCGAACTGAGGGCAAGGCAAGCAGCTCATGTTGTAGATAGAGAGGGAGAGAGAGAGACGTGGAAGTGGAAGAGAAATGATGTTTGGGCCAAGAGAAAGCATTCGGGCATCAACATCGTCGGGCGAGCCAGCAGAGAGGGAGTTCTTCCCTCTCCCTCGATCGCCCCTCACACTATATGAACCTTGCGGCGGTCGGTCTGACTGGGGCAAATGAGGCGCTGGCGGCGGCTTGGTCAGTCAGTCGGACGGACGGGTCAATCGCCCATGCAGCAGCAGTGTTGACCAATAAAAAGTGCTAGCGAGCTAGCTTGTGAGGCTGACTGATTGAGGTCACGATAAAGGACATCCTGTGTGTGTCGAACGAAAAGTGGAAACATGTATCCGGTCGTCGGTCTGCTCGCGAGCCTCTTTTGGCTTCCGGTCGATGGGCAGCACTTTGTTCACATCTTGGAAACGGAGACTGAGGAGAGTGCCCTCTTTACGACGGAGTCGTCGTTCACTGAGGCCACCTACCACGGGAAGACCTCACTGAAGGCCAAGGAGCTGGACTGGGCCCGGCTCGAACTGGACGTCCAGCCGCACCGCGTCTTCGAACTCTCCTTCAACCCCAACATGTTCGCCTGGAGCGAGGGAAACTTTGGCGGGCTGGAGAGGCCGGAGTACAAGTATACGGCGACGTTGCGCGACTCGGCCGGCTTACCCTCGTGGATGAAGTACAGATATAGTCCCAGGCACAAAGCGGGTATAAAATACGAGTATAACTTTGTTCTGTACAGTTGCATCAAAAAAGCAAATTTCGCGTTCTCAATTAGGATTCCTGTACGGCGTACCGCCACACGGAGATATTGCGAAGGAAATCGACGTGGTGGCCATCAACAAGAATACTTACGAGTACGGCCTGCTCCGTCTCGGAATCAACGTGACGGAGGACGAGGCCTCTGACCACGCCGCCGAGTTCGCCGTCAAGCTCAAGATCGACAACCTCAACGTTGTCGACATGTTCGACGCGCACCGCCTCCGAAACCTGAAGGCACTGTTCGCGAAGCACTTGTGGACCGAGTCCGAGTCCGACCTGCACCTCGTCTACATCGCGTCGGCAGTCGACCTCGGATTTCGTCGCCCCCTAGACCCCGCCCTCAAAGACGGGATCGTCGTCTACCTGGGCAGCGGCGCCAATTTTTCTCAGGCCCTCTTCGACCTGGACCAAGAGACGGCCGTCCTCCGCGGCTTCCCCGCCTGTCCCCGAGACTTCAAGCGGACCAGCGTAGAGAGGCACTTCAGGGCAAAGGGATTCGCGCTCGACTGGTGCGAATTTAGACTAATGACCTTAAACCATGAGACCGACAGCTACCGCGAAGTGGGAGAGAAAGAAATTGAGGAGTACGACGAAGATGCTAACGCCTCTCAGGAAACGAAAGATCAGATTGTTTCTCCCAAGGGCAACGACACCTTGGACACCCCCGATGAAATCGAACCGTTTCCTCGTCGCGACAGCCTCCCCGTCGCCGACCTCACGCTGCTGTACGTGCAGACGTTGGTGCCGTCGCTCTTCATTCTCATGCTCCTCTTCCTCCTTCTCGGCCTCGTGTTCTGCCTTCGCTGTCCGTGCGCCCTCGAGGACGACGAGGACACGATCGCCGTGATGGCGGCCAGCGAGGACAAGTGGGACGGACTGACCGCCTCCTTCTTCCTCGTGCTCAAGGACTGCGTTACCTGCTGCAACTCGGTCGACAAAGAGAAGATGAAGGCGGTGTCGCTGCGCAGCCTCGACCAGGATGCCGCAGCCGGCAGCAACAGCCGATATCAGAGGGCCTCCTCCGTGCAGCGCCAGACCGACACGCTAAGGAGGCTCGCCCAGCAGCGGGACGTCGCCCAGCGCCTCCAGACGCCGGCGCCGAGTCTTCAACAGCAGCCGCCCCCGGGCGACCAGCAGGCGACGTCGGCGATGAACAGCGGCGCGCTCATCGTGACCAACCCGAACTTTATGTCGTTTGGCGACGGCGGGCCCGTGCTGCTCCTCTCCGACGACGGCGGCTGCTCGCCAGACGAGGGCGACGCCTCGTTCGGAGGCGGCGATGGCGGACTTCTCGGCAGACCTATCCCTCCTCCATACATGTCGGACGTTCATGTTATGCGGCCCAACGTTGTCGTAGAGGACGACGGAACATACCTTGTCTAGCTAATTATATTCTCTGTATGTTTGTGTATTTTGTGATAATCGAATTGCACAGGTTTTTGACAGCCTCGATCGTTCACATTATATATTTATTTTCCGTGGTGAAAGATGCGCCGGTTGTTGGAGCTAGCGATTCCGGCTCCGAGTAGGGCGCCAGCGATACCGGCTCCTCCGGCGATGGCGGCTCCGCGGACCAAAGGGAAGCAGGCCCTCCTCCTGAAAGGACCGCACGGTTCGCCGCTCGGGAGGACGCCGCCGCCGAGCAGAGGGCGTCCGCCGAAGAGGCCGCCGCCGGTCAGGGGTCGGCCGTGAGCCGAAGGATACCCGCCATGGTAGGCGCTCTGAGAGGACGACGACGAGTAGTACTGGCGCTGATCGCGAGGCAGGCTGCGGAAATACGCATTTAAAGTGAAATATTCTAGCACATCTGCAGGACTTCGAACACCAACCTCGTGTAGGTGGTCCTGGTGGTCTTGGTCGAGGAAGCTGCGGCCTGCGACGTCGAGGGAGAGAGCACCGTCGTGGTGTAGGTCGTGGGCACTGCGGCCGGGTGGTAGTTAGTCCGGGAAGAGGTGGAGACGCCGGCGCTGCTGCTGCTGCTGCTAACCTGCTCGATGGTTCTGGCCCTGGCCGACGCCACGGCCGTGAACACAAGTAGCGCCTAAGTGCCATTTCCAATATATGTATGATTAAGATATGGGACTTCTTGTAATCTACCATCGTAACTTACTGTGAGGACCTTGATCGCCATTATGATTAGGTGCATACGTAATACGAGTTCTGGTCAAGCTATTCTGCCAGTAAGGATGTAGTCGGTTCCGTTCACTAATCTGGACTGACGCTAACGGGACTGGAACATTTGGAATTAAGGGGCGGTCCGATCCAGGGAAAACCCATCGTAACAGAAATCGACTTTCCCTGCGGGAGGTGGGTGGACAGGCTAGCCGAGCTAGCTCGACTGACCAGCCAGCCTGCCAGCGTAATTCCCGTCATTGTCAGAAAATGGGTCAACCGACTGACCTACCTGATTTGATTTTGATAATTGTTGCTGGGGGACAAACTAGACAGTCCTCTGTAAATGTGATATCTGAATCGCTATATACGCACATCTGACCCCACTGAAAATTGTTTCTGGAAGTTTCCTTTGGCGTTACTCTTGTTGACCTTCCGATCTGGGATGCGATTCTTGCCCCAATTAGCGCCCCTCCGAACGACGCCCCGCCCAAGATGAGCTGGTGGAGCAGCGGGGAGCAGGGACGCTGTTGGAAAGGACCGCATGGTTCGCCGAAGTCGCCATGGGACAATTGAGGCGAACGCCGATGACGGGGCAAAAGTCTACGGATACAATTAAATAACTCGAGGAACAATTGATATTCTCGGACTTACTGTTCCGGGGGCGGTATGCTGAGGCAAGAGGAGTATGCCAGGACGACTATCAACATCACCTTTATGTACAACGACTTCACTTGAGTTTCAATTGAACTATTTATCCCTCATATTTACCGCACGAAGTCGAAACATGATGTGCCTCTGTCCCCTGTCAGTCTTCAGTCTAACTCAATGGCCGCAATCGTCTGATATCGGTTTCGACCGAAAACCAATTCCGCATTTTTTATACGTATGTATATTTGACATCCGTCGATCGAATTACCGAGGTCGAAGTGAACAATTCTGTACGCCGAATATATTCTGCACTCTGTTCTGCTCGTGAAATGCACTTCGTACTTAGCCTCGGAACAATCCAGCTCCGATAAGAGCTCCCCCGAGGGCGGCCGTCCCGACGACGGCCTTCGCGCGCAGCAGCGGGAAGCAGGGCCGGAGTCGAAAGGGGCCGCAGGGGGCCGCGTAGCCGTAGGAGCGGCGGTGTCCGTAGTACGCGGGCCGGTAGTAGCGGCGGCGGAAGAACCCGAACGGGGATCGTCGGACGCGGTGAGAGGAGGGCATCCCGTCCTCAGCACTGGCATAAAACTACTTTCTTATGCTCTTTATAGGCGTAAATAAATAGTTACCTCTCTTCAACTGGCTTAGCGATGCTGGCGATGGCACACCAAGAGACGAGGATGAAGACAATCTTTAATAAACATGCAAGCATTCGTACCCATCTTTACTGTCTCATTCTTGCAGCGCAAATTACCAACGCAAGCTTTCCCATTTTGGAGTCCGAGAGCGATCGTGGACAGATAGCAACTGGATCGACACACAGCTATAGTCGTTGCAAAAATGTTTTTGTAACCGCTTACGACCAATCGCCAACCAGCCAACCCTACAAAATCACTTTGTCATCTTCGTAGCTCCTTCTCCGGACGAAAGCGGATGCACACGGTGACCGCGCAGAAAGTTCAAGCAGTATATAGATTTGCTTTATTGTAGTACGTGCGTACATATTACACTACTCGTATGCATTTTCGCCGATCACTTCTTTCCGTAATAGCAGCAGGGCCTGTGGTGGTTGTGGTGCCTCGCGACGTGCGCCCCGACGGCGGCCCCGGTGAGCGCGGCCGCCCCGACCACCACGCCAGTCCTGATCGGGTGCGGGCGGTGGTAGTATCCACCAGGGTAGTAGCCGGCCCCGCCATAGAAGCGGCGACGAGCGCCGAACCGGCGACGAAAGAACTGCGGAGACCGCCTCGACCTATGCGTGTGGAAGGCCGCCGGGAAGCTTGAAAGAAAGTATAGGAGGGCAATTCAATTTCCTTAATGAGGGGACGGGGCTAAAGCTAGCAGCTAGAAGATACGTACCCCTCTGGCTGACTCATACTTTCGGCCTGAGCAGCTTCAAAGAGCACCACGAGCGTCATCATCAGAAAGAGTGCCTATATGAAGAGCGAGTGAGTGAGAGAGAGGAAACGCGATATGAGCTGGAGCTGAACTAGCAAAGTCTCCTATTCTTTGTTCTCCTCTATGGAATTACCAAGGTAATCTTCCCCATTGTCCGTCCGTCCGTCCGTCCGTCCAGCTCTTGACTTCTCTTCTGCTCGATCATCAACGTCGGTCTGAGTTTAGAAACGCGGTTGGTGCTCTCTCAGATTGGAACTGTGGCGTCGGCGTCCGCGTCGTCGGCTGGCACGATGTCGAGTGTTTGCATAATCCGGCTGCCGCTGCCCGCAGGCCGGCCACTTTGATACCCACGTTCGCGCGTTTGGCTGCTCAGTAAAGAAGTCGATCGCTCGCATGCGGTCTGTGAACCTAGCCGGCGATGTCATTTTACCGAAAGTTACGTCTTCTCTCTGTTTGTTGACAAGCTTCCGGGAGACAAAACCATCCAAAGTCAAACCTACAACCAACAATTAAGTTCTCGTAAGACGATTTCGAAGAGGAAACGATTATTTGCCTTTTCTGGACGTCTTCTGCGCAGTTTAATTTTTGCTAGCTAGGCATTTAGAGAAAGGATAAATTGTATAGAGTCCGTATGATGCGCGTACGTACAAGCTTTTATTGCCAATGTTCAAAGTTTGATCGAGTGTGAGATACTTAAATTTCCGTCCATCGTCCGTTGCATACTCGATATATCCTTAGCCGTGGTAGTAATGAGAGTTGCTGTGGTGGTGTCCCACGTGGTGTCCTACGGCGGCGCCGGCAACTGCCGCGGTTCCGACAACGGCGGCGGTCTTAATGGGGTGCGGGCGGTGGTAGTAGCCGCCGGGGTAGTAGCCGGATCCTCCGTAGTGACGGCGACGGGGCGCAGGTTCGGGAGACCGGCGGAGGCGGGTCAGAAACACGCTGCTGATGAAGTAAGACGTGCACTACGCATTGAATGGGAGCTACCGTGTAATCCTACCTTTCATCCTCGTCCTCGAAGTTGTTAAAGCTTTTCGCCTGCCCAACTTGGCAGAGGACAAAAACGCCGAGCAGAAGACAGACAGTCTGAAAGAAAGTATAGACCCGGTTGGTCGTCACGATCGAGCTAGATGGAAACTTTTTCGGACAGCCGACCGACTGCCGGAGACGTACCAAGCTGAGTTTCTCCATGTTGAGGGTATGGAAGATTTTGAGCAGAGGTGAAGTTTTATCTATGGGACTCGAAGATCGCCAATGGTTCGACTGTGGCTCTCCGGACCGGCGGCTGCCTTTTTATCCAGCCAGTGTACCGGAAGTCGGCCATCCATTCGTACGTCATTTTAGCCCAGACTTTTTCGCAGAACGAATGAGAAGAGAAGAATCGCTCACGGTGTCTCCGTTCTTGGTTCAACAAAACCATCGTTTGCTCTACCGGCTCTTGTTTGGACAGCGTCTCTAAGTAGTCGAGCAAGCGTAGTGGGTTCAGTCTTAAAGGGGAACAAATTAATATATCTTGTTATAACTTAACTAGACTATTTTACACGTGAAAGTACGGCTGACCTATAATTTTGCTTACAGTGTATAGTTTTCTCTTTAGTGTAATTATGCAACCAAGGGCCCGACGTCACGATTTGCGTCAGCGCATATGACAGACTGGACACTCGAGCGCGATGCTAATGACTTCGCCGGAAAGATGATCAACCGAATTTGGCGAGAAGAAATAGTGGAGAGACAGAACAAACTCAATTAAAGAGATCTGTACAGTGAAGATTTATTGTCGTTCGCGACATCTTTTGTAGCAAAATCGGTTCTTTGAGGCAGCCTACGTGTGCGTGGGACAAACTCTAGTACGTACTACATGTGGTCAGTCTCTGAGCTAAGTCGTTGTGGGTACGTATGCTAGTATCGTGCGTCGGGTACAGGACAGGATGTACGTGCGATAGTAAAAAAAAACTTGAGCCGAAGCGACTCTCAGAGGGGGGGAGAGGAAGGGAGATAATCTTCGAATACTGCGACAGCCTCTCGGTGTGTTGGCGTTGGGTCGGTTCGTCATCGATGGGTGAATTATCCCTTTGACTTGGACTTTTGGCTGAAGGAGTCGTTGAAGACGGCGTACGCGCTGTCGTCGTTGTTCCCCGCGCCGTTTCTGCTCATTAAAAAAGGAACGTGTCACATTCTGCAAGTTACTGAATTTGACGTCGATCGTACCTGCTGCTCTTCTTTCCTCCGCCGGCCCCCGTTTCCTCGCCTCCAGCTCCGCCGACCTCTCCGTAGTGGGACTCTTCGTTGAGCAAACTTTTCGAGCCCGACTTGGACTCCGGTTTGTCCTCCACGGGCTTCGAGTCGCCCGCGCGGAAGTCGCATGCGAACTTGAAGTCGTTCCACATGGCGTGCCAAATGTTTTCTTGCTGTAAAGGTAAATGCGATGTTTAAGTAACGTCGCTCTCACTTTCGACTGCATTTCGTCACTCACGTTCTCGTCGTGAATGAGCATGCGCTTTCCCCACAAGTACTCGACGACGGCGATGATGCACGAGGTGATCATGCCGCCCATGAGCACGATGAAGACGCCGCCGAGGTTGGCCAGACCGAGCTGCGCGCTCGCCTCTTCGTCGCCCTGTTGAAAGAAAGGAAGGAACATTGTTGCAGCCTCACCCAACTTAATGGTCATAATTTGTCGGTATACTATAGCCATAATTGATGTCGTTAGTAACTTAGCATAGCTCGTTATAGCATACCATGTACGTACATATAACGATCACGAGTGGCATAAATTGTGACAATTTTGTCAGCTATGAGAACTTTGGCGAAAGCGGTAAAATTCACCCCCAAGCAAAGCGATCGCATTAGGCTTAGCATTATAACTCATTGTTAGTACGTTAAACACAATATGCTCCTGCACCACCGGCTTCGATTGCTCGCGGCCCAGGACGGTGAGTTGGGGCATGTAAGTTACTTTAGTATTTGTGATGGTAGTATACAGGTAGTGCGAAGTAGTGAGGGTTTCAAATTCGGCAACTTACTCCCTGAAAGGAAGAGATGGGAGAACATTGATATACGTAGTAGGTGTCAGTCAGTGTGGATCGATCATGAATTATAAGTAAGACAGCGAGAGATAGAGAGAGATGGAGGAAGTAACTACGGAATACGAAGGGGCTAACGCACCTCCGATTAAATTCACGTACGGTGGGATTCATTCGAGTGTCAATTAATTAGAAATAGACATGCATCATTTTATAGCCTTGTTCTAGTATTGGCTACCTCAACTGTTTTACTGTACAAATGTTTCGGTTTGGCCGCCTAAAGACTCTGAATCATTAGATCGCTTATTGGTTCACTATTAATGGATACCTTAAACTGATCAACGGGCAACAAGGAACCTACTGGTACGTACTAAACTCCATGCAATGAGTGGGTATGTATGAACAAGTCTTTTCTTTAAAGCCACGGTATAGCAGCCTCCAAGCATTTTGGAACCTATCGCTCTCTCTGCCAACCGTGGCGCCTTGAGTATGCTAACGGATGTTGGAATTAGTCAGTCCACTTACTCCGCACTGTCCGGCCGTCCCGTGTTCCTTCCACCACTTGATCTTGAGCTTCTGCAGCACGCCGTCCTCTTGCAACGCCAAAATGCCTTGAGTAATTGTCGCCGTATATGGGGATCCTATTATAGAACATAAGAACGACATGAACAGACGGAAATCATATGCTACAATTGAAAATGCATGCAGCACCTGGCGGGAGCGCCACTCCGTATCCCTTGCTGTCGAGCAGGCCGCCGATCTGCGTCAACTCGCACTGCCTTTCCACATTGTACTCGATGGCGGCACCCTCCATGAAGAACGCGTACGCCCCGTCCTCCTTCAGTACCCTGTCTATGCCCTCCTTATTACCGCTCGTGTACACGCTCGGCTTCGCGGACTCCATGAAGGCGTTCAGTTTTTGATATGTCGGGATGGTCGAACCCTGCGATCGATCGAATATCCGCATTGCCTCACGCGCTCGATCTATTGAAGCATACGTACCTTAAAGAAGGCGTTTGATGAGCCGCAGCAATACGTTCCGTATTTGATCTTGGTCTGCTTGGCCAAGTCGTCGGCCGAGTTGACGGGCACGTCCATCTGGGCGGCAGTGAGGAAGGCGGCCAAGTTGGCCGTGTACGACGAGATCATGATCAGAGTGAAGAACCACCACATGCCGGCAACCATGCGAGTCGATATCGCCCTAAGGAACGGAGCGAATGCAGAGTAAGTGGAGTTGGCTGTTGGAGAACCTTAATACTGTTTCGTTAGTTACGCGCAATCCAGTAATTAAGCACAACTCAGTATCAACTCACTGCAATGAAAATAAGGCACACAAAAAGTTTGATGACTATAATTCGGGCGAATTTAGGAGAAGCGATACAGTAACTAGAGTATTATTCGGCATGATAAACTTTTGCTTTGCTTTTCAAGAGCGCTGAATGGCCAGAGAGAGTGTCATTAAGGGCGAGAGAAGGCAGAAAGAGAGAGACAGAAGAGCAAGGTGAGCTGCTTTTTCATAGTCGAGGCAAAAGTTGTCGACGGGAGGGAGTGAGAGAGGGAAGGAGAGAGCGAGCTGCACGCTTTGCCCTCCTCCTCTCCCGGGTCAGTCAGTATAACGAACAATACGTACTACTACTGAGAGACAGGGAGGAGGAGGAGGAGGAGGAGGAGGAGGAAGGAGCTAGGAGGTTTGAGAGTCGCTCGGTCGTTTGGGGAGGATCGACTCGAAGGTCGGTAGCTAGTCGTCCCTGTAGTCGTCGTCGTCCTCGTCGTCGTCTTCGTTCTTTCGGCGTGCACACTGCTCAACGGGAGGAAAGAAGAAGGGAAAGAAAAGAAGGAGAATACTATCATCAGACCGACGCAGAGTTGAGTTAGGCTAGTGCTGCTACGGTTCGACACCGGACGGACGAACGAACGGACAGACAGACAGACGGACGGAGGGACGAACGGACGCACGCACGCACAGAAACCGAACGTTCCTAGCATCGAAGCGAGGAAAATACTTCGGATAGAATGCGTTACATGTCTTGGAAGTTATAGCTACGGGATTCATCTTTGTATAACCCAGCTTCCAAATCAAGAAGTACAGGCACTTACTATATTTGATCAATTATTAACTTTTTTGGTGCAATGATTGCTTTGAAAAGAGTGAAAGCCTGCATCTTCCGGTTACGTCCATGAGCATACACATGTATCACGTACAAAAGCAGGTTGCATTGTTAGCGTCAAACAGAGATTACACTACTACGACACGTATACGGTATAACGAGGTCAAAGGAGACTGCTCGGTCGGTCGTTCCGGCCTGCCTGCCTGCCTGCCTGCCTTCTCTCGATCGCGCCAGCCGCCAAGTCGAACTAAAAGTACGTACGTAGCGACGAGGCCGGGTAGCTAGCCGACTTCTCCGGCCGCCACACAAATGGGCGCAAAAGATCGCGAGCGAGCGAGCGAGCAAGAAAGGTGAAAGCAACTCGTCTACGAAGTACGTAATAATATATGTACGCGGCACGTACGTCCATACATGTAGTAGGTACGAATACATACAGCATACAGCATACGTAACAGTGAGAGCGGTAGTGATGTTAGTCAGTAACTCAGTATACGTGTACGTCTTTCATTAATCATCTCTCTTACGTGGGAGCAATGTCCGACCCTTGCTGCATGATAGATCCCCAGTTATGCCAAAAGCAGTTATGCAGAGTAAGCAAGTTTTCTAGCTCGGTCGGTTCGGACAGACATGGATGAGGGGATTCCCACTCGAAGGGGGTCAGTCTGCAAAAAGAAACAACGAAAGAAAGAAGAAAGGAGGAGGTGGAGGAGGAGGACAGTGGATTTAAGCGGAAAGGGAAGTACTGCATTGGGACAATACTAGTTCGACGGTGATTCGATCGGCATGATCCGAGTGAGGGGCTATAGGCAGCACCTGATACACATTGCATACATATGCGCAGTTTCCGCTGGCCCCTAGCTCTTTGGAAATTTGGCAAAACTGGCGGACGCTATACACCTTAGTGTGCGCTAGCTGGCTGGAGGGAGGAGGAAATAAGGACGGAGCTATGCTACGTAAAACTTGTGGAGAACATTCAGAAGACGGTACCGTTCAGCGAGACATACATGGACGAGGGGGGAGCAGGCAAACATCTAACCACTCTTGGTTGAAATTCATGGCTTTCGGGCTTGGGTTAATGTCTGCTGCACAGACAAAGAGGTTAAAAATCTTGCCTTACTACAGTCGTTTTGCTAGAAAATAGCCTAAAACTATCCTAA
>JAAUYK010123495.1_pt1 | contig 12312 bp, 5 predicted proteins | sample 7278021 | NCBI WGS metagenome assembly JAAUYK01 (sample SAMN14350223, study PRJNA611818) | marine sediment metagenome | isolation source: surface marine sediment (1.8m) | place: French Polynesia: Moorea | collected 2018-08
CTCGGCGCTGATCCGCGTCGATGATGACAACTACATCTGGTTCATTAACCAACACCATATCGTGACCGATGCGTGGTCCTGCAAGCTGATGTTGGCCGCCATGGATCGGGCATACCGCGACGAGCCCGACGACGATTTCGCATCGACGATCGGCCAGCAGCCACCGGCGAAGGCAATAACCGAGTCGCGCCTGGAAGAGGCGCGCTCGCACTGGCGCAAGGTCTCTCGGAGTGTGCCCCAGCAAGACCCCACCTTCGGTCGCCTCAATCCCGAGCGCGACGCCGCGTCCGACCGCCTGTGCTACCACCTTGACTCCGACGAGGTTGAGCGCCTGCAGGCCGTCGCGAGTCGCGAGTTCCCGTCGTTCTCTGCGCAGATGTCACTGTTCATTGCGTTTGCCACCCTGCTGGTGTCGCTGATGAGCCGGATCTCGCAGCGGCGCAGCATCGGGTTCGAAGCGCCTTTCGCCAATCGGGGCCCCAAGCGCGATCAGCAGACGCCGGGTCTCTACATAGAACTCTTCCCGCTGGCCGCCGACGTCGACGGCGCAACGACATTTGCGGATGTGGGGCGCCAGGTCCAGAAGCAGCTGCCGGCAACGGTGAAATACGGCATGGCCGGATCCAGCGTGCCGACCGGCAACAACGGCTGCGACGCTGTTCTCAATTTCATCCCCTTCCTGCTCGGTGACTTCGATGGCGAACCCGTACAGGCGGAGTTCGTGCACCCCGGCGCTCACGATGCTGCGCACGCATTGCGCCTGCAGGTCTGGGACCTGCGCGCGGATGGCGGGCTCACGATCATGTTCGATATGAATCACACCATGATCGGCAAGGACAACCAGGAAACGGTCATCGACTACTTCAAGACGTTGATGGCCGCGTTCATCGAACAGCCCGACGCGCAGGTCGCATCGATCCCGCTGCTGTCGGAGTCGCAGCGAAGCAGGGTGATCGACGAATACAACGACACCGGCGACGTGCCGCTGCCGCAACAGCCGATCGTTCAGACCATTTACGAGCAGGCCGCCAGGACCCCCGAGGCTCCGGCCCTGGCCTGCCAGGGCGAGCGGTTGAGCTATGCCGAACTCACTGCGAAGGTAGACGCCACCGCGGCAGCACTGTCTGGCCTCGGTATCTCCTCAGGGGACCGGGTCTGCATCTCGGCCACGCGGTCGATGGCGCTCATCGAATCGATCCTGGCGGTCATGAGGCTTGGTGCGACCTATGTGCCGGTGGATCCGGACTACCCAGCGTCGCGCCGTGCGGCGATCTACGAGAACGTGCAGCCCCAGCTGCTCCTTAGCGACGATGGGCGAGGTGACGCCGCAGCCGGCGGCATTCACCACGCTGTGATGGCCGACTTGCTCAATGGCGAGACGGCTGCCGAAGCGGCGCAGGCCGCTTTGCCGGCATGGTCGCAGCTGGGGCTGGACGACCTGGCCTACGTCCTGTTCACCTCCGGGTCGACGGGTAAGCCGAAGGGCGTGCCCGTCAACCAGGAAGGGCTGGCCGTCTACCTGCACTGGGCGGCCTCGGCTTATGGCGAGGAAGGTCCGGTTACGATGCCGCTACTGACGTCGATCGCCTTCGACCTGACCGTCACGTCGATGTTTCTGCCGCTGCTGACCGGCGGCTGCGTGGTCGTCTACACGCCGACGACCGATTCGTTCGACGATTCGCTGTTTCGCGCGGTCGAAGACGATGTCGTCGACACTATCAAACTCACGCCGTCCCACCTGCGCATGCTGCAGCGGCTGGACCTTCACCGGTCGCGAATCCGCAACCTGATCGTGGGCGGCGAACAGCTGACTAACGAAGTAGCCGACGCTATCGACCGCCAGTTTGGCAATGTGCGGATATTCAACGAGTACGGTCCCACCGAAGCCGTGGTCGGTTGCATGATCCATCAGTACGTCCGGTCCGACACTGCAACCAACACGCTTGGTTCGCATGCTGTTCCAATCGGCAGGCCGTCAGCCAACACGCGTATCTATTTGCTGAACGAGGCTCGACGGCCGGTGCATCCCGAGGTGAGCGGCGAGATCTACGTTCACCGGGCCGGAGCCCCTACGGCTTACCTCGACGCGCCCGACGCTACGGCCGCAGCGTTTTTCCCGGACCTCGTCGCGCCGGAAGAGACTATGTATCGGACCGGCGACCTGGCGCGCTTCAATGAAAACGGAGACCTCGTCTATCTCGGACGGATCGACCAGCAAGTGAAAGTTGCCGGGCACCGGGTGGAAACCGAGGAGATCGAGAGTGCCCTGACGCACATCGCCGATATCGATGAGTGTAGCGTTCTGCTCGATCGGCCAGCCGGCGCGACGCCTGCCGCGGTCGTACATTGTTCGGAGTGCGGTATCGGCAACGACACGCCCGGTATCAAGCTCGACCAGGCAGGACGTTGCAACCTGTGCCGTGACTTCGACAAGTATGCGGCCCGGGTAGATGCCTATTTCCGGGAGCGCGACCAGCTGCGCGAGGTGATCGCCGAAGCAGCCAAGAGAAAGACCGGCGACTACGATTGCATGGCATTGCTCAGCGGCGGCAAGGACAGCTCCTACGCGCTGTACCAGCTCGTCAACATGGGTTTCAAGGTCTACGGGCTGACGCTGGACAACGGTTTCATATCCCCGGAAGCCCTCGCCAACGCCCAGCGCGTCGTTGACGACCTCGGTATCGATCACGAGTTCGCAACCTCGGAGCACATGCCGGAGATCTTCCGTGACAGCCTGAATCGCTTCAGCAACGTTTGCCAGGGCTGCTTCAAGACGATCTATACGCTTAGCCTGCGTCGCGCCGACGAACTCGGCATACCGGTCCTCGTAACGGGCCTGTCTCGCGGCCAGTTGTTCGAGACGCGCCTGAACCTCGGACTGTTCCACGGCAACCGCAGCGACGAGGAGATCGACCGAACTGTGCTACAGGCGCGCAAGGCCTATCACCGCCGCAACGATGCAGTGACCAAGTGTCTCGGCAACGACGAGTTCCTCGACGACGGTATTTTCGAGCGCATTCAGCTCGTGGATTTCTACCGGTATTGGAGCGCGTCACTGACCGAGATGCTGGACTTCCTGCAGACACGGGCGCCCTGGGTACGTCCTTCGGATACAGGCCGGTCCACCAACTGCCTGATCAACGACGTCGGCATTCACGTGCACCGCAAGGAACGTGGTTTCCACAACTACGCCGTGCCGTACAGTTGGGATGTGCGACTGCTACAGAAGGATCGCGAACAGGCGGTCCACGAACTGAATGACGACATCGACGCCGCGCGGGTCAGGGAGATCCTAGAGGAAATCGACTATCAGCCCGTGCAACGGGAGGACCGCAGGGCCGAGCAGCTGGTCGCGTTTTACACCGCGCCAAAGGCAAAGGACCCTGAGCAGCTGCGCGAGGAGCTCGAGGGCATGCTGCCCGCCTGGGCCGTGCCACATCGCTTTGTTCACGTCGAATCGATTCCGCTTACGATCAATGGCAAGGTCGACAAGAGCACACTCCTGGCGAAGCTGTCGGCGACGCCCTCGTCGCAGGCATTTCGCACGCCCGAGACCGAAGGAGAGGAGGCCGTGGCCGAACTCTGGGCAGAACTTCTGCCGGTCGTGGAAATCGGAGCAGACGATAACTTTTTCGAGCTCGGCGGCACGTCGATCGAGGCTATCGAGTTCATGACCCGGCTCTGTGATGGCTTCGGTGTCGAGCTGCCGCTGGACCTGATCTTCAACAAACCGGTTCTCGCCGAAGTTGCGGTGGAGCTGGAGTCGGCGCTGGTCGCCCAGATCGAGGGTATGACCGATGACGAAGTGCGTGCCGCACTGGAAAATGAGAGCGCCTGATCTTGGCAACACCGTCTAACAGCAACCGGGTTGCCGATTCCAAGGCGCGGAGCAGCCTGCTGAAGCAGCGGTTGCGCCAGCGCCAGCCGGAGGCCCGGAGCGATTCCGGCGGTGCCGATACCAATCGTGCCCCCGACGGGCCGGTGGAGCTCAGCCCGTACCAGCGGCCACTCTTCGTGGAATACCGGATGTATCCGGAGCGCCGCACAGCCTGGATCATCCGCGGCTATCTTCTCGACGGCGAAGTCGACACTCAGCGCCTGACCAAGGCCCTGTCACGACTGCGGGAGCGTCACTGGTACCTGAGCTGTGCGATCACGGCCGACGGCAAGGTGCATCCGCGGGACGCGGAGATTCCGCTCGAGTCAGTGGACGTAGACAGGGACCCCTGGGACCAGGCTCGCCGCTATTGCCGCGGTCCCTTCAAGCCGTTCCGACTGGAAGAGGGGGAGCTATTCCGGGTCCACGTCTTCCAGGGAGAAGCACAGGCTGCGGTGGTGGTGGCCATCCACCACATACTCGCCGATCACCAGGCGGTCGACGTGTTGACTTCGGAGCTGAGTGCGCTCTATGAGGACAATGCGTCCGAACTGAGTCCACCGCCAGACCTGCTGCGCACCTACGATCAGCAAAGAGCGAACCTGGAGTCCCGGCGCCCAGCCCTCGAGAAGTTCTGGCGCTCCTGCCTGGACGACCTGCCGCCTGTCAGGCCGCTGCCCCTGGCGAGGTCAAAGGAAACACCGGGCGAGGGCAAAGGGTCGCTGATACGCGCCGAGGCTCGCCCCGGCCTCGCGGAGCAGTGCCAGGCAGCCGCTGCCAGGGAAGGCGTGTCGCTGTATCAGTGGTTCCTCGCAGCCTGGACGGTGCTGTTGGGGCGCTACTACGATCGCGACGACGTCCATCTCGCCACGATGTTCTCGACGCGAACAGGTGTCCAGCAACAGGAAGCGCTGGGCTGTTTCCAGAATGTCCTGATCGCCAGGCCCGATCTCGAATCTGCTGCGACCTTTGCCGATGTGCTGGCTGAGACACGGTCGGTCGTCGGCAATGCGATTGCACACGGCGGTCTGCCGCTCGACGAAATTGCGCGGCTTGCGCCGCCACGTCCGGGGGGCGGCCAGCTGTTCTCTACCCTGTTTACGCTGGTGGGCACAGCCCCGCAGCCACGACTGCTGTCGAGCGACGTGCTGGAGGTTGAGGAACTCGATTACGCGGGCACGGCGTTCGACCTGACATTCTTCGTCATCACATCCGACGAGGGACTGACTTTCGCGGCCGAATTCAATACCGCGGTCTACGAGGGCGCCGAACTCGAGGCGATCTTTGATCACTACCAGGCACTGCTGGGCCGCCTGGCGGCTGATGTCGATGCCGACTGGCGGCGGTGCAGCCTCATTGACAAAGAAGGCCTCGAGGAGCTGCGAGCAGATTGGCGGCGAATAGCCGCCACGCCGGCAACCACCGAATGCCTGCATGATGCGTTCTACCGACACGCGGAATCGGTGCCCGATGCGCCAGCGTTGCGGTGGGATTCGGACGGTGACCAGCAGCAGATCAGTTACGGTGAGCTGGCCGCGCGGGCCGACGCCATCGCCGGCTTTATCGATTCCGTCGCCAGCAGCGATGACGCAACCGTTGCCGTCATCGGCTCATGGCGGCCGGAGGCGATCGCGGCAATGATCGGCATCCTGCGCTCAGGGCGCAGCTATCTTCCGGTCGACGTCGACTATCCATCGTCCCGCATCGAACACATCCTTACCGATGCCGGCCGGCCGCTGGTGCTGCTGCTGGATGGCCTGCAGGCGCCCGATGGCTTCGCCGATCGCTGCCACGCGGTCAGCGATGCGATGAGTGCCGGGCTGGCGCCCGCGACACGCGACGAATCCGGCGAGATCGCCTACGTGGTCTATACCTCCGGATCGAGCGGCAAGCCCAAGGGCGTGCGAGTCAGTCACAACGCCGCCGTTTACTCGACCGGGCAGAGAAGCGAGGTCTACTCGGAGTGGCCGCCCGAGACATTTCTGCTGCTGTCCAGTTTCGCTTTCGACAGCGCCGTGGCGGGTCTGTGGTGGACCTTATCGACTGGCGGCTGCCTGCGGCTTGTCGATCGGCAGACGGCGCGAGCCGCCGATGCAGTTGCAGCGTTGATCCATCGCGAGCAAGTCACCCATACGCTGTGTCTCCCGGGCCAGTGGAGCGACATCTGCCGCATCAGCGCGCAGCCTCTTGAATCCATGCAGCTCGTTATCGTAGCCGGAGAGGCGTGCACGGGCACCACGATCAGGAACCACTTCCGATGTGCGCCCAACGCCGCTCTGTTTAACGAATACGGCCCGACCGAAATGGCGGTATGGAGCACGGTCCAGCGCCTCGAGCGCGGTGCAAGCGAACCGGTGCCGATCGGTCGGCCGCTGAGCCTGACGCAGGCGCTTGTCGCCGATACTCACGGCAACCTGGTGCCCAACGGACTATCTGGCGAATTGGTGCTTGCCGGCCAGGGGATAGCCGAGGGCTACGTCGGCGACGCGAACGGCGCGTTCATTGCCCATCCTCTTGATGACCGTGGTCGCGCTTATCGCACCGGGGATCGTGCGCGCATCGGCAGCGACGGGCTGATTTACTACCTCGGGCGCATCGACGAGCAGGTCAAGCACCGGGGCTACCGCATCGGCATTGAATCCATTGAGCAGTCGCTCGGCGCAGCCGGTCCGGAGGTAGCGGTTATTCCCTGGGACGGGCATTCGCTGGAAGACCTGCTTGCGGCGCTGCCCGAGGACCAGGCGCACGCACTAGTGGACAAATATCTGACCGCGAAGACTTGAGCTTCTAGCCGAGGCTTTTATCGGCATCGTCAATGACGACCGGAACGACGGACTCCGACATGAACGGGTCCAGCAATATACCGTGGTGGTCCGTATCGAGTATGTGCATCGCGCAGTCCTCGCGAAGCCGCGTCTGCCAATCCCGACTGATGAGCCAGGAGTTGTCGGAGCACGCAATAAGCGCCGCCGGGCCTGAGTAATTGGACGGCCGATAGCTGTGCCGGAGCTTCTGGGCGCGAACATATTCATAGAAGCTGGTTTCGGCACGCGTGTCCGCGCCGGTTGATGTTCCGCTGCCCGACGCTGTGCCGCGGCGTTTGGCCGAGACTCTTGCGAGTCGTCGCCAGAAGCGCGCCCGAAGCGGATTGTTAACCCATAGCCACTTGAGGTAAGGGTTCTGTCCCTGCCTGAGTTCGCCGGCATCGTTGAGATCAAGTTCGAACCACGTGCGGCGCCGGTGCAGGAGTGACGGTTCGATCAGCACGGTCAGCGCGGCTTCTTGACCGGAGTCCCGCAGTTGCCGGGCAACCTCGAATGCCACCATGGCCGAGAACGAAGAGCCGATCAGCAGAAACTCCTGGTCGCCGCAGAGATCGCGAATTTCGCCAGCGATGCCCTCTGCCAGGTGTTCGATGCCATCGTAATGAATATCCTGATCGTGTTCGTCACGCCACCGGAACTGCACCCCGTAGATGCTCCAGTCTTCCCTGCGCGGCTTCAGCGCGTAGGCCAGTCGGGCCGATGAGAAGACAAACACGGGCAGTCCCGACGTGTGCTCACTGACGGGATAAATGTGATCGTACTTGCGTGCGCTTTGCTCGTTGAGCAGCGCCGCGATGCCGCGCGGTGTGGGGTGGTTGAGAAACTCGGCGATGCTGATGCGCTCGCCCGTGTTCTCTTCGAGTTCGAGGATGCAATCGACGGCCAGCAGGCTGTGCCCGCCGAGCTCGAAGAAGTTCGAGTCCGGTCCGACGCTAACGCCGCCCAGCACCTTGGTGAATGTCGCAACCGCAGATGACATAACCCCGTTTGCACCATTTTGGTCATCGTCGACCGGCTCGTTCGCGGGCTGCTTGGGTCGCACGAGACCGGGCAGTCCGCGCCGGTCGAGCTTGCCATGAGGGGTCCTTGGCAGGACACCAGTGGCGATGAACCGGGTCGGCCGCTCGTGCTCGGGAAGCCGCGCCGCCGCAACGGCCCGCAGCGCTTCTGGATCGACGCCAGAACCCTCTTCATACACCAGCACAAGCTCCCTCACGGACGGCGGCGGCGACTCGCCAGAGCGCTCCATGAGCTCCCTGAAAAGACGCACTCTGTCCGTGTCGGAAAGGCGTTCCAGCTTGTTGCTTAACTCACTCATTATGTCTAGTGATTGACGTCAACAGTCCCCGGCACACTACAACTTTATGCGGCGCTCTGCCTAGCGCTGGCGCACACAAAAACTGTGCTAAATTTTGACAGGTCTGCGAGGCCAAAAGCGCCGTCGATACGACCTGATACAAACACAAGAAACGTTATGGACCTCGACTGGAACAAGGAACAGCGCGACCTGTATGACAGCGTCGTCACTTTCTGCAAGGAAAGCCTGCAGCACGACGTTGCTGCGCTGGACGCCAATAGCGAATTCCCCAGGGAAGCGTGGCAGAGTTGTGCTGACTTCGGCGTGCTCGGCTGGCGTGTTCCGACCGAACTCGGCGGCAAGGGTTATGGCGAGAGCCTGGTCGCCTACCTCATGGAAGCCTTCGGTTACGGCTGTGAGGATAACGGACTGGCTTTCGCGCTCGGCACGCAGTTGTGGGGAGTCCAGACCGCCTTGCTGCAGTTCGGCAACGAGGAGCAACTGGAGAAGTACGTCCCGGGCATGATGCGCGGCGAGATGATCGGCGCCCACGCCATGAACGAAGACAGCAGCGGCTCCGATGCTTTTGCCATAGAGACGACCGCGGTTGCCGATGGCGATGATTTCCTGCTCAACGGCGAGAAGACACTGGTCACGTTTGCGCCCATCGCCGACTTCGCGATCGTGTTCGCCAAGACGGCGCCGGACGCGGGCCAGTGGGGCATTTCGACGTTCCTTGTAGACGCCGATACGCCCGGTTATACGGCGAGCAAACCCGACGAGATGATGGGGCTGCGCACCGCCCCTTACGGTCGCGTGCGGCTCCAGGATTGTCGCGTCCCCGCCGGTTCGATGCTGGGCAAGCCGGGCGCCGGCGCGAGTATATTCGGTTTCATCCAGACCTGGGAACGGAGCCTTGTGTTAGCACCGCACCTGGGCGCGATGCAGCGCCTGCTGGAACAGAGCCTGGCCTTTGCACGCGAGCGCAAGCGGGGCGGCGCCCCGATTGGCAAGCACCAGGCGGTGTCGCACCGTATTGCCGACATGAAGCTGCGCCTCGAGACGGCGCGTTTGCTGCTGTACAACACGGTTCGCAAGCAGCAGGAAGGCGCGGCCGACATGATGGACTCCGCCTTGAGCAAGATTTATCTCAGCGAGTGCCTAACCCAGTCGGCGCTCGATGCAGTCGCGATACACGGCGGCGACGGTTATCTCACCGAAGCCGGAATTGAGCGCAACCTGCGCGATGCAATCGGCGCAACGATTTACAGCGGTACCACGGACGTACAGCGCAACATCGTTGCGCGCCTGCTTGGCCTTTAGTCAGGGACGATACGATGTTCGATTTCCTCATTCATTCGCCGGTCACCCATTACGCACGAACGACGCCGGACCACCCGGCACTCAGTTGCAGCGGCGCCGAGCTCAGCTACTCCGAGCTCGACAAGGCGAGTAACCAGCTGGCTCACGCGCTGCTTGCCAACGGGCTGAAGCAGGGTGACCGCATCGGCATTTATATGCACAAGTCCCTCGAGCTGGGAACGGCCATTTACGGTGCGCTCAAGGCCGGGGGCATCTTCGTGCCTCTTGATCCGTTCATGCCGACCGAGCGCCTGCAGTTCATCCTGGACGACTGCGATATCCGGCACGTGATCAGCGCCGACGCGATGGCGCCGAAGCTGGCGAAGCTATCCGGTGCGTATACCGGCTGGATCTATGGCGTCGACGCCGCACTCGAACTACAGACGACCGGTTGGCAGCACATCAGGGAGCTGCCCGAATTACAACCCGACGTCTGGATCGTGGACCAGGACCTCGCCTACATCATGTACACGTCCGGGTCGACCGGCCAGCCGAAGGGCATGATGCACAGTCATCATGGCAGCATCAGCTACGCGCGCTGGGGCGCCCAGCACGTCGCGCTGACCGCCGAAGATAGAGTCGCGAGCCACGCGCCGTTGCATTTCGACCTGAGTATTTTTGACTTCTTCTCGACCTCGCAATCGGGCGCGACCGTCGTGCTGGTACCGGAGCCGGTCACCAAGTTTGCGGCGAGCTGGACCGAGTACATCGAGAAGGAGCGCATTAGCGTCGTCTTCACCGTGCCGTTTACGCTCATCGACATGATGCAGCGCGGGGCCATGGAAAAACGCGACCTGTCATCGCTGCGCTGGGTGCTGTTCGGCGGCGAACCGTTTCCGCCCAAGCACCTGCGGGAGCTTATGGAGAAGCTGCCCGACGTGCGCTGGACTAATGTCTACGGTCCGGCGGAAGCGCCCTCATGCACGGTTTACGACCTGCCGCCGTTTCCCGAGCCTTTCCCCGAGCCGGTCCCGATCGGCACCGTGTCGGTCAACTCACATGACCTGATCATCGACGAAAACGATCAGGACTGCGGCGTCGGTGAAGAAGGGGAGCTGTGCATCCGCAGCTCCACGCTGACCAGGGGTTACTGGAATCGTCCGGATCTTAACGAGCGCGTCTACTTGTATCGCGACAGCTTCGGGCCATTCCCGGACGTTTGGTTCCGGACGGGCGACCTGGTCGTGCGTCACGAGGACGGCCTGCTGCGCTTTCTGGGCCGCAAGGACCGCATGGTCAAGACGCGCGGCCACCGCGTCGAGCTGGATGAAGTCGAGGCCGCGCTGGCGACGCATGCCGATGTCCTCGAGGCTGCTGCATTCGTGGTTCCGGACGACATGGGGAGCAAATCGATACTGGCCGCCGTGAAGCTGCGCGATACGTCGGGCGCCGAGGTCGGCGACCTGCTGCAGCACGCGCGGACCAAGCTGCCGGGCTATGCCGTACCGCAGAACCTGTTTGCCGTGAGGGAGTTTCCGCGGACAAGCAGCGGCAAGATCGACCGTAAGGAAATCATCAACCAGTACGTAGACAGCGGTGCCGCATGAATATCGAAGCGGTTCGTGAATATATCCAGACCGAGATCCTCAGCGATCCGGAATTCGTCATCGAAGCGGACCAGGACCTGCTTCTGTCCGAGACGCTCAACTCACTGAGCGTGACGCTGCTGATCGCGCACATCGAGACGACCTGTGACGTGCACATTCCGCCGGAAGACGTGACGCTCGAGAACTTCAGTACGCTAAGGAGTATCGAGACTTACATCGGCAGTATTGCCAACTAGCCAGCAGCCCGCCTGACTGGCGGCGAGCTGGCGATGTTTGAAACTACCAGTGATAGGTGACTGACGTCCGTACCGAGAGCGGCTCGAGCGGACGGTAGTGTATGTCCTCGACACCTTCTGCAGGTTCACCCGGCAGACGCGACGCGTAGAAGTACGCGATGTCGTAATCGTTCGAGTCGAACAGGTTGAACACGTCCAGCCTGAAGCTGAAGTCGCCCATTCGGTAGCCGCCACCGATATTGACGAGCATTGACGACGGCGCACGCACTGAATCATCTTCGATCAGCGGCGCCTCGCCCAGGTACCGTGCCCGCGCAGAGATGAACAGTCCGTTATCCCAGGCCGCGTTGAGCCCCAGCGTCGCGCTCGACTCGATGGCGCCGGGAATCTCGCGCCCGTCGCCCGTGTCCTTGTCGAACTCGGAATCGGTGAAGGTATACGCGAAGTTAACGGCCAGCCAGTCCGTGGCCTGGAAGAACGTCGACAGTTCGACGCCGACGCGCGTCGAAGAACCTTGCGCTTCGGTGGCGCCCGCGTCGCCGACAAACAGCAACTCGGAGTCGAGGTTTAGCCAGAAGGCCGTCGCCGTGGCGTTGAAGCGATCGTCTCGCTCCAGGCGCAACCCCAGTTCGGCGCCGTTTGATCGCACCAGGGCATCGACCGGATCAGCCGGGTCCCCCGTCGCCGGGTCAACAGTAATCGTGTTGCCGCGCACGTCATTGGAGTGGAAGCCGCGTCCCCAGTTGGCGTACAGCTCGGCGGAATCGTTGAGCTTGTAGGCAATGTTGAGCGTCGGGCTGACCAGGAAGTCATCGCCATCGCCGCTATTCTCGTCGATAAGTGCGCTGACGTCCCAGTTGTAGTAGTCAGCCCGCACCCCGACAGAGGTGCGCAGGTTGTCCAGCGGATTGAACTCCAACTCCGCGTACGCGCTGGCAGAGAGCTGGTCAACCGAGTCGGTCCGTACCGCCTCACGCCTCTGACGCTCGGTGGTCTTGAAGAGCCCTACCTTGCCGATGTCGTCATAACGAATATCGCCACCCCAGTTGACTGTCACCGCGGTGTCCGTCGATCCATCGAGGCGCATGCCGTAGATGCGGCGGTCGTCGATTTGCTCGAACTGATCACCGTTGACCGGATCTTCGAGCAAGAAGGTGAAATTCGAGAC
>JAAUYK010108033.1_pt1 | contig 12310 bp, 13 predicted proteins | sample 7278021 | NCBI WGS metagenome assembly JAAUYK01 (sample SAMN14350223, study PRJNA611818) | marine sediment metagenome | isolation source: surface marine sediment (1.8m) | place: French Polynesia: Moorea | collected 2018-08
AGAATTGGCTCAAGATGATGATAGTGGTGGAGAGAAAAATGCCAGAATTATAATTACATTACCAGAGGATGGAACCTATAAGTTATTGGCAAATTCTTATGAAGCAGGAGAGTCAGGAGAGTATCAGTTGAAAATTGAGGCAATTTCACCTAGAATTAGACCTTTCTTTGAACGAGAAAGGATAAACTATTATAGATAAATTGATAAATTGTCTAAAATTTTCTCTGGTATTGATTTATAGAAATAGAATATAAAATCAAAAAAATAGAGTGGAGATTGAGAATTTAACCAAAAATTTAATAGATATAAAAATGTTTTCATCAACTGATGAAAACTAATAAATAAAACAGTTAATAAACTCAAGAATAACCATTGGGTTGGAAATCAAAATAACGATGATTATGCTGAAACTGTGTAATACCAATTGACTAGAAACTTTAGCCATAGTTGGATTTTATATTTATATTTAAGCCCTAGCCTTTAAGAACGGAATATTTGTGGTGTGAATTATTGGTATTGAATAACTTCTATTCTTTTGAACGTTATTTTTTCCAGCTTCTAAGTATAGCAATATTTTTAATAATTGGTATAACTACTGACTAAAATCTACCCTAAACTTTTTTAGTTAATAATTATTTGTGATTATTTGCCACTATGCTAGTAGGCTAGTTGGAGAATTTAAGTAAGTAATATATTTGAGGTGATTAATGCGTCAAGCAAGATTTTGGGCGATCGCTCCTTTTAGTCTACTAACTATTCTGGGAAAACCTTCACTTTCCCCTCTAGTTCCACCCGATCGGGTGGTTGTCAATTCTAGCTATATAGATGAAATCTTCACTAAGTCGGAAATTTTAGCCCAGGATACTTCATCTCCAGAGGAAAGTCCATCTTCAGAAACTACTCCCACTCCAGAGGAGAGTCCATCACCAGAAATTACACCTACTTTAGAAGAAACCCCACTGCCAGAAACTACTCCCACTCCAGAGGAGAGTCCATCACCAGAAACTACTCCCCCTACCCAAGAACAAGAAGTGATTTTACAGCAAGAAGGAACACTTAGTGATGGTGACTTAGTGCTGCCATCCGATGAAAGTATTTATGATGAACATACTTTTGAGGGTACAGAAGGCCAGGTAGTAACTGTAACTTTAGAAAGTCCTGATTTTGATACTTATTTAGCAGTCTTTAGTCCGACTGGTGAATTACTTGGAGAACATGATGATATTAACCAGAAAAATACAAACTCTCAACTAACAATTACCTTACCTGTTACAGGTAAATACCGCGTAATAGTTAACTCTTACGATAAAACAGGTAGGGGTGAGTATAATCTGCAAGTAATAAAATCAGGAGAAACATCAGATTTATAACCATGAAAAAAGTTAACTAGCTATTCGCTAAAATATCAAGGTGTAAGTTCCCTACGCCTAGGAGAATTAATTAGTGGTAAGCGTATGATCGGGTTTTAATCCCAAATTATACGCCTGGAAAACTGAAAACTAAGTTCTCAAGTCTGACGGCTATTTCAATGGTTAACAGCTAATACCATTTGAAAAAAAGATTGTTGCAAATATTATCAGGTCTGAAGAATTAAAAGGCAATAATAAAGAAATATTAGACCTCAATTAAGTGAAACACCTATTAAGAAAAAGAAAGGGAAAAAGTTAACTTTCATAAGAAAAAAAATATAATCGTCAACTTAATCGATTATGAATTACACTAAAACATATTAATAGGCGATTAAAAATATTCGCTTATCCTCTCTTATCCTTATCGAAATTGGGGTAAGATATTCGGGTTAAGAGCGAACTTAATAGCTGCATTGTTATAATTACGATTTGGCTAATTAAGTTTAAAAAAAATCTATTAAATTTCTAGTTATACCAATTTGATAAGTGTTTGCTACAAATAGCTAGGGTATTTCTTAGGAGTCAACCCACCCCTAACCCCTCCCAGGAGGGGAAGTCAGTCAGACAGAGTCAGAATGAATAGGTTTGATACATTTTTTCTGTCGTAACTTATCTTTTTCGTCAAATGCAAATTTCCGATAAAATATTTTAATGGTGTTTATTATTCGTAACATTCTTTTTTCAAAATGGTATTAGTTGAGCTTTTAATCATTAGCTGAAGTTTTTTAGTCAGCCTATTTTTAATGATTTCGCGAGGGAGCGATCGCTCCTATTCAATTATTCAGAAAAAATGAGGAATTATGCCTGTCTTATCAAGTCAATTTAGACAAAAAAAGAGCGATTAATTATAGGATAAAATATTTTTGTAATAAGTCTATTGAAGAAAAAAAGGTAAATAAAATAATGATAGAGATAAGTAGTTTCTGCAATTCTAGAAGCTTATTATAGGCATAAATTAGATAGCTTTCCTTTTTGTATAATTCTTTTATTATAGCAATTCTTATCTCTGAGTAAGGTAAAAATTTCGTTTCTTTTAGGGAGTAGGGAGTAGTAATACCATTTCTCAAAAACTTTTCTACACTTTGTTCATTAGGGTCGGAGGGGAGTGGGTAGGGACGTTGCATAAGGGCGTCCGAGAGCGAGAAGTAAAAATAATAATAACTAATATTAAATTGACTAAAATAAGCAAAAAATTTCTTATATCTGTATTAATTACTTAATAGCTGAAGTGTGGCCTAAGTCTAGCATTAATGTATGGTAATTGGTATAATTCGGGAAACATGAAATAGAAAAGAAGAAAAATAACTGTACCTCAGTAATTTGATAAACGCTATAAACTGGTATAATAGTTCAACAATTAATAATTAACAATTAATAATTAATAATTAATAATTACATCTTCTGTAATATAAGGATTGGCTAAAAGGAATTTTTTTTCTTCTCTTGGTCGATTGGATATGGCGTTTAGCTAGCGCACAACTTCGTTAACGCGGAGCGACTTGAATTGCGGAGCGGCTCTGTAAGAGCGGGAAACCTCGCCATCCCATCCTAGGTCATGCTCCGCTTTCCGACCGCTTTTTCTCCATTAATAGAGAGGCTTTAAACTTTAATTTTTCGGTAAAGACTCTATTATAGCAGTCGAAGCAAAGGGGGCGGACATTTATAAATGCTCAAACTAACTCAGAGATTACTTTTGAATGCATGACTATCTTGAGTGCGTCTTACATTCTGTTCACTCTGCGTTTCCGCAGGAAATTGAAACCTCAGAATTACACACTCGATGCATGACTTTTAACTTGCGCGTAGCGCTATAACATTTTACCTGACAATAAATAATAGGCTGAGAAAAACTCTATCATTCTCCAAAAAATTAGAGAATCATGTTGGGGCTATTTGGTAGTTCATTCACAACTACAATACATCCTTACTTGTTTAGGACTACCAAATAATAAAAATCAAACTAAATTTTTCTAGCGCAAACCTAGCCAAGAAAAGAAATCTTGATGAGTAAATAATTCCAATAATAATAAAATAACAAATCCTACCATAGCAAATCTCCCATTGATTCGTTCCGCATAAGTATTCCAACCAAAAGCTGGTTCAGCTACCTTGGCAGTTGTGACTTTTTTTGTAGGTTCTGATGTAGATGAAGAAGAAGTAGAATTTTCTGACATAACTAATGAATGAAATAACTAAGTTTTCAATTTTAGGGAAAAACTTAAATGGAAATAGGTAATAGGCAATAGGCAATAGAGAAAAATACTCTAGGTAATTAAAATGAGAACCAGTACAGAATCAATTGAAAATCTACTTAATTACCATTAGTAACTCTTTTAAGCATCAATTTTTCAGTAAAAACTTGCACTCAAATTGAATTTTATCGTATTTCTGAGTCCTAACTCCTATTAAAAAAACTTAATCTTGAGAAAAATACAAAAGAGTTTATATCTAAAATTAGAGATAAAAGTTATTGCTTTACCTCAGTATATTTATTGTCCAAGCTTTTCACTGATTCAATCAGCGATCGCACAGTTTTAGTTCCCTCAGAAGGTTCAAAAGTCAAAGGAAACTTACCCCTGGCCAACATTCTTAATCCTAAAGGCCCCAAACTACATAAACCTTTAACATCTCGAAAATAGTTACCAACTACTTGAATACCAAATTTTCTTTCATCAATCCAACCTCCATCCTTAACCAAATCAATTAATACTTTTCGGTGGCGAATAGAACGACTAGCTTGTTGGTCTTTACGAGCGAGAACTTCTTGTTTAATCTTACCTATTTGATCCATAGGTGAAACTTCCATGGGACAGACAGAATTACAATAATAACAACGGGTACAACCCCAAACTCCAGCAGTATCAAGATTATATTTTTCTAATCTTTTCTCTGTTTGGTCGTCCCGGGAATCAGCTACCATTCTGTAAGCTTTCGCTAAGGCGTGTGGCCCGACAAAATCTGGATTAACTTCACGAGCATTACATTCAGAATAACAAGCCCCACATAGAATACAATTACCTGTTTGATTTAGTTTATCCCGTTCAGTGGGAGTCTGTAGAAATTCCCTTTCTGGAATCTTTCGTGCTTCTGTACTTATGTAAGGTTCAACTGCTTCTAGATTTTGCCAAAAGCTACTCATATCTACTACTAAATCTTTAATTACTGGCATATTGCCCATAGGAGAAATAGTTATTTCTGGAAGAGATTCAGCAGTAGTATTGGTGTCATAATTATGATAATTATTTTCAGCTATCTTTTCTAGTCTAGCTAATTCATTTCTAATATTTTCTTTGCAAGCTAAAGCTGAACGACCATTAATTCGCATTGCACAACTACCACAGATAGTATTCCGGCAGTTTTTCCGAAAAGCTAAAGTTCCATCTTGCTCCCATTTAATACGGTTGAGGCATTCTAAAATTGTATTACCTGGTTCAACTTCTAAGGTATAAGTTTGAAGTTTTGGTTGAGCGTTTTGATTCTGTCTAACAATATTAAAATTAACTTTCATAGGTGATGATTTGAGATGTATTTTCTATTAGTTTAGTCAGGTGGGTTTACGATAATAGTTAAGATTAGCTATTAATTTTTTAGTTTGTTTTTAGTTTTTCTATTGTTTACTTGCCTTCATGTTTTTGATAAATGAAATGAATCAAAAACGAAACCAATATGTATGTACCAGCTACCACTTTGCCATAAATACAGTATCAAAATTAAATCTACGCTTATTTATTTATTTATAAATATTACTTTCTCTATTATTGTACTTATAACTTCTAAATTCATGACTAACGTTGCCAATTTTTATAATCATTATTAATGAGTTGTAATAATTTTATTAAGAGTATAAAATTAACAGCAAAACTCCTAAATTATGATTTACAATATTGAAGCATTGGCGTTTCAAAAGAAGAATCAATGTCTGATTAGGATTTAGGATTATCAATACTTAATAGTCAGGATTTATGAACTGTAAAGGTATTTTTTGTGAATTTTATGGCAACTAGATATTTTTTAACAAGGAGATTAACATCGCTATTTTATTCTGATTTATTACTTTTTGTGCATTAACAAAAATTCCCCTTTTATAAAGAAAGATTGAAAGTTGTATAAACTAATTTCCAAAAGCTAGTAAAATCCTTACTTGATTCTAGAATGAAATAGCCCTGGAGATTAATGACTCTTAACTTATCTGAATAACTCACTTAACACCTAAAATCAGCAATACCAGCATAGGTGAATATTTTAGTAGACTCTCAGGCAGGAGATTTAGATTTAATTATATCTAGTTTACCTGAAAATCAAATAGAAATTAATAACTGTTTTGGAGAAGCTAGTAACTCAGCGATCGGTCTAGTGCTACAGACAGCGAAACCTAAAAAAAACTAAGAGCTTTATGATTTTTGTCTTTTGATAATTTTATCTTTATGAAAGGTTAGGAAAAATTGACAGAGAAAAAATATAATCAAATCATAATATAACACTCCTTGGGGTGATTGTGAAAAAAATATTGGAATTAGGAAACAAGGAACACAGAGCATAATATCAAAATTCTGAAATTATGCCTGTATTTTTGACAAATCATTTAGGATTACTACCAAATTAAAAACAGTAATTTACAATAGTAAAAAAAGCCAATAAAGCAATTAAAGATTTTGCTAGCCAGACCAAATAACTAGAGTCAAGCATAATGAGTGATGATATTATACCCCAACTGCCAAAAGCCCCTCTATCCCGTCGTGCAGCAGCATTCAGTATAGATGTCGGAGTAGTTTGGTTTCTCAGCGCCATAATTAGCAATAATTGGTTCACCTTTATTTTATTTTTTGTGGTACTTTGGATAGCTATACGAGTGCTAATGGTCTACAAAAACCAAGGTCAGAGTATAGGGCACTTTGCTCTAGATATGAAAGTTTTAGATACCAGATACCAAAGAACTCCTGGTATTCTAGAACTATCAAAGCGAGAAGGAATTTTAGCATTAGCTGGATCATTGGCCATGCTAGGCATGAGTAATTTGACATCTGGAAATGCTGCTGTTTTACTACTAATAATGCCCTTATTTTTAGACTTTACAGTAGCTTTGGTAGATATTGAAAGGTATCAGCAAGCCTTCCATGACAGAATATCCCAGACAATAGTGGTGGGAACTATGCGTGGTTACTCCCTAGATATTAAGCTCAGGTGGTTGCTTGACGAAGCCAAGCGTTATATGAGAAAATAAGAATTTGTGTCTAAGATATTGGAAAACTGAAATATGGCTAAAGGAGTAAGAATTATTATTACACTAGAGTGTACAGAGTGTAGAACTAATCCTGATAAACGTTCACAAGGTGTTTCTAGGTACACAAGCACTAAAAATCGTAGGAATACAACATCAAGACTAGAGTTGAAGAAATTCTGTACTCACTGTAATAAACATACAGTTCACAAAGAAATTAAGTAAAAATTCAGTGAGTATTAAAAACATTAGACAGCTAAAACGTAAACGAAAATAACGAACAAATAATTAGCAATGCCAAATTACTATCGGAAAAGAGTATCACCAATTAAACCAGGAGAACCTATCGACTACAAAGACGTCGAATTACTGAAGAAATATGTCACAGAAAGAGGAAAAATTCTGCCAAGAAGAATCACAGGTTTAACATCCAAACAGCAAAGAGATTTGACAAAAAGCATCAAAAGAGCCAGATTAGTGGCATTGTTGCCTTACGTTAATAAGGAAAGCTGAAGATCGGAGGTTTGAGATTGGAGATTTGGGGAAAATTGGCAAAATTGAGATAGATCTAACCCTACACGATCGGTCAAAGAATCTGCTGTTATAGTGACAGTTTAACGGGCAGGAAATTGACAGTGAATAAATAAGCTACTAAGCAGAAATTTAGAATATGATGACTTGAGCGGGAGTAGCGGTAGTACCTACCTTGAAAAGTAAGTAAATTGACAAAAACTTATAGTATGAGGTTCAATTAAAAACTCTGAGTTAAGCTGTGAAAAGGTAAAACTGGAGGAAGTTGGGCGTCATTGTAAGTAAAAATGTTTCTAATACAAAACGGCTGTGGACTCCTCTATGCTGTATGTGGAGGCTTAAAGGTTCCTAGGCCCTTGAGATAGAGATATGCTATCCCTGAATTTGAGAGAGCTACCGCTATAACGCCAGTCGGTTAACCGTGGGTAAATGTCAGAGTGAAAGAATCTCAAACAAGATTATAGAAAAAACACAACCCAGACAAAGCTAAAGAAAACTTACACTATTATATAGATAAGATAAAGTGGAGAAGGGAAAATTAATAGAATTTAGACTGCACGGAGAGCGGCGACTAGCTGTAGCAGAACGTCCTGATGGTAAAAAAAACTGGGTCGTGGTAGAAGCAAATGGTAAATCTAATAGTATACCCCCAAAGCAAATAAGTTATGAAATAGCAGGAGAAAGTTACAAATCATCAGAAATTCCCCAATTTCTTCAGGAAGTAGAAATCTATCTAGACCCTTCTAGTCTAGAAGTAGCATGGGAACTGCTAGTAGAAGAAGCAGAAACAGTAAATCCAGCAGAAATGGCACTATTGCTATTTTCAGAACAAACACCTTGTCAATGTTACGCAGCCCATATATTATTATCAGACGATAAACTCTACTTTAAGCAAAAAGGCGATCGCTACGAACCCCGCCCCATAGCCCAAGTAGCAGAAATAAAACATCAACAAGAAGTCCAACAGCAACGAAAACAAGAACTAGAAAACTTTTTACTGCGAGTGCATAACCGACTAGCAGGAGAAGAGGTAGACTGGCAACAAAGTGATTATAATCGCCTAGATGCTATAGAAAAATTTGCGACTCACGGAGAAGAAACCTCCCATCGGAACCAGGCCATGGAGACCTTGGCTATCTTAGAACTACCAGAAACTTCAGAAGCAGCATTTAAACTATTAGTGGATCTAGGTATATGGAGCGAGCATGAAAATCTATATTTGCGACGTAGCCAGATCCCAACATATTTTTCTACCAAGGTACTAGAAGTGGCCAAAAGCTGCCTGCAATCCCTCCCACCAGATCCAGACACAAACCGTTTGGATTTAACTCATTTCAAAGTCTATACAATTGATGATGAAAGTACGCGAGAAATAGACGATGGCCTGAGCATAGAATTTTTAGAAGATGGTCAACAACGGATATGGGTGCATATAGCTGACCCTACCCGTTTACTTACTCCTGGTGATGAGTTAGACCTAGAGGCCAGACGCAGAACTACTACTTTATATTTACCTACTGGTATGGTTCCGATGTTTCCCTCAGAGTTGGCAACAGGGCCAATGAGTCTAATTCAGGGGCAAGTTTGCAGTGCTTTGAGTTTTGGGATTCTTTTAGATGAAACTGGGGCAGTTATAGATTACACAATTCATGCCAGCTTAATCAAGCCAACCTACCGCCTCACTTATGATGATGTAGATGAAATGCTACAGTTAGGGATTAAGCCAGAACCAGAAATTCATGCTCTGAATGATTGGGCTAAACAAAGGTTTAAGTGGCGACAGTCACAAGGCTCGATTAGTATTTATATGCCAGAGTCGGTAATTAAAGTTAAAAATGAAGGTGAAGAAATTACGGTAGAGGTGTTGGATGATTCACCATCAAGGCAGCTAGTAGCGGAGATGATGATTTTGGCAGGGGAAGTAGGGGCAAAATATGGTCAAGAAAATAATATTCCTCTACCTTACCGCAGTCAACCTCAACCGGAACTGCCACCAGAGGCGGAATTAATGTTGTTGCCAGCAGGGCCAGTTCGTTCTACAGCTATGCGTCGATGTATGCCTAAAAGTGAAATGGGTACTATTCCTGCTCGTCACGCAAGTTTGGCTTTAGAAACTTATGTTCAGGTTACTTCTCCTATCCGGCGTTATAGCGATCTATTGGCGCATTTTCAGATTAAGGCTCATTTGCGGGGAGATCCGTTACCTTTTACTCAAGAACAGATGCAAGAAATGGTGATGAGTTTGGTTCCTGCGGTGAAGGAAGCTTCTAGTGTGGAAAGGTTTACTAACCGTTATTGGGGTTTGGAATATTTACGGCGCAACTCGGATGAGGTTTGGCAAGCTTTGATTATTCGGTGGTTGAAAGAGGAAATTAATTTGGGGTTGGTGTTGTTGGAAGAGTTGGGGTTAGAGTTGGCGATGCGGTTTGGTAGAGCGGTTGAGGTGGGCGATCGCCTAGAGGTGAAGGTTGCTCATGCTGACCCTCGTAAGGATGAGATTATATTTCAAGAAATTATTACGAGTGTAGTAGAAACAGCTAGTAATTAATGGTAGATATTTCAAATCTCTGGCTTCAGCAAGAGGTACTGATAACTGATAACTGATAACTGAAATGACCAAGGAATAAAGGGTTTGCCGTTTAACCCTGTGGTGGTTCGATGACTCCTGAAATGATACGGCAATTGAGTCAAGCATCTCATAAAGGCCAGATACGCAGCAATGAATGCTGTCAAGTTAGCAATGCACAGTGGCAAGATAATCTCTGGCAAGTTCATTGTCACGACGGAAACAGACATCAATTTAACCGTATCTGGTTGGCTATTGGTACAAGATTTAATATTTAAAAAGCATCCCTTATTACAAGACTTACTAAATGCCTATAAACATTCATTTAATCCATCCCGAATTTGATTATTATCTAAATGACGACCAATAAATACTAACTGATTTTTGTTGGGTTTTAAACAAGTTTCATCTGCTTCTAATGTATAACGATTGCCACTCATTTGAAAGATATGTCGAAACTCAATATCATCTAGCCAAAGAATACCTTTTGCCCGGAATAAATTACCCGAAATATGTTCGAGAAACTCTTCAAATTTAAATACATCTATGGGGCGATCGCTCTCAAAAGATACAGCAACAAATCCATCATTTTCTAAATGCTCAGACTGATATTTTTGAGACTGAATATATTCTGCCACAGGTGTCAACCCTACATCTAAAATTAAGGCTAATGGCACTTGACTATATTCAGTATGTAATATCTTTGCTCCCTGTTTTATCAATTTAATATTTGACTCTACTTCCTCTAGTCTTTTTTCAGAAACTAAGTCAGTTTTATTCAGCACGCATAAGATCGGCAAAAGCAATCTGTTTTAAAGCAGCTTCACTGTCAAAATGATTAGGAGAAAAAGTTTCAGCATCCACCACAGTCAGAATCGAATCTATCCTAGTCAATTCTCTTAATTCTGTTGTCAAAAATGTCAAAAGAATCGGAAAGGGGTCGGCTATTCCCGTAGTTTCTATTACTAAATAATCAATCTTTTTCTCTATAGCTAATACTCGATAAACCGCTTCTACCAAACCATGATTTAGACTACAGCAAATACAACCATTATTGAGCTGCACCATATCCTCTTCAATAGATATCAGAAGTTGACTGTCTATATCAATATCTCCAAATTCATTGACTAAGACAGCCACTCTTAAATCTTGTTTATTTTTGAGAATGTGATTGAGTAATGTTGTTTTGCCACTACCAAGAAAACCAGTAATAATACTAACAGGTATTCCGTTCTACTAAACTTACCCAAACTTACCCAAAACATATTTTGAGTTTTGGAGCTAGCTTCCTGTTTCACTGAAGATCACTGACCGGAGTCTGTAACTTATCTTCTCCACAGGCTTGAAATCGCTTGGAACTCAAGCTACTGATTCATATATAATCCATCATAGCTACGATAGCAGATAATCAGCATATTTTCAATATTTCTTAATATTTGTCCAATTTTGTCCAATTATTCGGCTTCAGTAGTTATCCTTATTTCAAAATTAACGCAACTTCCTTAGCAAAATAAGTCAAAATTAAATCCGCACCAGCACGTTTCATACTGGTTAAAGTTTCCAACATCACCTTTTTTTCATCTATCCAACCCTTCTCACCAGCAGCCTTAATCATGGCATATTCGCCACTCACGTTATAAGCAGCTACAGGTAGATTTGTTGTCTTTTTTACCTCACAAATAATATCTAAATAAGCGAGCGCGGGCTTGACCATTACCATATCTGCACCTTCGGCAATATCCAAAGCTACTTCTTTGATGGCTTCCCTAGCATTAGCAGGGTTCATTTGATAAGTCTTTTTGTCCCCAAATTTTGGCGCAGAATCCAAAGCATCGCGAAACGGACCATAATAAGCTGAGGCATATTTAGCAGAGTAAGCAAGTATTCCCACATCAAAGTATTCAGCAGCATCCAGAGCTTTGCGAATCGCTCCAATACGCCCATCCATCATATCTGAGGGAGCCACGATATCAGCACCTGCTTCGGCGTGGGATAGTGCTTGTTTGACCAAAACTTCTACAGTGGGGTCGTTGAGAATGACTCCATTTTCCCCCACAATACCGTCGTGACCTTCGCTAGAATAGGGATCGAGAGCTACATCAGTAATGACGACAATATCTGGTATTGTTTGTTTAATCGCCTTTACAGTTCTTTGTATTAAGCCATCTGGGTTGTAGCTTTCAGTGCCAGCATTGTCTTTTTTAGCTTCCTCAACTAGGGGGAATAAAGCGATCGCATTAATTCCTAAATTATAAGCATCCTCTATTTCTTTGAGGAGTAAATCTAGAGTATAGCGATAACTTCCTGGCATCGAAACAACCTCGACTTTTTGCCCTTCTCCTTCCATCACAAACAATGGATAAATTAAATCATTGACTGTCAACTGGGTTTCCTCAACCATACGTCGCAAAGCAGGAGTGCGACGGAGACGACGGGGACGCTGTACGCCAGGAAATTCTGTGGACAAATTTGCTTCTGTCATGGGTAGACTACTTATCCTAATAATTTTGATAATCTTTAATAATAATCAAAAATTGACATCTAGTCAATAGAGATTAGGGAGAATCTACCCCCTACCATTCATAC
>JAAUYK010073789.1_pt1 | contig 12308 bp, 3 predicted proteins | sample 7278021 | NCBI WGS metagenome assembly JAAUYK01 (sample SAMN14350223, study PRJNA611818) | marine sediment metagenome | isolation source: surface marine sediment (1.8m) | place: French Polynesia: Moorea | collected 2018-08
AAAAATGAGAAATGAACAAACTCGTACGTATGTATGTAGTATGTATGCGCGCCGCTGCACTGTAGGTCTCCAAGCTCCTTCCTGCTGCAGCTTTTGATAATGTGTTAAATAGTTTTGCAAGTATCGGAGTTGCGGAGCCTTCAAGACTAGCTTTCGGCGCCTCGGCGGCGGAATGCAGCAGATTGCACACTGCCCAAAGTGCATGTACTACAACTTTCCTCAGCGCTCATCTTCTTGTCCTTGTCTAGTACTAAAAAGTAGTGTGTTTGTGTGTTCGATCTAACCTCTTTCTTCTTTTAAATATGTATGTATCATATGCGCTCTTTTCTCGATCGATCGTCGTTACATTGTTCTTCTTCATCTTCTGTGTAGTACGTAAGTACATAAACGGGTTGGTTGGTTCGTACAATCAACCGGCTGCATGGCTACACGAAGTAACTACTAACGGAGAGGAGGAGGGTATGTAGTATATGTGGGGGGCAGACAGCGAACGAACAAACGAACGAACAAACGAGCGAGCGACGGACGGAACGGACGGACGCGGACGGACCCACCACAATAGCAGCAGTATCGTCGTCGCCGTGGCCGCCGTCGTCGTCGCTGGCATACTACTGCAGGCATACTAATTGATTGGTCGTCGGCGCTAGCTCCTCCGGTTGCCGCCGCCGCTAATTGAAAAGCAGGCAGGCAGGCAGTATACGTGTAGTATATCCAACACCGATTGAGTTTGAGTACGCAGCTATGGGTGGTGGGAGCGAGGAGGGGACATTATGACGTATATAAGTGTGTGCGTGTACCTACGAGTACGCGAACGTCTACTGGAAATCTGGATGCTTTATACGTAGTATACGAAATAATGGTCTTTGGATCCCGAGTTTAGGAGCAGAGGCAGGGTGACAGGAGGAGCTATCTTTTTTATCATTCGCTCGTCGGACCGATGCATCGATCGAGCGATGGCTCTCTACCAGCAGTAAAAGTTCGTCGTCGTGTTGTTGTTGGCTTCTGACAAGTCTAATTGACATAGTAGTGTGTGTGTGTATCCATATGTTTGCAGAGTGAAGAAAACCTACGTAGCGGTAAGTAGACTCAGTAGGTGGGTACAGAAAAATGCTCGATATAATTGAAAATTGCCTCAGCAGGCGAAGAAAGAAAGTCTTAACTAGTGTGTTGTATGTGTCGTGGCGGTGTGATATTGACTATAACCGTATAATACTACGTACGACTGCATGAAGTACGTGCGCTGCTGTAATCAATTGTTAACTACTGCGAGGCCCGCGCGCGAAAGGAGGAATCAAAGTGAATAAAATCTAGAAATCTGACTTGCGTGCTGTCTCGCCTCGCCGCGACGCCGGCCGATGAATAAGGGCGTTACGTAAAAATGACTTTTTCGCTGACAAAGATAAAATCATCGCGTGGCCTTCGCTTCGCCGCCGCCGCTCCCTCAGAAGACTTTCGAGTAACATTTCGTCAGCGGCGGCCGACGGCCTAAATCATTTTTCTTCAGATGGACGCGTGGCCGGCGGCCGCAACTACGATGATGAATAAGGTGAACAAAACACGGTTGGGGGCTGCGGCGACATAGTAGGCCGATTAGGAAGTGTGGTCGCTGCTGAAGAAATGTCGCGTCTGTCTGTCCGTCATTCGTACTCGACAGATTCACCCGCACGTAGTTATAGTGTGTATGTATATCTGTCCTAGCTCTTTAGTTTGTCTTCTCTTTCTTCTTCTTCTTCTCTTTTAGTCTTCATGATCTCTTGGCGTCGGCGTCGGCGTCAGAACTATACCATGTCCGTCTCTAAATACGTATTACGCGTTCGTTAATCCACTCGAAAGTCTGCCAGAAGTGCTTCGAGCACGCGAGCGAGCGAGCGAGCGAGCGTCTGGTGTACTGCTGCGTCGGCGTCGACGGCGTTAACCTGACGACGGCGGAGGCCAAACCCGGCGGCCCGCGTCGTCAAAGTGTGTTTCTTCCTGAGCATTGACACAGCTAGCCGCAAGCTAGACACATGCCGACAGACAGACAGACAGACTATATGTGTCCTCCGCTCGCTGCTACGCCGCACTGAGTCCGTTAATTCGTATTGCACCTGCGACGGACGTAAGTGACGCAGCCGGCGGTGGCAATTAACGCGCTCCTCTTCCTTCGTTCTCTTTCTTCCTTTCTTTCTTCAGACTGCATGAGCAATAGGTGAGTTCGATCCCTCCTCTACTCTACTCTGTTGGCGTGACTCCGCACGTCCTCAGGAGATCCTTGTAGGTGGGCGAGTTGACGAACCTTGGGTAGGAGTCCCTGTGCATCAGGGTGTAGATCTGCAGCTGGGCCTCGTCGAACGTGTGCTGGCTCGGCGCGATCATGTTGCGGTTGATGATCTCGCGGACCCGGGAGTCCAGGCTCACCTGAAGGCGAAGTGATAAGCTCATATTATTTCTAACACTTCTACAGTTTCCATTCTGTAAAAACTAGCCTAAGGGTACCCCAATTCAACATTTAAGTAGGCCTTTGGATGTGACTTTCCAGGGTAATATGGGAGGAAATTCACAGGCTTTCAAGATTGGGCTTTCTCCAACCCACCTATCTGGTATTTCACCTCTCTTTAACTTTCCCTCCAACCGTGAATTTCCTCTACAGAAGCAGAGTGTCTGAAGCTCTAATATCTAATATTGAGGGGGAGACTCTTAGGCTTTTCAGGCCGAAAACTGCGGCGAGCTTCTATTGCGCGCGAAGAGAAAGTCGTTCAAGACCGAATCAAATGCAACGAACTAGCGACACTTTAGGCATGAATAATTGAGCTAGCTCCGACTGACGTCAGTCGCTGTCTCGTTCGCTCGCTTGCAGCAATGCAAAAGTTTTCTCATGGATGGTGACGACGACGAAGACCCGATATGACACAAGCGAGTGAGTTGCTAGCTACGAGCTAGTTGTGAACTGCATAAAATCCAATCCGTTCCTTCCTTCCGATCAAAAGCAGCGACCGATGAAAAGCGACTTCAATTTCGTTTACGAGCTAGCTAGCTAGCGGCTTTCTTTGATTTGCCGAGTTTACCTCTCTTGGCGACAGGATTGAGACGTAGTCCTCATAGATGATCCTCGCCTTCTCCTCTATCAGCTCGGGACTCCGCTCCTTCTTGAGGTCCTCGCACGCCAGCCAGAACAGGATGTTCTCCTCGGAGTACTCGCAGCGGAGGAAGGCGCGGAACACGACGCGGCCCTCTGAAAGTAAGACAGAAAGATAAGCAAGGAACCAGCAGTGAAGGAAGACCTTAACTTCCCCCTCTTATAAATTACCGCACTATTTTTCACCCAGTTTTATACCCTTGTCTTTCCTTCATGATTCGAGCACTAATAATGGAAAGCAGCGGGTGGCGGGTAAAGAAGGCCGGCCGACTTCCCGCCCGCCCGCTCGCCCGCGGCCTCAATCCAAGCTTCCTTCTGCGGCTATTAATGGCGCCGTGTCCGCCCGCCCGCCCGCCCGCCAGACACCGCAAATGATTGATCGGCAATCGGCTAAGTGGCTGCCGCCGCCGCCGCTCCCTAGATCCAACTGGGGTCCCTCATAGCTAGCTGTCAGGTCGATGTCTTAAATAAATGTCGCTTGATTGAAACACCTAAAAGACTTACTCTCGCTGCTCATGAGCTTCTCGAAGGACTCGCCCCACGTCTTGACCTCGGCGCCGGAAATGTTTCTGAAAGGAAGGAGGAGGAAGGCATTCTTAGAAAGAGCGAAGATATATCATCATCGAATTCAGCACTCACCCCAGCTCCTCGTCTTTGATGAAACCGGAAGCATTGTCCAGCGATCCGTTCGGCGGCTTCACCGAGAGGCTGCAAACAGACAGAGAAGGAGAATGCTTTATTCAATAGAGCACAGAGGATCGAACGAACACCTGGTGTGACGCAAGCAGGCAACATTATTATCCATACATGTACGTACGCGTACGATGCAAGTCTGGTGTCAAAAGACGGTGGCTTACTACATATCAGTGACTGACTGACTGACGTATAGGCGCCAGCTGTCTTATACAGATCAAACTAAGGTAGCATCCTTCTTGAGTATTCGTCCGGATAAATTTCCCGGAATAGGCCGCTAAGGGCGTATGTATTCGCCGAACGAGGCGAGCTCGATTACACGCAGCTTTTTCCTCTCCAATCGTGGCCGGGAAGAGCTAGAGGAGAGAGCTTCTCTTCTAGCTTCTTCTCTCTCCTTGGCCCGGATCATTTGCGGTCCGATGCCCATGCATAAAGCCGTCGGCGGGCGGCCGGCCGGTCGGGCCTGAGAGCAATGATGCCACGAGTAAATTATTCAAACGATCAAACAAACGTAGAGCTTTGGCAAAATTAAAACCTGCTAATCTGTCGGGAGGAGCCCGATTGCTTCGGGCCGAGTCCGGTCCCAGATTTCGCCTACGCACCGGATGCGAATCAACTCCATAATACGTACGTACTAGTATACTTCCCGCATGCTTGGAAGCCATACGCAACTTAAGGGAGAGCTTTCTCCAATTCTCAACTGTCCGATTGGAGCATACTATATAAGACGCATGGAGCGAGTCGTCTATCGATAGAGCACATCCGCCAAGCAGCCAGACCCGCATCAAAGACCCATTCAGTACTACGCAATTGTCCGACGCGACGCGACGCGACGCGACCGTAGCTACGTAGAAAAGTACGTTCGTTCCTAGATATGTAGGACGCGACTCTTTTTCAAGCTATAGCTAGTATATCCCCTAATACTTTTCTGATAGTCGGTCGGAAGATGCCTGCCTCGCTCGCTCCTTGTCATGGCAGCAGCAGCAGCACCACGTCGGGAAAAGAAGAAAGGAAAGAAGGCTGTACGTACTATAGTGTAGCTAGCAATGGATACAGCAGGGCGGCCAAGCTAGTTCGGATTACGTAGAGGCCAGGAGTGGGAAATATTAGTCCGTGCCATCCACATTACGCAGAGCGTTTCTTTATGGCGGACTGACGGATGAAGAATTAAAATGGGTTTGGACAGAGGTCTAGAATTAAGATGGGAGTGAATAACAACCACACGTTGCTGCGCTGATTGGAAACTTCGTCGATCGGTCGCTCGGTCTGTTGGGCGAGAGCGAGCTAGACCGGACGGCCCGGCCCGATCCATCTGCGTCAGCGCCGCCGACGACGATAAAGTTTTCCTCTCCGCCTGCCTGCCTGCCTCCCTTCTGCCTCTTCCAATTTCTGGTTCGGAGCTAGAGCTAGACTCAGTCAGACTTTTTTCCTTCTTCTTCTCGCCGACTGGCTCTAGCTGTCCTCGTAGGCGGGCTTTTCCATTTTATACTGCTGCAGGATCGAGATTCACTTTGGGGAAAAAATATCGGTCCTCCTCCTCGATCGAACAAATTCCTTCCGCCGGCCGCACGTATACGTCTTGCCTTCTTTTTATCCGCCGAAATCCCTTACTTTGCAGGCGGGCCTAGATCGGACGGTAGAAGGGGGCCGGGCCGGGTTGGATCAGCGCCCTAATATATTATCATCGTAAGAATTGGTCTCGGCCCAAATTAGGAGGAAGAAACACTGATTAGTTTTCGCGTTCGGGCGAAATCGGAACTTTTTTTGCGACAAATTGCTGCTGCTTCGGACACAGCGTACTTTCGCACTTATTTAAGGTTTTCCTCCCTCCCCCTGAACTCTGACCTTAGTCACCCGTCCAATCTTCTTTCTCCGCGTGGATTGAACGCACCAAATTGAGTGGCTGCTCGCTCGAGTGCTCGCCGGCCGGGCCGACATAACTTGCGCGAGCGAACAAAGTAAATTGAATTCCGTCTGGCTCTCATGAGAAGGGAAGCAAGGAGGGAGACGTACGCGTACGCACGCAATACATTCTCCGTGCGTCGTTGCGTTGTAGTTTGGAAGACACGTGACACGTGCACTCACTCTAGTGAGTGCGGATTTTAGAGCGCGAATAACTCTCGGGAGGGAAGCGAGAGAGGAGGTAGGTGCCCCAGCCCTGGCTGGCTGGCCGCTCGCTCGGGAAGGGAACGAGTGCATTGAAAAAGTAGCAGTCCCAACGGACAACGAAGGAAGGAAAGAACATCCGACGAAGGAGCAAAAACAGGAGGAGGGAGGGAATGAAGGCCGGTGGTTCCAGATTCGGGGGGAAGTACGCGCTAGGATGGTTCAGCGCGATCGCGAACTTGGATAAGGCCTACATGTTATGGCTGACTCATAAGAGCGCCGCTTGGTGTCCTGCAGGCCAAAGGCAGTTCTTGGAAGTTGGTGCTCTCTTGCAAAAGGCAGACACACCCATGCATGCGTACTACGTACAAGCGTCCCGTCCTCTAAATCTATTCGAGGTCAGTTTTGTAGCAGCAGCGAGGTCTAGCTGTCCATTCATATTAAGGGCCCAGCGGCCAGCTCCTTCATACACACGTACGCGTACGCGTACGTCAGCGGCCATATATCCAACTATGATTACATACATTCCCAGACAGACGTGTACAAGGTGTCCGATGGACGGACGGACACACCCATACGTCAGTCAAAGATGGACTGGCTTCAGCTCTTTATATGGCAAGAAAGAAAGAACGCAGCCGAGAGTTAGCTGCGCGTTATGAGGACAGGCAGACATTGCAATTTTCCACCGTAAAGTAGGTTAAAGAGAGAGCTGGCTTCTAGGTGGAGTCAGGAAGGAAGGAAGGAAAGTGGGTTGGTTCCGTACAGCTAGAGAAGATGAAAAAAACCGGAGAACTCAGCTAGCTGCCAACTCGATCCTTTCTTCTTTCATAGTAGCTGCTGCCTTCAGCGGTGCCACTTGAGTACGCGTAATGCAACTACCAGGCGGTAGCAAAACACGTATTATTCATACAGTGGCGCTTGGAGAGACCAGACGTAATACAGTGAGCGAGCGAGCGAGCGAGCTTTCTCTCCTCTCTTTTTTACTGCCTCCTACTACCAGCCGCCGCCGCCGCCGCCTCCGCTGAGAAGAGAGAGAGCCAGCCAGGCGCAGATGAAGGAAGGAAGGCGGGGGCAGGCAGGCAGGCAGGCAGGTAGGATGTCCGCCGGGAGCAGCTAGCCCGGCCTCCCTACCGCCTGGCCGACCGGCAGGGGCAAATGCATCCACGTATGAACGAATGGACCAACTTTCGTTTGTCCCTCAAACTTGCCCACCTTTGTCTGCCCCCTACTTTGAGAAATTAATAAAGAGGGCAGCCGGTCGGCCGGCCGGCTCAAAGTGAAAGTTTGATGTCGGCAGCCGGCCTCTGGGCACCCTCACCTCCAGGCCAGCCAGTCCCGTAGGGCATTCATTCATTTTTACGTGTGGCGGGTGTACGTACTGGTATACTTACGTGTACACAGCTAGCAGGGTAGGAATGAGGTTGATTTATAGCGGGTATTATAGACAAAGAATGTACGTGTTCGTATGCGAGAAGCCCTAGCAATGAATGACTGAGCTCCTGCGAAGCTATAGCCTGGTTATGAGTCTTGAGCGCCAAAAAAGGAATCGTAAATAGGCGCCCCGTCAGTCAGCCAGGTCACCGTCGCCGCTTGACCGACAGCCTGCCTGGCTTAAAGTGGAAAACCCTCTTTCTTCCCCTCCCGGCCTCGCGTAATACTTCATTCCGGGAAAAGGAGAGAAGAGAATGTGGGTCAGAACTGAATTAATGCCTGTCATTCTGGCGCCTGGCAAGAGTGCCAGCGCCAAAGATGTAAGCGAGAGAAGCCGAGAGTTAGTAGGAAGCTACGTCAGAGCGGCATAGTGGATCGAGAAGTTGGTTAACCTGGCAGCAACTTAATCCGGACCAGATATATCCGCTCGCCCTCCGTTCCAGGAATGGGAGATGACCGACCAGGAAAAGGACTTCAAGGCTATTACTGCGCAAGATCCAGCGAGGTTAAGTTTTCCTTCGCAGTTTCCAGCTCCCTCCCTCTCTCTCTCTCTTCGTTCGATCGCTGCCGGCCAAACGGATCGAGGAAATAGGAACGGCATTTCTGACGGCCATGCAGCCGACCGACCTCGTCGCAGTCCAAACAAATGAAGGCCCCGGCTCCGTATACTACGCAGTCCATATCGGTTCTTGGCACTGCTGATAATCTGCCCGGAGAGAGAGAGAGAGAGTGAGAGGCGACGTCTGATATGATTGTAGTATGTATGCATAGGCCCGGCCGGCCCGGCTCGACTCCACTTGCATCGGAGAGCTGGCTGGCTGGCTGCAGGATCGACCCATAACAGACGGAGAATGAGCTTCTTATTTGCGACATTAATAAAGTTGAGGACTTCATAAAGGAACTTTGCCGCCAGCCATATATACTCGTACGATAGTTCGCAGATTGGATTTCTAAGAGCCGTGGAAGTTCCAAGCAGGAACTACGTACTCGTTTGCATATGGATCTAAAATGAATACTTCAGCTGTGGAAGACACTCGATACTGCCCGGGCGAGCATCCAATGTCCATAAACTGGGCGGAATCGAGTCCCGATGAAATAACAAAAGGCGCCACGGGCGATTTCGCTGCGCAGCGGCCAGTCCGACCAACCTCCTCTTTCTAGGCCTTCATTTAAGTTAAATTCTGTCTATTTTCGGACCAACTTTTTCCCTTCAGCCAACCTTGGAGTGAGTGGAGAGACGAATTAGTAGGTGCTGGCTGGCTCGGAGGCAGAGAGAGGGAGGGAGGGGGCTTAACACGGATTAGCTCCTACGACCGTCTGTCTGTCTGTCTGTCCGGGAAGGCCCCGCACACACCGCAGCAGCCTTCCCAATTATGCGACTCTGCTGCCTGCGTATACATACATACCTAACCCAAGTCTCTCCTCTCGCTTCGCTTCGGCGGTCAATTATTAGCTCGTTAAGCAAGCCCTGCCGGCCCAACGAACCGGCGAGGCAGCAGACGATCGAATGGACGGCTTTCGCTCGCCCACAGACGAGGAAAACGTAAGAACCAGCGAGGCCATGGACTCATCAATCGGCTTCTTTATTTGGATGGGCCAAGCGAAACATTTCTTGTTCCCCCCGTGATTGAACTCAGAAAGCGTTGCCGGTAAAATGTGGTCCCTCTGAAGTCGCAGTCGATCTATTGTGATAAATGGGGAGAGTGCAACGTACCGTAAGATGACTCACGCCTCACAAGTCACAAATGTGTGTCGCCTCAGGAAGTGCGATAATAGCAGTCAGAGAAGTCTTGATGAGGACTTGAAGCGAACTTAATTCTTCTGGCTGCTATTAATACGCATATAGTACACGGAAAATTACTGTCTAGCTGCTCTCTTTCTCTCGGCATTCATGTTCTACGTACTGACGTCGGTCGGTCCGTCGGTCGGTCGGTCGGTCGGCGGATCCACCCACCCCCAGCCATCTCGAGTGGATCGCCGGCTAGTCATGCAAAGTTCCTAAAAACGTCTCCGGCCGGCCAAAAGTGAAGCAGAAAACTTTTCCCAGAATAGGACGGATATAGGGAGGGGAATATTCATGAAGCGGCTAACGGACAGGTCAGGCTCAGGTCGCTTTTAAACTTCAGGCCTAGGAGCTATAGTCGAGGAAAAAGCTTTCTTCGAAATCCCCCTCACTGGAAACTCGCAAGAGGCCTCGCCCGATTCTTTCCCAACTCGAGAATTGCACTTTGTTGCATACACTCTACTACTTTGTAGCACACAATACTATACACGTCTCTGCTAGCAGTCAAAAGTCGGACAAAGGAAGGAAGGAAGGCAGCAAAATACGCTCTGTCGGGCCGATCGCGTGCTATAGCGCTCATTGTCTAGCGTTCGCTCGCCGCAGGCAGACAGATGGGTAAGGTAGTCAGGGTAGTGTCCTAACTTTGGATATCCGTAGTCAGCTTTTGTAGTATACGCCGTGCTCAGAAAGCATCACCCTTTCCGGCGACGTCCGTCCGGCCACAACGGACGGAAAGACGGACGGAAGGACGGACGGAAGCGGAGTGACAAGTGGGCATTGTGCGCGTGCCAGGAAGAAGAGCGAAGGCATGTACGGCCAACATACGTAGAAGGAAGCGAGGTGCACGCAGTTACGAAAGTCCGTCAGTCCGTCCGCATGCAGTGCAATCGCGTGCGAGCTGCCTAGCTGCGCAACCAACAATTACAAAAGTTAGGTTATGTATGGAGCTAGTAGCTAGCCGGCTCCGAATCGATCTTTTCTACGCCTACACCTCCTTCCTTCCTTCCTGATTGGAGAGGAGCGGACGATTATGGCGGTCGGTTGCGTACCACCCGCAGGCAGGCAACTTTCAGCATAATGACGTCACTTGCGGCACTCATACTACTACACATTGGTTACGTCAAATTTAGCTCCTCTCGGCGTCGTCCGACGCCGTTTGCCGAGCTGTCTCTCTACGAAGCCGCAGTAGTGGTTGCGTTAAAAATGGACGAGGAGAAATTAAGGAGAAGTAATGACTGCGGCGGCGGCGAAAACACCATCATCAAGTTATTAATCACCTGGTTAGCTGGGCTGCTAGCTTCGATCCTTCGGACATCCAAAGGCTCCTCTTTCCTTCCTTCCTTCCTCTTTTCACCGCGCCTTTAGACCGCGATCGACGTTCTGCTGACACGAGCACCAAATGGGACCGTCTTGACTGACAGCTTCCATCTCTCTCAACGGACGGAATGGCACCGGAACGACCGAGCGAGTGAGGCCTGCATTCGCTCGCTCGCTCGCTTTCCAATGCATGCCTGCTTCATATTTAACGCCAGCAGCAGGGGAAAGGAAACGCCCGCCACGAAAATAGAATGTTGGCACAAGCCACTACGTCACAGCCGGTCTTGGACTCAATCTGGAACGTTTTTACGCTCTAATGGTCGTTTTGTGGCCGTTGCAGCACCTGGTGGTGCGTACGTTTGTTCGGCAAACGCGCTAATTAAACTGGAAAGCGGACTGGCTAGCTAGCTCCCTTCGCTACGTAGTGTGTCGTATCATATACCGACCGTCTTTTTCCGCTACCTCTGGTTGTTCGTATGTACGTACACACGACATTATGCACGGTTGGCAGGGAGGGAAGGAAGGACGGACCCAATCAAGATTATGCTCAAATTACTCGGAGAAACGGGACACCACTTTGGATACTACTCGCTCGCTCGCTCGCCTCCAACCGCGTATGTACGTAATAATATATTCGTAGGCAGCATATAGACGTACCGCCTCTTGTGTCTCGTCCTGTTCCTCAGCCTTCCGAACATTCCCTTCCACTTGTCCCCCGACGACATCCCGACGACGTCGCCGCTGGGGGAGAAGTAGACGAGGTCGGAAGACGACGAGTTGTGTCTGTGCCGGTGGTGGCTCAGGTGGCAGCGGCGGTCGCTGCACGGGTTGGACCCGCCCCCGGCGGCGGCGGCGGCGGACCCGGCGGCACCGGTAGAGTTCGAGGCGCTGTTCGAGTTGGCGGCGTTGGCGTTGGCGTTGTTCGCGACAGGGAGCTTCACGACGGAGGAGAGCAGGTCTTGCAGCTGCCGAGCAGACATCCGGCCGTGCGTGGGGCGGGCAGGCGCTGGCCGCGACCACGCGTCGGCCACCACCGTGCACCACACCAAGGCCGCTGATACACAGGCAGGCAGGCAGGCAGGCAGACCACGGAAGGAAAGACTTTGCTCTGTGGCGCTTCGAGTCCTCGAAGCACCCGATCGACGGATGCACGCACTCACGATAGATAGATAGACGCTTCACACGGGATCGATGCCTAACTGCATGGCCTTGTTAATCCCGACCGCGGGCGATCGAAAGCCAGCGGCTCATATGCTATTGCCGTGCGCGCGTTCAAATGCACAAGTTGCATGCATGGACCGCCAGCGATGGAGATAGATGGATGTATGGCCGGCTGGTTGGCAACACGATTTAACTGGTCTCGCTTGCTCTGCTCGCTGCACTGGATGGCATATGAGGAGATCGAGCTAGAAGGCTGCTGCTGCTGCCGCCGCCGTTGGCGTTGCCGCTACTGCTGCTGCTTCACCATACCGCAGTCCGTCAATGTTCTCTTCAGACAGGCCCTCCTAACGTTCGCTCGACTCGTCGCCGTAGCTAGTCGCTCGCTCGCTCGCTCGCTCGTCGCCGTCGTCGACAGTAGCGATCGAACGAACGAACGAACCGACCGGGCAAGCGCTCACTTTGTTTGGCTCCCCAGCCCAGCTCGCTAGCTAGCTGCCGGCCTCGTCCGTCCATGCCTACTTCTCGTACCTAGCTAGTTCGTTCGGCCGGCGCTCTCTCTCTCTCTCTCTCTCAAGCGCGCCGCTTTCTCTACGCGACGCGAGACAGGCAGGCGGCGGAGGCAACATCCAGGGCTGCCAACTCCACGGCTGCAGAATTGCTAGAGCATTTTTCCAATACTCTCGCTTGTGTAAAGAAAAGCAC
>JAAUYK010089875.1_pt1 | contig 12293 bp, 12 predicted proteins | sample 7278021 | NCBI WGS metagenome assembly JAAUYK01 (sample SAMN14350223, study PRJNA611818) | marine sediment metagenome | isolation source: surface marine sediment (1.8m) | place: French Polynesia: Moorea | collected 2018-08
GCTGCTGGAGAGCCTGCCCGAGCTGCCCGCGGAGCGGCGCCGCGAGGCCGGGCGAGCCTTCCTGGCCAGCGCGGTCCACGGTCTGGAGCCGGGCGAGCGCGACGCGATCCTGGTCGAGACAATGGCGATTCTTGAGGAAGAGGCCTTCGCCCCGCTGTTCGGTCCCGACAGCCGGGCCGAAGTGGCGCTGACCGGAGTGATCGAGGGCCCCGAGGGCCCCGAGGTGGTTTCCGGCCAGGTCGACCGCCTCGTGGTCGGCGACCAGCGGGTCATGATCGTCGACTACAAGACCAACCGCCCCGCGCCCCGGGATCCCGCCGACGTGCCGCGGGTCTACCTCTCACAGATGGCGCTCTATCGTCGGATTCTCGCGGAGATCTATCCGGACAAGGCAATCGAGACCTGCCTGCTGTGGACCGACGGTCCGCGAATCATGCCGCTCAGCCATGATCTCCTTGCAAGTCAGTTCCCTTGACGCTCTGAGGGGGGGCTCATTAAATGATCTTTGCGCTTCGATTCGGGCCCTGCGAAAACCCGAGGCGGAGACCACGGTCATAGGGACGAAGAGATGAAAACCACCAGCACCAGTGACGCGAGCTTCGAGAAGGACGTGTTGAAGGCCGACAGCCCTGTGCTGGTCGACTTCTGGGCCGAGTGGTGCGGCCCCTGCAAGGCCATCGCCCCTGCGCTGGAAGAGATCGCCGGCGAGATGGACGGCCGGATGACGGTCGCGAAGATCAACATCGACGAGAACCCCATGACGCCGCAGAAGTACGGCGTAAAGGGCCTGCCGACCCTGATCCTGTTCAAGGATGGCGCGGTCGCCGGCAACAAGATCGGCGCGGTTTCCAAGTCCCAGCTTCAGGAGTGGGTCGAGTCCCTGCTCTAGCGTCCCGAACAATCACGCAACCGAGTGCGGCCCCGCGCCGAGCGGCGCGGGGCCGTCGACTTTTCGGCCTCAGCCGTTCTCGCGCAGAACCGTTCCGGCCAGATAGAGCGACCCGCAGATCAAGACGCGGCTCGGCGCGCCGGCTTCGGTTGCCAGGGCGGCGAGTGCCGCCGCCAGGCCGTCCGCGGGACTGGCCGGGAGTCCCGCCTCCCGGGCCGCGGCCGCGGCCGCCTCGGCGCTCAGCGAGTTGACCTCGCCCGGGATGGCGACCGTCTGCAGGCTCGCCGCGCGGGCGCCGAGGGGACCGATAAAGTCGGCCACCGACTTGGAGTTCATCATGGCGAACAGCAAGTGCAGCGGCTTGTCGTTCCAGGCGCCCAGCGTTTCGGCCAGCGCCTGGCCGGCCGCCGCGTTGTGACCGCCGTCGAGCCAGAGCTCCCAGCCCGCGGGCAGCAGCTCGGGCAGCGGACCGCGGGTCAGGCGCTGCAGGCGCGCCGGCCAGCGCGCGGTCCGCAGGCCCTCGGCCCGGGCCTGCGACCCCAGCCCGAAGCCCTCGAGCTGTTCCGCGGTGGCGACCGCGAGCGCCGCGTTCTCGACCTGGTGCGCCCCGGGCAAGCCGGGCGCCGGGTAGCGCTGCGCGCCGCCGCGGCCGGTGAACGAGAGGCCGCCGCCGGCATGCCCGCTATCCCACTCGCGGCCGGCCCGGCTGAGCGGCACGCCCAGGGCCGCCGCCCGGCGCTCGATCACGGCCAGGGCCTCGGCCGGCTGCCGGCCGATCACCGCCGGCACGCCGGGCTTGAGGATTCCCGCCTTCTCGCCGGCGATTTCGGCCAGGGTGCCGCCGAGGAAATCCACGTGGTCGATCGAGACCGGCGTGATCACGGTGAGCAGCGGGTCGTCGATCACGTTGGTCGCGTCGAGCCGGCCGCCGAGGCCGGTTTCCAGCAGGAGGATATCGGCCGGATGCCGCGCGAAGGCGAGAAAGGCCGCCGCCGTGGTGATCTCGAAGAAGGTGATCGGCGACGGACCGTTGGCCGCCTCGCATTCCTCGAGCAGCGCGAGCAGCGCCGGCTCGTCGATCGGCCGCCCGTCGAGCGCGATCCGCTCATGGAATCTGACCAGATGCGGCGACGTGTAGAGGTGCGCCCGGCGCCCGGCGCTGCGCAGCATGGCGGCGAGATAGGCGATCACCGATCCCTTGCCGTTGGTGCCTGCCACGTGGACCTCGGGCGGCAGGTCGCGCTCGGGATTGCCGAGCCGGTAGAGCAGCCGCTCCATGCGGCCGAGGGAGAGATCGATGACCTTGGGGTGCAGCCGCCCGAGCCGCTCGAGGATGACGTCACTCGGCCTCGGGGCGCTTTGCGGACTTTGAGTGATGGCCGCTGTGGGGGACGCCATGGGGGATTTCGATCTCGCCGTCGCCTAGGGTCAGGGCCGTCGTACCCGCCGGCACCTTGTGGCGCAAGAGGGAGAGGACGCGCGCCAAGGTCTCGCGCAGCTCGCCCCGGTGCACGACCATGTCGACCATGCCGTGCTCCAGCAAGTACTCCGCCCGCTGGAAGCCCTCGGGCAGCTTCTCGCGGATCGTCTCCTCGATCACGCGCTGGCCGGCGAAACCGATGACCGCGCCGGGCTCGGCGATCGCGATGTCGCCCAGCATGGCGAAGGAGGCGGAGACGCCGCCGGTGGTCGGATCGGCCAGCAGGACGAGATAGGGCAGGCCGGCCTCCTTGACCATGTCGACCGCGATCACCGTGCGCGGCATCTGCATCAGGGACAGGATGCCTTCCTGCATGCGCGCGCCGCCGGAGGTGGCAATCACCAGGAGGCCCGCCTCCTTGGACACCGCGCGCTCGGCCGCGGTCACGATCCCCTCGCCCACGGCAATCCCCATGGACCCGCCGATGAAGGCGAAGTTCAGAGCCGCGACGACCAGAGGATGGCCGCCGACCTCGCCCTCGGCGACCAGGATCGCATCCTTCTCGCCGGTCTTGGACGCCGCTTCGCGCAGCCGCTCGGTGTAGCGCTTGCGGTCGCGGAACTTGAGCGGATCGGTCTGATTGTCCGGCAAGGGCACGCGCTCGTACTTGCCTTCGTCGAACAGCATGTCGAGCCGGTCGCTCACGGAGATCCGCATGTGGTGGGAGCAGTGGGGACAGACCCGCAAATTGTTGGCGAGCTCGCGATGAAAGATCATCTGGCCGCAGCTCGGGCACTTCTCCCAGAGGTTTTCCGTGCTGTCATCGGCGGTGCGATTGACCAGGGCCCGAATCTTCGGGCGGACGTAGTTGGAGATCCAGCTCATGGACTGTGTTCCAAGTTCAGGCGCCTCGGCCTCTCACTCCCCGGGCCAAAGCGCTCACGGAGTCGAGCACCTGGTCTACCAGGCCGGGTGCGGCCCGTCCGTCGTCGGCCAGGTTCGCGCGCACCCGTTCGACCAGGGCGGAGCCGACGACGGCCGCGTCAGCCGCCTCGGCGACGGCCGCGGCCTGTTCGGGGGTCTTGATGCCGAATCCGACCGCGACGGGTAGATCGGTATGGCGCTTCAGCCGCGCCACGGCGGCGCGAACATCCTTGCCTTCGGCCGAGCGCGTTCCGGTGATGCCCGTGATTGATACGTAATATACGAAGCCGCTGGTATTTTCCAATACCGCCGGCAGGCGCACGTCGTCGGTCGTCGGCGTGGTCAGCCGAATAAAGTTGATTCCGGCGGCGAGCGCGGGCAGGCAGAGCTCCTCGTCTTCCTCCGGCGGCAGGTCGACCACGATCAGGCCGTCGACGCCGGCCTGGAGCGCGTCGCCCAGGAACTTCTCGACGCCGTAGCTGTAGATCGGGTTGTAGTAGCCCATCAGGACCACCGGGGTCTCCGCGTCGCCGCGGCGAAAGGCGGCGACCATGTCGAGGATTTCCTCGAGACGGATGCCCGCCTTCAGGGCGCGCTGGCTGGAGGCCTGGATCGCCGGGCCGTCGGCCATGGGATCGGTGAAGGGCATGCCGAGCTCGATCAGGTCGGCGCCGGCCCCGGGCAGACCCTCGAAGATCTTCATCGAGGTCTCGCGGTCGGGATCGCCGGCCGTGACGAAGGTGACGAGGCCGCCGCGGCCGGCGGACTTGAGGGCCTCGAAACGGCTGCGGATCCGGCCCGAGTCCGGGGCCCGGTCCAGCGACCCGCTCAAAGCTTCACCCCCAGCGCCTCGGCCACGGTGAACACGTCCTTGTCCCCGCGCCCACACATGTTCATGACCAGCAGGTGGTCCTTGGCCAGGCCCGGCGCGATCTTGCCGACGTGGGCGAGAGCGTGGGCCGGCTCCAGCGCCGGGATGATCCCTTCTTGGCGCGAACAGAGCTGGAAGGCCTCGAGGGCCTCGGCGTCCGTGGCCGAGGCGTACTCGACGCGCCCCACGTCGTGCAGCCAGGAATGCTCGGGCCCGATGCCCGGATAGTCGAGGCCGGCGGAGATCGAATGGGCTTCCAGGATCTGGCCGTCGTCGTCCTGCAGCAGATAGGTCCGGTTGCCGTGCAGCACGCCGGGACGGCCGCCAGTCAGCGAAGCGGCGTGCTGATCGGTGTCGATGCCGTGGCCGGCCGCCTCGACGCCGATCAGGGAGACGTCGGGCTCGTCGAGGAAGGGATGGAACAGACCCATCGCGTTCGACCCGCCGCCGATGCAGGCGACCAGGCTGTCGGGCAGGCGCCCCTCGGCCTGCATGATCTGCTCGCGGACCTCGTCGCCGATCACCGACTGGAAATCGCGCACCATGGCGGGATAGGGATGGGGACCCGCCACCGTGCCGATGATGTAAAAGGTCGACTCGACATTGGTCACCCAGTCCCTGAGCGCCTCATTCATGGCGTCCTTTAGGGTGCTGGACCCGCTGGTGACCGGCCGAACCTCGGCGCCGAGCAGCTTCATGCGGAAGACGTTGGGCGCCTGGCGTTCGATATCGGTCTCGCCCATGTAGACAACGCAGGGCAGGTCGAAGAGCGCGCAGACGGTCGCCGTCGCGACACCGTGCTGGCCGGCGCCGGTCTCGGCGATGATCCGGGTCTTGCCCATGCGCTTGGCCAGCAGAATCTGCCCGAGGCAGTTGTTGATCTTGTGCGCGCCGGTGTGGTTCAGCTCGTCGCGCTTGAAGTAGATCTTCGCGCCGCCGAAGTGCTGGGTCAGGCGCTCGGCGAAGTACAGCGGCGAGGGTCGGCCGATGTAGTGCTTGGCGTAGTGGTCGAACTCGGCCTTGTAGCTCGGATCGTCCTTCGCCGCCCGGTAGGCGCGCTCGACGTCGAGGATCAGGGGCATGAGGGTCTCGGCCACGAAACGGCCGCCGAACATACCGAAATGGCCCCGTTCGTCGGGCCCCGCCCTAAAAGTGTTCAGGGATTCCATTGCTTCGTTCTGTCTTCTTCGCGGAAGGCCGCAATCTGCCGCATTCGGCCCGATGCCGCAAACGATTCTCGGGGGGAGCCCGTCACCCCCGAGGGTTTTCGATGAGGGCTTCCAGAGTTGCAGTCCTTCGGTTAACGCCGGGTAACCAACCGCTCCGGCAACGCCCGGTTTTTCTCTGCGCAGTGCCGATTCATATCCGCGCGGCCTCGGCCAGGAAGGACGCTATCCTGTCCGGGCTCTTGACGCCCGGCCGCTCCTCAACGCCGGAGGAGACGTCGACCGCGCGCGCGCCCGAGATCGCCACCGCCTCGGCGAGGTTGTCCGCGTCGAGCCCGCCGGACAACAGCCAGGGACGAGGCCAGTCCCGCCCCGCCAGGATTCGCCAGTCGAAGGCGATCGCGTTGCCGCCCGGCAAGGTATTGTCCAGATGCTTCGGCGGCTTGGCGTCGAACATGAAGAGGTCGGCCACGGAGGCAAAGGCCGAGACAGGTTCGAGGTCCTCCGGCGCCGAGACCTTGAAGACCTTCATCACCTTGCAGCCATGACGCTCGCGGATCGTCGCCACCCGGCGCGGGTCCTCCGACCCGTGGAGCTGGATCAGGTCGAGCGGCAGCGCGCCCATGACCGCCGCGAGGAGATCCTCGTCGGGATCGACGAACACGCCCACCTTGGCGACGCCGGGCGGCAGCGGCGCCGCCAGGGCCGCGGCCTCGGTGGGCGTGACGGCGCGCGGCGACGGCGGATAGAAGACGAAGCCGGCATAGCGCGCGCCGCCCACGGCGGCCGCGCGCACCGCTTCGGGGGCATTCAGCCCGCAGATCTTGACCTCGATGGCCATGTCGCTGCCCTTCTTCTCTTCCCACGCGAGCGGTTGCAGGGGTCCGTTTGATTTGTGTCCGAGCCGCTCCGGCCCCTGTGCGCGCCAGGGAAATCCAGCCGAGCCGCGGCGTCAAGCGTCGTCGCCGTGATTCTCCCGGCCGCCGGCGTCCGGCGGGGCCGGCGGTTCGCCCGAAGCGGGGACCCAGCCCGCGCAGGTCCGGAACGCGGCGGCGATGATCGCCACGGCGAGGCCTAGGGCGAGATAGCTGACGGCGCTCTCGCCAGCGGCGCGCATGAGGAGTCCGCCCAGGTCCATGGCCGGGAGCTGGCCCTCGTCGGGACCGACCACCACCATGCCGACCTGGACCTCGGCGGGCCTTTCCGGGAGCAGCGCCGGTAGCAGGAGCCCGCTGGCGAGCACGAAGGGCAACAGCCCCAGCAGAGCGGCGCCGAGCAGACGCAGGCTCTGGCCGCGGGTATGGCGCCAGGCCTGGGACAGGGGGTAGGTCTGGTCGACCGCCGCTGCCGGGAAAACCAGGCTGAGACGCAGGATCACCAACAGCACCAAAGTGAGCACCAGAAGCTCGCCGAGCAGGACAGCGACTTTCGGAATACCGGCGGCCACCAGTGAGACGACAAGAAGCATCGCGACCTGACTGGCCAGGAAAAGGAGCAGCAGGAGCATCCAGCTCAGGAATCGCCAGTGCCGGGCGCGCCAGGCCGGGACCAGCGCCGGCGGCGCGGCATCGGCGCCGAGCAGGAGCAGGCGGTACCAGGCGACGCCGAAGAGGGTGCAGGGCACCGAGACCGCGAAGAGCCAGAACAGCAGGCCGGTAACCGGCATGTTGTCCAGGAAGGCGAGCGGAACGGAACAGGCGATCGAAAGCACGAAGGGCAGGAAGGCCGCGCGCGCAAAGCCCGGAAAGCCGAGGAAGAGTGCGCGATAAGCGCCGACCACGGTCGCGAAAACGGGAAGACTGTCGGCGGGTCCGCGCGGCGGCGTCAATTCCAAGTGTCCTCAGCTCGCGCGCCCGGCGACGCCTCGCCGCCGTCAGGTCTCGTCGGCGTCGTCTTCGCCGCGCGGCTCCTCCGGCCTCGCCGGGAGGCCGCTCGAACTGGGGATCCAGCCGGCACAGGTCCGGAAGGCGGCGGCAATAATGGCCATGGTCACGCCCAGCGTGACATAGCTGACCAGGCTCTCGACGATGAGCACGAGCGCCGTGGCCCCCGACGCGCCGCCCGCCTGGGCACCGCCGACCAGGGCCGCCAGCAGAATCGATCCGCCCATGACCAGCGGCAGGAGCGCCAGCATGGTGGCGCCGAGGAGGCGCAGCCCCTGTCCACGGGTATGCCGCCAGGAATAGGCGAGGCCATAGGCCTCGTCCACGGCGGTGGCCGGAAAGACCAGGCTGAGGCGCAGCATGATCGTCGACACGATCAGCAGAATCACCAGCGCGCCGAGCAAAAGCCCGGGATTGGCCTGTGCCGGAACCGCCCCTTCCTGGGGCAGGCTGCTGGCCACCTGGCTCATGACCAGGGTCATGATCATCTGTCCCGCGAGCAGCAACAGGAGCGCGTAGCGGAAAAAGCGCCAGTGGCGGAGCCCCCATCTCGGGAAGAGCGCGGGCGCCGGCTCGGCCGGGCCGAGCAGGAGCAGGCGGTACCAGGATACGCCGAACAAGGTGTAAGGCACGGCGACCGCGAGGAGCCCGAAGACCAGGGCGAACGGGGGATTGGCGCTCAGCGCCTGGGCCGGTACCGCGAGTAGGATCGAGAGCAGCAGCGGCAGGAACGCGGCCCGCGCAAAGCCGGTGAGTTCCGTGAAGACGCTTCGATAGGCCAGGTTCACCGTGGCGAACACCGGCAGGTTGTCAACCGGTCCGGGCGGCGGGGCCATGCTCAGCGCCCCCTCAAGCAGATCGGGATTTGACTGGCTCGCCAGAGGCGGTCCAGCAAACCCGGTGACTCTGCTCTAACGCGTTTGTTTCGAGCGGATTCACATGTCTTGCCGGTACCGTGAAGCGCTTCCATCACACCATGATCCGCCCTAGCCCGCCATCTCTTCGGCGATGCGCCGCGCCGCGGCGGCTGGATCTTCGGCGCGGGTGATCGGTCGCCCGATGACCAGATAATCGGCCCCCGCGCGCAGCGCCTCGGCCGGCGACATGACCCGCTTCTGATCGTCGGCGCCGGCCCAGGAGGGCCGGATCCCGGGCACCAGGAGGATGAAATCTGGACCACAACGCTCTCTCAACAGGGCGATCTCGTGGGGACTGCATACCACGCCATCCAGGCCGGAGTCCTGAGCCAAGAGTGCGAGTCGCAGAACCTGCTCGCTGAGCGGCCCCCTCTGCCCGACCGCCGCCAGGTCGGCGGCGTCGAGGCTGGTCAGCACGGTCACCGCCAGAACCCGCGGCGCGGCTTCCCCCGTCTCCAGGGTTTCGCGTGCCGCCGCCGCCGCGGCCTCCATCATCGCGCGGCCGCCCGAGGCGTGGACGTTGATCAGTGCGGGGGAAAGTCGACGCATGGCGCGAACCGCGCCGGCCACGGTGTTCGGGATGTCGTGGAACTTCACGTCCAGAAACAGAGGCAGGCCGGCAGCCAGGACCCCGACCCCCTGGGGGCCCTGGGCCGAGAGGAACTCCTTGCCGAGCTTTATGCCGCCGACGTGGCCGCGCAGCCGCTCGGCCAGGGCGGCGGCCACCGCCAGATCGGGCGTGTCCAGCGGTACGAAGATCCGGTCCTTGGGGGCGACGAGATTCATGCGGAGGCCAGCCTCAAGCGCGCTCGAAGGCCAGCTCGGCAGCGGCCAGATCTTCCAGCGCGGTGCCGACCGACTTGAACAGGGTGATCTGATCGTAGAACCGTCGGCCGGCGCGCTCGCCGCGGGTCAGGTCGAAGAGGTCGCCGGCGATATCATCGGCGTCGAGGACGCCGCTCTCGAGCGGCTGGACGATGTCGCCCGCCTCCTGGCAGGCGCCGTCCCGGGTGTCGACAAAGACCCTGGCACGCCGGATCGCGGTGTCGTCGGTCTCGCGCATGTCGGGCCGGAAGGCCCCCACCAGGTCGAGATGCTGGCCCGGCCGGAGCCAGTCACCGCGGACCAGCGGATCCGGGCTGAGCGTCGCGCAGGAGATGACATGGGCGCCCTCGGCCGCGCTCGCCAGGTCGTCCGTCGCCTCGACCCGGAACTCCCTGCGGGTCAGGCGTTTGGCGAGCTTCGCCGCCTTCTCCGGGTTACGGCCCCAGATCAGGACGTTGCAGATCGGCCGCACGGCGGCATGGGCCATGATCAGGTGCGGCGCCAATGCGCCAGTGCCGACCATGAGGAGCCGCTCGCTGTCGGGACGGGACAGGTAGCTGGAGGCGAGGGCCGAGGCGGCGGCGGTCCGCTTGAGGGTCAGCATGGGCCCGTCGATCAGCGCCTTGGGGCTGCCCGTCTTGCCGTCGATCAGCAGGTAGGCGCCCATGACGGCGGGCAGGTTCCGTTCGGCGTTGCTCGGGAAAACGGTGACTATCTTGACGCCGATCTGCCGGCCCGGCTGCCAGGCCGGCATCAGCAGCAGGGCCGCGGGGTCGGCGCCCGGGTTTTCGATCTCGTGGTGATGACGGACCGGCGCTTCGACGCCGCGCCGGAACGCCTGGCGCAGCCGTTCGATGAGGCTGTCCCAATCGAGCGCGCCTTCGACCTCGGCTGCGGAGATGATGCGCACCGGCTAGAGCCTAGGCTGCCGGCCGGGCGGAACCGGAATCTCCCTGCGGCCCGCTCTGGACCGTGACGGGCAGGCCCGCACCGGGAGGAACGGTCGCGGGCGGTTGGCTGGCGTTCTCCAGCGAGCGATTGCGGCGCGCCAGCCGGTCCACCTCTCGGCGCAGTCCGCGCAGCTTCTGCCGCTGCCTGCCGGCGGACCACCACATGACCAGGCCGCCAAACAGGAATCCGGCCAGCGCGCTGCCCAGGACCAGGACGAAGAGCGGGGTCTCGACCGAGAGCGGGAGGGGCCAGAGATCGACAGCGACGAGGCCCCTGTTGATCACAGCGAAGGTCACCACCACCAGGGTGATGGGCAGCGTGATGATCCAGGAAAAGTGCTTCACGGGACGACCCGGGGCTGTCGCGACACCCGTTTTCCTAGTGCCTTACGGCACAACGGGCAAGATCAATCGGTCGAGTTGAGACGTTCGCGCAGCTGCTTGCCGGTCTTGAAGAAGGGGATGAACTTCTCCGACACCGAGACGGCGGTTCCGGTTCTCGGGTTGCGGCCGACCCGGGCGCCGCGGCGTTTGACGGAGAAGGCCCCGAACCCCCTCAACTCGACCCGATCGCCGCGCGACAAAGCCTCACCGACCTCGTCGAAGATGGTCGCGACGATCCGCTCGACGTCCCGGTGAAAAAGATGCGGGTTGCGCTCGGCAATCCGCTGAATCAATTCAGATTTCGTCATGTTGGCATCCTTTGTCCGGCGGAACCAGAATCCGGCCGGGAGAGTCGGGGGTGACGCGTGAGCCTGTTCCGAACCTCAGAATGCATCCCCCTAGGTCGCCCCCCCTCGATAACGCAGCGATCATTCGCGGGCGAACGCCTCTCGGCTGTCAGGCCCCCACTGCGCGGCCGCCGGCATCGCCTCGAATTACCTTTTCAGGGTGCCAGAGACGCGCCGGATCGTCAAGGATAAGTCGTTCAGAACAAAGAGGTTTTCAGACAGTTAGCGGAGCTTGGTTTGCGTGCGCCGCGCGCCGCCCCGCGATTCGGGCCGGTCGGCTGCCCCTTGTCTCGCCGGTTTACCCGCCGGCGGGAAGCGGGATTAGCCCGCTTCCTGCTCCGCTTCGCCGTCTTCAGCCGCCTCTTCGGCTTCCTCGGCCTTGGCCTTGGCCGCCTTCTTCTTGGCGGGTTTGGCCTTCTTCGCCGGCTCCTTGGCCTTGGCTTCCTCCGCCGGCTCCTCGGGCTCGGGCTCAGGCTCGGCCTCGACAGCCTCGGCCGCAGGTTCGTCGCCGCGGGCCTGCTTCTCCTGAGCCGCCTTGGAGATCGCCGCGCCCAGGATATCGCCCAGGCTGGCACCGGAGTCGGACGACCCGTACTCCGCCATGGCCTGCTTCTCTTCCTGGATCTCGCGCTGCTTGATCGACAGGGTGACCCGGCGCGACTTCTTGTCCAGCGTCGTCACCGTGGCGTCGATCCGCTCGCCCACGGCGAAGCGCTCGGGACGCTGCTCGCTGCGGTCGCGCGACAGATCCGCCTTGCGGATGAAGCCGATCAGGCCTTCGCCGACCTCGACCTCGATGCCCTTGTCGCCGACCTGCGTCACCGTGCCGGTGACGGTCGCGCCCTTTTTCAGGGTCTCGACCGCGGAGCCGAAGGGATCGTCGGTCAGCTGCTTCACGCCCAGGCTGATGCGCTCCTTGTCGATATCGATGTCGAGCACCTTGACCTTGACGTTCTGACCCTTGGCGTAGTCCTTGACCGCTTCCTCGCCGCTCTGGCTCCAGTCCAGGTCCGAGAGGTGCACCATGCCGTCGATGTCGCCGGGCAGGCCGACGAAGAGACCGAACTCGGTGATGTTCTTGACCTCGCCCTCCAGCTCTGTGCCCACCGGGTGCTGGACCATGAAGTCCTCCCAGGGGTTCGATAGGCACTGCTTCAGGCCCAGGCTGATACGGCGCTTCTGCTCGTCGACGTCGAGCACCTTCACTTCGACTTCCTGGCTGGTCGAGACGATCTTGCCGGGATGGACGTTCTTCTTGGTCCAGCTCATCTCGGAAACGTGGACCAAGCCCTCGATGCCGGGCTCCAGCTCGACGAAGGCGCCGTAATCGGTGATGTTGGTGACCCGTCCCTTGACCTTGCTTTCCGGCGGATACTTGGCAGCCACGCCTTCCCAGGGGTCGGCCTCTAGCTGCTTCATGCCGAGCGAGATGCGCTGGGTCTCGGGATTGAAGCGGATCACCTGCACCTGGACCTGCTGGCCGATGTTGAGGGCCTCGGTCGGATGGTTGATGCGCTTCCAGGAGATGTCGGTAACGTGGAGCAGGCCGTCGACGCCGCCGAGGTCGACGAAGGCGCCGTAGTCCGTGATGTTCTTGACCACGCCCGTGAGGATCTGCCCTTCCTTCAGGTTGGCGATCAGCTCGGAGCGCTGCTCGGCGCGGGTCTCTTCCAGGACGGCGCGGCGCGACACCACGATGTTGCCGCGCGAGCGGTCC
>JAAUYK010068173.1_pt1 | contig 12289 bp, 10 predicted proteins | sample 7278021 | NCBI WGS metagenome assembly JAAUYK01 (sample SAMN14350223, study PRJNA611818) | marine sediment metagenome | isolation source: surface marine sediment (1.8m) | place: French Polynesia: Moorea | collected 2018-08
ATCCGCGCCGAGAACGTCAACCTGTCCGGCGGCCGGCTCGAGGAAGGCAACCAGCGCTTCCTCGTGCGCACACTCAATGAGTTCCAGACCGTCGACGAAATGCGCGACGCGATCGTAGCCTACGTCGCCGGGCGGCCGGTCTACCTGCGCGACGTCGCGACCGTCACGCGCGGCTACAAGGATCGCGAGGCGATTACGCGGGTGCGCGGCCGCGAGTCGGTGGAGCTCGCGGTTTACAAGGAGGGCGACGCTAACACAGTCCAGGTCGCCAGTCGCATCGCCGCACGCCTCGAATCGGTGAACGAATCGCTGCCCGAAGAAATGGAACTGATACCGATCTACGATCAGTCCAAGTTCATTTCGTCGTCGGTCGACGACGTGAAGAGCGCCGCAATTCTCGGCGGTCTCATCGCTATCATCGTGCTCTATGGGTTCCTGCGCGACTCGCGCGCCACGACGATCACGGGAATCGCCATACCGGTATCGGTCATCGGCACCTTCCTGCTGATGTACCTCAACGACGTGTCACTGAACATCATGTCGCTGGGCGGCATCGCTCTGGCCGTCGGCATGCTCGTGGACAACTCGATCGTCGTGCTCGAGAACATTGTGCGCAAGAAGGAACAGGGCGAGAGCATCCTCGATTCCGCCCGCAATGGCACCACCGAGGTCGCCAGCGCCGTAATGGCGGCGACCCTGACCACGATCGCCGTGTTCTTCCCGATGGTCTTCATCTCCGGCATCGCGGGACAGCTGTTTCGGGACCAGGCACTGACGGTTACCTTCGCGTTGATCTTTTCCCTGGTCGTCGCCCTCACACTGATCCCGATGCTTGCGTCGCTGGGCGGCAGCAAGCGCTACGAGAGCGCCATCGAATCGACGCCGCCGAGCTGGTTCACCCGTTTTGTCGCGTTCGTCGTGACGCTGTTTGGCTATGCCTTCGGCGCCATCCGGTGGGTGTTCTGGGCCTTGCTCTGGGTGCCGAGCTGGCTACTGCAGCGCCTGTACCGCATCATAGCCGCCGTCTACCCCACACTGCTTGGCTGGTCGCTCGGACATCGTTTCGCGGTGATCGCCGCGGCTACCCTGATCTTCGCGGGCACCATGTCGCTGATACCGCGACTCGGCACCGAGCTGATCCCGCAGCTTTCGCAGGGCGAGTTCAACGTCGACCTGCGCCTCGCGCCCGGTGCGCCGCTGGCCGAAACCGATCGCGCCATCCAGGCCACGCAGCGCGTCGCGGCCGGGCTCGATGCGATTGCCCTCGACTACTCCGTAGCCGGCACCGGCAATCGCCTCGACGCCAACCCTGTCGACGCGGGCGACAACACCGGAACGCTGAGCGTCGCGCTGCAACCCGGCGCCGGCCGCGTCGAAGAAAATGCGGTCATGGACGTCATGCGCGCCGAACTGGCGCGGTTACCCGGCGTTCAATACGAGTTTAGCCGTCCGGCACTGATGTCGTTTGCGAGCCCGTTGCAGATTGAGATCTCGGGCTACGATCTCGAGGCACTCGGCCGTGTGAGCAACATAGTTGTGCAGGAAATGTCCGCCTCCGATCGGTACACCGATATCAAAACGACCGTCGAACGCGGCAACCCGGAAATCCAGATCGTGTTCGACCAGGAGCGCGCCGCCAAGCTCGGCCTGGCCGTGCGCGACATCGCGAACCGTGTAGTCGCCAACGTTCGCGGTGAACTCGCGACGCGTTACACCTGGCGCGACAAGAAGATCGACGTCCTCGTCCGCAGCGTCGACACTCGCCAGTCGAGCATCGACGAGATCCGCCGCCTCATCGTCAACCCCGAGTCCGATCGTCCGGTATCCCTGGATGCCGTCGCCGACGTCACTATCGCGCAGGGGCCCGCGGAGATTCGTCGGGTCGCCCAGGAACGTGTAGCGATCATTACCGCCAATCTTGCCTACGGCGACCTTGGCGCCGCCGCCGCCGATGCGGGAGCGATCCTCTCCCGTACCCCGATGCCCGAGGGAGTCAGCGCGATCGTTTCGGGCCAGAGCGAGGAGATGCAGGAGTCGTTCCGATCGATGCAGTTTGCTCTGGCGCTCGCCATCTTCCTCGTCTACCTCGTCATGGCATCGCAGTTCGAATCACTGATTCACCCGTTCGTCATCCTGTTCACGATTCCGCTTGCTCTGGTCGGCGCGGTGCTCGCGCTATTCGTTACCGGCACGACGATCAATATCGTGGCGCTGATCGGCGTGATCATGCTCGCCGGTATCGTGGTCAACAACGCCATCGTGCTGGTCGACCTGATCAACCAGCTGCGCGCGCAGGGCAAGCAGAAACTCGAAGCCATCATGGAGGCCGGCGGTGCGCGCCTGCGGCCGATCCTGATGACCTCGCTGACGACGGCACTTGGGCTGTTGCCCATGGCGGTCGGTTTCGGTGAGGGCGCCGAGGTGCGCGCGCCGATGGCCATCACCGTGATCGGCGGCCTGCTCGTCTCGACGTTCCTGACGCTGGTCGTGATTCCGGTCGTCTATTCACTAATGGATCGCCGGGCATGAGACATACCGAGTTCGCGCTTCGGAGGCCGGTTACCACGATCGTGACCTTCGTAGCGCTTGCGCTCGTCGGACTCATCGCGTCGCGCCTGCTGCCGCTGGAGAAATTCCCGGACATCGAATTTCCGGGCATCTTTATCCAGATTCCCTACCCCGGCTCCACGCCCGAGGAAGTCGAGCGACTGATAACCCGGCCTGTCGAGGAAGCGCTGGCCACCCTGTCAGGGGTCGAGCGTATGTTCTCGAGTTCCGACGAGGGCCAGGCGCAGATATTCCTGCAGTTCGGCTGGGACCACAGCATGGGCGCGAAGGGCATAGAAGCCCGCGCCAAGGTCGATAGCATTCGCCACCAGCTGCCGGCCGACATACGCCGCATTTTCATCTTTACCGGGTCTCTGGGCGACCAGCCCGTGCTGCAGTTGCGGATCTCGTCCGAGCGCGATCTGTCGGATAGTTACGACCTGCTCGACCGCCTGCTCAAGCGGCGTCTCGAACGCATCGATGGCGTGTCCCAGGTGCAGCTCCAGGGCGTTGACCCGAGAGAGATTCGCATACTGCTGCGGCCCGACCGCCTCGTCAGCCACGGCGTCGATATCGCCGCCCTGCGCGACTTGCTGATGAGCAGCAACTTTGCCGTCAGTGCAGGCCGCATCACGGCCGGCGACCAGCGGCTGAGCGTCCGGCCGCGCGGCGAATTCGATTCAGTCGAACAGATTCGCAACCTGACCATCAACGAGTCGGGATTACGGTTGCAGGACATTGCCGACGTCGAGCTGCGCACACCGGACCGCAACTACGGCCGCCACCTCGACCAGCAGTACGCCATCGGCGTTGCCGTGAGCAAGAGCACTGGCGCGAACCTCGTCGACGTGACCGACCGCGTGCTGGCCGAGGTCGAGGAGATCGGCAAGCTGCCGCAGATGCAGGGCATCAAGATCTTCTCGCTCGACAACCAGGGCGATAGCGTCAAGGACTCGCTGTCGGACCTGCTCAACGCCGGACTGTTCGGCGGCCTGCTCGCGATTCTCGTGTTGTACTTTTTCCTGCGCCAGGTATCGACGACATTGATCGTGACGGCCTCGGTGCCGTTCTCGTTGTTGATTACCCTCGGCGCGCTGTATTTCTTCGGCCTGAGCCTCAACATCCTGTCGATGATGGGCCTGATGCTCGCGGTCGGCATGCTCGTCGATAACGCGGTCGTCATTACCGAGAGCATTTTCCGCGAACGCGCTGAAACCGACCTGAGTCCGCGAGAGGCGACGCTGAAAGGCGTGCGCGAGGTCGGCATAGCGGTCATCGCGGGCACGATGACGACCATCATCGTATTTGCCCCGATCATCTTCGGCACCAAGGCCGACATCATGGTATTCCTGACGCACGTCGCAATAACGATCATCGTCGCGCTGCTCGCCTCATTGTTGATTGCGCAAACGCTGGTGCCGATGCTCGCGGAACGCGTGCCCGTGCCGCCGCGACCGAAGCCGAGCGGCATGATGATGCGACTCACGCGGCGTTATGAGCGCGGCCTTGGCTGGATTGTCAGGCATCCGTGGTGGGCCGCGCTGGGTATCTTCCTTACCTGCGTGATCGGCATCCTGCCGCTTGCGTTGCAGCTCGTTAAGTTCGACGCATTCCCACAGGACTCCGGCCGTCGCCTGTTCATGCCCTACCACATCCAGGGCCAACACTCGCTCGAGAGCATGGAAGAGGCCGTTGACACGATCGAGGATTACCTCTACTCGCGCCAGGAAGAATTCAATATCCGTAGCGTCTACAGCTATTTCGACCTGGAACGCGCCGAGTCGACCCTGCTGTTGACCGACGAAGACGACGCGACGCTGTCGACCCGGGAGATCATCGACCGCATCGAGGCGGACCTGCCCGCGCTCGCCATCGGCAAGCCGAGTTTCCAGTTCGACCAGCAGGGTGGTGGCGAGGGCTTCAGCATCCAGATCTCCGGCGACTCCACGACCGTGCTCAACGAACTGGGCGACGAGATTGCAAGAGCGATCTCCGGCGTCGAGGGGCTCAAGGACGTTCGCTCCGATGCCGAGAGCGGCGACAAGGAAGTCCGCGTCATCATCGACCGTGACCGGGCAGCCGCTGCCGGGTTGACGACCCAGGAAATTGCGGCCAACGTCGCCATCGCGATGCGCGGCGAGAACCTGCGCGAGTTCCGCGGCGCGTCGGGCGAGGTCGCCGTGCGACTCGCGTTCCGCGACGATGAGAAGCAGTCCGTCGAGCAACTCGCCGACCTGCCGCTCTACAAACCCAACGGTGAGCGCATTACGCTGGGCAGCGTCGCGAGCCTGCACATCGGCCAGTCGCCCGACACGATCCGGCGTACGGACCGGCAGACGTCGGTGGTCCTGTCGGGCAACCTCGAGGACGAGACCAGCCTCCAGGAGATCCAGCCCCACATCGAGGACCTGATGTCGCAGATAGAGTTGCCGCCGGGCTATAGTTGGAAATTCGGCCGCGGCTTCGACCGCCAGGACGAGACCCAGCAGATGATGCTACAGAACATCCTGCTCGGCATCGCCTGCATCTTCCTGGTTATGGCGGCGCTGTTCGAATCCATGCTGTTCCCGCTTGCGATTATTCTCGGATCGATCGTGTTCTCGGTATTCGGTGTCTTTATTTTCTTCGCTATCACCGGCACAACGTTCTCGTTCATGGCATCGATCGGCATCATGATCCTGATCGGCGTGGTCGTGAACAACGGCATCGTACTTGTCGATCACATCAACAACCTGCGGTTGCGCGGCTTGCCGCGCGACAGGGCCATCGTCGAGGCGGGCCGTGATCGCCTGCGTCCCATCCTGATGACGGTTGCCACCACCATCGTCGGCCTGACGCCGCTCGCCGTTGGCACCACCCAGGTTGGTGGAGACGGGCCGCCGTACTATCCGATGGCGCGCGCCATCATCGGCGGCCTGGCATTCTCCACGGTCGTATCACTACTGGTCGTCCCGGCGTTGTACATCTACTTCGACAATCTGTCGGGCTGGGCACGCAAGGTCAAACGCCTCGCCGGAGGCGGACTTTCGCAATCGCAGCCAGCGAAAGAAGCAGGATAAGGACCAGGCTCATCGAGCCGCCACCTCCGCGGTTGACGACGATAACGTCGGTCGTTTCAGCCACATCGCGGGTCGCGTCCTCTAACGGCAGGAACGCCAGTTCTGACGTGTCTTCAGGACCGAACCAGGCCAGGAACGAGTCGTCCCAGGCATCGAACAGCTCGATCAGAATGTCGTAACTACCGGGCGGGTAGCCGGACACGAGCTCGGTCACGATGACGTAGTCGTCGTCGCTGCTCGATCCGATCAGGGTGAAGTTGTCTGTCACGGCGTATTCGTTCCACGGTCCACCGTCTTTGCTCAGGTAGACGACAGCATAGACCTCGGCGAATGCGTAATAGGTATCCGCGTCGAACCACAGGTCTATCCCGTGAAAGTAGCCATCGCGATCGTGATCGTTGAACAGCTCGACGTCTGCAGCGTAGAACCAGAAGTCGACATTGGTTGATTGCGCGATCGGGCTGCCCGGTTGCAGCGCCATCGCTGCACTTTTCTTCGGGTCGCGGCTCGTGCCGGTGCGCAGCGCATCGTATTCATCGCTGCGCTGACTGCCGAGCACCCCGGCATCCTGTTCGGCGCCTGTTCCCTGGCTGGTCAGGGTTAGTCTCTTGTCCGCCGGCGCGTCCTGCGCCACGGCGTCAAGCGACATCAGCAGCAGCGCTGCTGCCAGGAATACCCAGGCTGCAACCTGCGAGCGATTGATCGACAGTGCATAGGTAATCATCGTCCTTCCTCTCGTCGTTCATCCTGACTCCATTAAAGGCCAGCTACTCTGAATCGCTGCTGAATCCATAGGCAATAAGCGAACCAGATGCGATGATGTTCAGCTGTCGTTAAGTTTCACGGCGATTACCCATGGGTCATGACAACCGTCAGGATGCGACGGGGGCCGCGGTCGGCTTCATGCTAATCGGTGTGTCCGGTGGTCTCGGTCTCGACATGTGCGCGAAAGCACTGCTCGTGAATTACTCGCTCGAGCAGTTTGTATTCCTGCGCAGTGTGATTGGCGTCTCGATCTTCCTGCTGATCGCGAAACAGTTTGGCGGACTCCGCAGTCTCGTGACGGCAAGGTGGCGCTGGCACCTGCTGCGGACGTTCCTGTCGACCTGCACGATGTTCGCCTTCTTTTACGGTCTTGCGCGTATGCCCCTGGTCGATGCATTGACGCTCGGATTCACCGCGCCGCTCATGGTGACGGCTCTCTCTGTGCCTTTCCTGGGTGAGCACGTAGGCTGGCGCCGCTGGACCGCGGTCATTGCCGGCTTCGCAGGTGTGCTGATCATCCTGCGGCCCGGCGCCACCGAGATTTCCCTGGCATCGGTTGCAGTGCTCTTTGCCGCGTTTACTTACGCGTGCATGGCGATTACTTCACGCAAGCTGGCGACTACCGAGTCGAGCTATGCCTTGTCGGTCTACGTGATCGCGGGCCCGATGATTGTGTCGGCCACGATGCTTGGCGGAGGCAGCTGGCAGATGCCGGATACCAGTGGCTGGATCCTGTTCGCGCTGGCTGGTGCCAGTTCGGTGGTTACCTGGGTCGGGATCATCGGCGCATACCGCAGAGCGTCGCCCGCGCTGCTCGCGCCGTTCGAGTACACGGCGCTGATCGGTGGAGCCATTGCCGGCTACCTGATCTGGAGCGAGGTACCCGATCGCTGGGTGCTGGTCGGCGCGGCCGTGATCATTGCATCCGGCCTGTTCGTCGTTTATCGGGAGATCGGCGGCGCGATCTCGAAACGGTGGCTTAGCTTGCGGCCCCGGCGGTAAGGCCGGCAATCTCGGCCGGCGTCACTTCGAGCGCCTCGGCAACGCTGTTAAAGAAGTCGATCTCGAGCACACTGACTTCCTGGTCGCTGCGGAAAACGTCGGCAAGCGCATGAATCGTGTGGACCCGATCTTCATTTAGCATGCGATCGCGCACGCTGCGCAGGTACTTGACCAGCGTCGCCTCGGCGTAGAGTTCGGAGCGCGCCGCGATCCTGATGTCACCAGCGCTGAAATCCTCGCCTGTACGTTCCTTGAGAATCTCGCGGATACGATCGACTTCGACATTCTGAATGTTGATGTCGGCATCTGCAGCGCGAGACAGCGTCATGCACAACACTTCCTTGTACAGCTCGTGACGGTCTTCATCACTGACGTCCGAGCCGCCGAAAATTTTCAAAACACTCTTGAGATCTGCGATTGCCATTCTGTTCTCACCGTTAATTATTGTTTCATCGCGCGGTTCGCGACCGAGGCAAGTATCGGAGTATACACGGCTGATGTTGGGAGGCCAGTCACCGACCGAGCTGCATATCATAACGCATGAATTGCGCGTTTTATACCTTTGTTTTTAGACGAAAAATTTCTTGGCACGAGCGTCGATTTTCTGGATACTGACGCCGGGCAAACTACTGAAAAGGAGGTGATCCATGTCTAGTGAGATGACAAAGGGTTTGAGAAAGCCGTTGGGTCTTGTGCGGATATTGGAGCAACCTTCGCACTGCACCTGAAGACGACTTCCAATCCGAATCTCACGAAGGCCTGCTCTTGAGCAGGCCTTCTTATATGCGATCGGCCGCTCCCGGGCGGCCTTTCTTATAAAAGAAGAAGGCTGCCCGCAGGCAGCCTTTTTCTTTTTTCGTGAATGCGCTGGTCGCTAGCCGTCGTCTTCAGGCATCTCGCGAACACTGGTCCCCGAATAGACGCGCGCGCTGTCGCAGGTGAGCAGACCGTCCCAGATCTCCTCGTTCTTGCGCCAGTGGCCCGCCGCCATCAGCTGGAAGTTGTTCCCGAGAGCCGTGTAGTTGGGCGTCGACGTCACGTACTTGAAATCGTAGTCGGCATCGGCCGACTCGCCCCAGACTGGCCACATCACCCAGGCGCCGCCAACGAATCCGTACTCGTCGGCATGGGCGTTCCATTTCTCCTGGGCCGCCTGCACATCCTCGAAGCTCTTGTCGTCGTTGATGGTGCAGTTCGAGAAGGCGAGCACGAAATTGTCATCTTCATCGTCATCGCTGTCCTTGGGCTCACGCATGTTCATCGTCGCGAACATCACATGGGCTGGGCAATCTTCCAGAACCTCATTGAATTCTGCGCCGAGCTCACCGCCTTCGTTCACCCACATGTCTCCGCCGGCGCCCATGGCGTTACCGTTTTCCCAGCCGCCGATCCAGGCAACATCGAAGTTGAGCTCTGTCGAGAAGTTCGGATACATAAGCGCGGCGAAATAGTCGGTCGCCTCATTGTCATCCATCCACTCATTCCACTTGGCGTTAACCGCGTCGAGGTCGTCAGGACCTTTGCCGTCTCTGAAATTGCAGGCGAAAATCTCGACCGGAATGATGTTGTCGTCCGAGTACTCTTCATGGCCGTCGGCAACGGCCAGGCCCGAGCCAACGAGCAGAAACATGGCCGCCGATGCAGCCGTTATACGAACTACTTTCATTGCTAACCCCTTGTTTTTATTTAATTTTGGCCAACCGGCTTTGCACCGGACCTTCCGAGTATAGACCACCGGGGCTGGGAAAGGGGTTACAGGGCTGCGAATTTGCTACCGGAGGATCTGCTGCAGCGCGTCAAGCAGCATGTCGATTTCATCGAGCGTGTTGTAGTGCACGGGGCCGATGCGCACTCCGCCACCGGACTTCTCGATGTCGAGCGCACGCGCCAGCTCGAGCGCATAGTTGTGCCCGCTCCAGGCGAAGATGTTGTGTTCGGCCAGCGCTTTCGCAATGTAAGACGGCCGGTGACGGTCGTGAACGAATGACACGGTCGGCACACGCCGCGACATGGCCGCTTCGTCGGTAATCCCAAGGACGCGCACGCCATCGATGCTCATCAGGCCCTGGACAAGCCGGTCGGCGAGCTCGCGTTCGTAGTCAAACAGCAGGTCCAGCGCCCGGCAAATGGCTTCCCGTCGCGTGCCCTTCGCGCCGGCCATCTCGGTGCCGATCCATGCAAAGTAATCGACCGCCGCGGCTGTGCCCGCCATGGCTTCGTGGCTTTGCGTGCCGGTCTCGAAGCACCACGGCAGCGTATCGGGAGCCGGGCGCACCTTGTAAGGCTGCAGCTGTTCCAGCACGTCCCGGCGTCCCCACAGGATGCCCTGGTGCGGACCGAAAAACTTGTAGGCTGAACTCACGAAAAAGTCGCAACCGAAGTCCTGCACGTCACTGACGATGTGCGGCGCAGACTGCACGGCGTCGATAAAGCTCCAGGCGCCCGCCGCGCGCGCTTTGGCGCAGATCGATTTGACGTCATTGATCGTGCCGGTCAGGTTGCTGGCCCCACCGACGCAAACCAGCCGCGTCTTGTCATTGAGTAGCTTGTCGAGCTCGGCCAGGTCGAATTCGAACGTGTCCGTGTCGAACGCCAGGTAACGGACTTCCAGGTTGAAGTCGCGCGCCATCAGTTTCCAGGGCTCGACATTGGCGTCGTGATCCATGCGCGACAGCACGATCTCATCGCCGGGCTGAAACAGTTTGCCTATCGAACGCGCGACGTGCAGCGTCAGCGACGTCATGTTCTGACCGAAGATGATTTCGTCGGCCGACGGCGCATTGAGGAAGTCGACCATGGCGCTGCGCGCCTCGTCGGCGACTTCGCCCGCCAGCTCTGATGTCCGGAAGTAGCCGCCTATGTTGGCGCTACGGTACAACAGGCAGTCGGCCATACGGTCGGCTACGATCTGCGGCACCTGCGTGCCGGCAGGATTGTCGAAATACAGGCGCGGACGGTCTTCATCGGTTTCGGCCAGTGACGGAAACTGGTCGCGTATGCGGCCGATATCGATACCGGCCTGCGCCGGCGCGGGGCTACTCATTGGGTTTGCCGCCCCATTTCTCGCGATGCGCGTCCTCCGCGCGCTGGCGGACCTTGGCGTGGCGGCGGGTCAGCAGCAAGGAGCCAGGGTCGCAGACTTCGGCCTTGATGAGGCCGAGGTCACTCGCAGCATCAAACAGGCTGGGATACCAGCGTTCCCAGTTGGGCAGCAGTTTTTCGACCTGGTCGCGGAGACTCATGCACGCAATGTAACCGAGCGTTACGGGCGTGACAATGAAATGTGTCTCGCTTATTCGGTCAGCATTCTCGCGCCGAGAAGACCGACGCCGAGCAGCACCGCGCCGTAGATCGCCGTCTGCAGGAACGAACCGCTGATCGCGATGCCCTGCACCTGCGGCAGCCATTCGGCCGGCGTGACGACCACCTCTTCCGGAACGACGGTCAGCAGCTTGGAGGCCGCCACCACGAGTTGCGAGGCAGGCTTGATGGCAATGGCGCCACCGATAACCATCGCAATCGGCAACGCGAGACGGCGGACCCAGACGCGCCGGCGAATACGCCCGACAACGCGCTGGCTGAAACCGTCATCCGCGATCGGCTCCGAGGCGAACAGCGCCTCGAGCATCCGGTCTTCAGCGTCCCTGATTTTCTCAGCCATGTTGATGATCTTTGATGTCAAAACTTGTCCTGATCTTTTCCTTGCCACGAAATATGATCGACTTGATCGTGCCTACCGGCAAACCGGTCGCGTCGCCGATTTCACGATGCGACAGACCACATGCATACGACATGACCATGATCGCGCGCTCTTCCTCGTTAAGCACCGCCAGGAGTTTTTCCAGGTCAGAGACTTCCTCTGACTCCTGAGTGTAACTCCTCGACTCCATGTCCGCGACGTGACCCGCCTCGTTCAGCACCTCCGCGTAGCGCTTGGATTTACGCTTCGACTGCAGGAAGGTGGTATAGGCTACTTTCAGCAGCCAGCCTATGAAGCTCCCCCTGCCGCTGTACGTCTGCAGCTTGTCCCAGGCGTGTAGAAAGCATTCCTGCGCAAGGTCGTCGGCTTCATCCAGCGAGCCGGCGGTGAGCTTGCGCAGGAAGTTCCTTACCTGCGACTGGTGCCGTCGGATCAGCTCCCCGAAGGCGGCCGTGTCCTGCGACGCGACCGCACGTGCAACGAGGTACTGGTCGTCGCGAACTGTTGCCGGTTGAGCTATTGCGCCCGCTCCGTGAATTTCCACATGATCAGGTAAGCCAGCCCCAGCATGAACGGGAACGCAGCGATACCCGTCATGATCAGGAAGACTTCCTCATCCGCATCCGCCGCACCGATCGCGCCGCCGAACAGGCTGAAGCTGATTGCCAGTGCAAACCAGATCAGCGAGTAGCGCAGATCCTTGTCTTTCGAGGGCGTCGCCGGTTTGCCGAGACTCTCGACGAGCTCCGGCGTCAGTTCCTGCCCCTTGTCGATCGCAGCGCGAATCGTCTGCTGCATCTCACTCCGGGCTCGATAACGAAACCAGAAAAAGAAGCTCAAGATGATGGCCAGTGCTGCGAACATCGCAATTGGTACCCATACTCCTTCCACTTTAGTTTTCTCCCTTCAGTTCTACTGCTTTCAAGCAGGTCTCACCCGGTAGATGCACCGAATTGAGCGATTGGATGCAAAATTTTAATTTGTTGATTTTTATGAGTTTATTTTGTCAATTCTAGCGCAATTGGCCGCATTTTCCGGAATTTGCGTCATATAACGTCCCGCGCCAGTCAACCAATGTCCCGAAGCCTCGTTGATGAGTGGAGGCACGGCCAACAGGGATGGTCCAGGAGGCGCGAGATATGAAACTGGAAACGGCAATCGCCGCCAATCGATTCGGGCTCGGCGCAAAACCCGGTGAACTCGACAAGGTCGAACG
>JAAUYK010169013.1_pt1 | contig 12286 bp, 8 predicted proteins | sample 7278021 | NCBI WGS metagenome assembly JAAUYK01 (sample SAMN14350223, study PRJNA611818) | marine sediment metagenome | isolation source: surface marine sediment (1.8m) | place: French Polynesia: Moorea | collected 2018-08
CCCAGGAGACCGGTGAGCAGAACATCGACGCCATCGCCTGGGACCTGGGTTTCTCGGACGCCAGCGCCTTCCACGAGGCGTTCTGCCGCTGGACCGGACGGAGCCCCCGCCGGCTACACCTTGTGACGGCCGCCGGGCCCGCCGGATCCCGCCCGCTCAGCGAAGCGACCGGGGCGTTCCGGGCCGCCGGGTCCGGACCTGGGTCGCTTCCCCTCCGCGGGACGCCTCGGCCGCGAAAACGCAAGCGGTGGTCGATACGGTATTGCTTCGCCGCGCCCATCGGTGAGACGATCAGGTCTGGTCGTTCCCCGTCGCTAGCGTCAGGGGGGCGCGCGCGTTCCGTAGGTTCGCGCCGAGGACCCGCGGTCGCGCCGGAGGCCCTCCGAAGGAGGCGTCCGTGATGCGATCCCCCAGCCCGTTCGTCGGTCGGTTCGTCACCCGATCGGCTTTCGTCGGCGCGCTCTTCGCGCTGACGGCCTGCTCGGCCGGTCCCATTGCCCTGACCCACCATCCGCTTCGCAAGCCGAACACGACCTTCGATGACACCCTCGCCGTCCACCGGAGCGCCCGGGATCTTCGCCATGACCAGTCGCGAATCGGGCGACCGACGCTGTCGTTGTTCGCGATTCCGGCGGGCAGCGTGACGGCCGGCCAGCCGTTCGGCAACGAGGTCGCTCGTCTGGTCGTCTCCGCCCTCGAGTGGGCGGGGTACGACGTGGAGGTCGTCGACCCCGGCGATCCCGCGCCGCGCTCTTCCCCCACGCTGGCGGTCGCGATCGAGGAGTTCTTCTTCAAGAACTACACCTGGCTCTATCCATTCATCAAGACCTGGGGCGACATCCGGCTTCGCGTCACTCTGTACGACGCGAACCAGGAGGTCGCGTTCGAGCGGACCTACTCGGCCGAGGGCGAATCGAGCTGCGGTGACGTCGAGTGTGGGTTCTTCGAGGCGACGACGGATGCGCTGACCGACGTGCTGAACCAGATCGTTCAGGGGTCGTCGTCGAGGGAGTTCCGGGTGGCTTTCGAGCAGCCGCCCGCGGCGTCGCCGCCGGAGGAGGTCGCCGCCCCACCGCCGGTGTGGGAGCCCGCGGCCCCGGCGCGCGCGGCGGGAGGCCAAGGAGGGTCGATCCAGCGCACGGGCGATGGCGCTGCGCGCGACTAGTCGAGCGTCCCGCCAGGACGGGTCCGACCCGGGCGCTGGCTCGGATCCGCCCACCGCGCTAGCGCGCGCGGGGGCGGCAGCCCCGAGCCAATCCACGGGGTGACGGAGTGGTTCCTCGAAATCAGTCCCGCGCGCCGCATCCCGGTACTGCGTGACCAGACGGTAGGAGAGTAAGGCACTCCGAGCACCATCGCCGACTCGTCGGCGATCTGTCTCTACCTCTACCGCAAGCTGGAGGCCGGTGGTCGCCGAGGCTTGCCGACGATCGAAACGGCGGAAGTGCTGGAGCTCGGGCTGACGAGGGCGATCGGCCGCAGCGGCAATCTCGAGGTCTGGCTCCAGCCGCTGGGGCTGTTTCGGCGCGCCTACCCGGTCCTGGAAAGGCGTGAAGCCCTCGCCGAAGGCGTGACGGGGCAGCTGGCTCCACGGAGCCGGCTGCCCACGTCCCGATGTCTACGCGCTCTCAGTTGCGCGTGTCCGCGTTGAGCACCGCGTCCTCGTCCTGGAGGAACGGCACGAGCGAAGTGGTGCTCTGGGCCAGCGGCCGGCCCCAGTTCGACGAAGCCGGCAGCGCCACCGCGGGCGTTCCCGGAATCGGGTTGCCCGGGTGGACCAGGTTCTCGTTGGCATCGACCTGCTGCACGAACCAGCCGTGGACGGCCCGACGCCGCACGTTGTTGGCGTCACCGAACTCGGCGTCGTGGGTGTCGGGGCCCGGGGCGACGATCGGCTGGGGAACCAGCTCGAGGTGGCCCGACATGCTGCCGAGACCCAGGCCCGATCCGGGCTTGAGCTCGAAGTTGGCGTTCAGGTCGCTGAAGTCGACGATGTCCATGCAGTCGAACTCCCAGGTGAAGTCGAACGCCACCTCGTCGTCGTTGTACCCGTAGCCGGCCACCTTCACCCGCGGCGTGGGCAGGTTCCTCGCCGTGCCGTCCAGGGTGAAGAGGATCCCGACCTCGGCGTCCACGAACAGGGCCTTGGGATCCCCCGCCGTGTCGGCTCCGTCACTGCACTCGACGTAGACCTCGGAGAAGAAGTCGTTTTCCTCCTCGTTGATGTCGGCGCCGCTGCGATCCTTCTCTGTGGGGGTGAAGACGAGAGTCGTCCTCTCCCGCCCGGTCAGCTCGCACTCGAAGGAGGCCGACTGCCAGTTGTCGCCCTGGGGCTCGGCGCCGTTGTCCGGCGGACCCGGGATCTCGATGGTGTCCGCGCTGAGGACGTCGACCTCTACCACCCCAAGAACCCGACGTCCAGAAATTGCCATGTTGCACGGGAGGTTCCGGTCCGTGGGAGGCCGCGCGCGGGCTGATTCCAGGGGAAGCCGGGAGGGGACGCACGGAGGGAGAGCGGGCTGCGAGCGGCCTCCCCTTGGGGGCAGACCCCCGACCGTCAGTCGAGCGGGATGTCGGCCCCCTAGACCGCGTACTCCACCGGTCGCGGCAGGGTGAAGATGAAGGCCGTGCCTTTGCCGAGCTCGCTCTCCACCCGGATCTCACCGCCCATGCGCTGCACCAGGTGCTTGACGATCGACAGCCCCAACCCGGTGCCGCCCACCGCGCGCGAGCGCGCCTCGTCCACCCGGTAGAAGCGCTCGAAGATCCGCGACAGATCGGCTTCGGGAATCCCGATCCCGGAGTCCCGCACCCGCACGCGGACCGCTTGCTCGACGCCCTCCACCTCCACCCGGACCCAGCCGCCCGGGTCCGTGTACTGGGCGGCGTTGGCGAGCAGATTCGACAGGATCTGCTCCAGCGCTCCCGCGTCGGCCCAGGCGGAGGGGTCGCCCTCGCTGGACAGGCGCACCTCGAGCTCGCGCTCGTCGAAGCGCGGCTGCGCGTCGCGGATCAGGGTTCCCGCGAGCTTCGCGACATCGACCGTCGCCGGATGCAGGACGGTCTTGCGGCTCTCGATCTTCGAGAGCTCCAGCAAATCCCCGACCAGGTTGCCGAGACGCGCGGAGTGACGCTCGATGATCTCGAGGTAGCGCCGCCGGTCCTCCACCGGAAGCGACTCGTTCGCGAGCAGCGTCTCCGCGAATCCCCGCACCGCCGCCAGCGGCGTTCGCAGCTCGTGGGAGGCGTTGGCGACGAAGTCGCGCCGCACCTCCTCGAGCCGCATCAGCTCCGTGATGTCGTGGAAGACCGCCACGGTCCCCGCCCGGTCCTGACCGCCGGCGGGGAAGCGCACGGCCTGGACCCGCAGCGTGCGGGGGGCCGCCACGCCGACGCTCACCGAACGCGAGACGATCTCGTCGGACCGGGCGGCCTCCGAGAGGATCGCGTCGAGATCGGCGCTGCGGATCGCCTCCAGGTAGGGTCGGCCCTCGACGCCGGATCGCACGTCGTAGAACTCGCACAGGCGCGAGTTGGCCAGCAGGATCACGCCCCGGGCATCCACCACCAGCACCCCTTCCACCATGCTCTCGAGCACGGCCTGGAGCTGGTCCTTCTCGTGGGTCGCGTCCGCGAGACGGAGCCGGAGCTGCTCCGCCATCTGATTGATCGCGACGCCGATCTCGGCGAGCTCGTCGCTTCCGGAGAAGGGCACGCGGTCCTGGAGCCGCCCGCGCGCGATGGAGGCCGCGACGCTGCGGATCTCGCGGACCGATCGCAGCGTGAGCCACGAGAGCGCGTAGGAGAGCGCCAGGGCGGCCACGAGCCCGATCGCCCCCGCGCGCAGCAGCTCCCGGCGGATGACCGACACCGCGGAAGGCAGGCCCGGTGCGTCGACGGCCAGGCGCACCACCCCTTCTCGCCCTGCACCGACCGGAACCGCCAGATAGAACAGCTCGCGGCCGATGGTCTCGCTGCGCCGCCCGCTCCGACCCACTCCGCCCTCGAGGGCCGCGCGGAACTCCTCGCGGACCGAGTGGTTCCCCAGTGAGGCGAGCCGCTCGAGCGGGACCTGCGAGTCGCCGAGGACGTTGCCGGCGCGATCGATCAGCGTGACGCGCGCACGCGCCGCGGCTGCCGCCCGATCGGCGAGCGCGTCGAGGCGCGCTCGCTCGTCGATCGTGAAGGGAACGGCCCGCGACAGCTCGGCGACGAGACGGGCACGCCCCTCGAGGGAGGCCAGCAGCGCCTCGCGCTCCATCTCGCGGAGCCGACGCTCGGTCAGGACGGTGGAGGCCAGCGTGACGAGCACGACCAGGCCCGCCAGGGCCGCCGTCAGCTTGACCTGGCTCCTCGGCACGCCGTCCTCCTGGGGGAGCCGACCTACTCTGCGAAGCGATAGCCCACCCCGCGAACGGTCTCAATCAGGTTTCCCGCCGATCCGAGCTTCTCGCGCAGCCGCTTCAGGTGCGTGTCGATGGTGCGGGTGGTCACGGCGATGTCGGAGCCCCAGACGTGGTCGAGCAGCTGCTCGCGGGTCATCACCCGGCCGGGCCGGCACATCAGCTCGCGCAGCAGATCGAACTCCTTGGCGGTGAGCTCCACCTCGCCGCCGTCGACGAAGCAGCGGTGGCGCTCCGGATCCAGGCGCAGCGGGCCCTGCTCGAGTGCGTCGGTGGCCGGGCCACCGTGCTGACGCCGGCGGAGCACCGCGCGAATCCGCAGCACGAGCTCTCGGACGCTGAAGGGCTTGGTGACGTAGTCGTCCGCGCCCAGCTCGAGGCCCACCACCCGATCGACCTCGTCGGCCTTGGCGGTGAGCATGATGATGGGGAGATCCGCCAGCCCCGGACTCGCCCGAACCCGCCGGCACACCTCGGTTCCCGGCAGATCCGGCAGCATCAGATCGAGCACCATCAGATCCGGGGCGAGACGCTTCAAGCTCTCGAGCGCGGCCTCCCCACAGTCGGCAGTGTCCACCTCGAAGCCGGACTGCGCGAGGTTGAGGCGCACGAGCTCGAGCAGATCCGGCTCGTCGTCGACGACCAGTACGCGATCTGCCATGGCAGCCGGGAGGCTATCAATCCTCGGGTGGAGGCGAAACGAGGGCACGGCGGCGCCCTCGGGACGTCGCGGAATCGTCCCCGAAAAGACACGGCGCGCCGCCTGGGGCGATTTCGCGCTCCGAGAGGGATGCGCTGCGGGCGCGCGAACGCCGCGGGCGTCGACTAGGCTACCGCTGCCCTCGGCCCGACCGCGCCCCCCGTGCCCGGTGGCCAGTTCGGGTTTCGGGTTTCCGATCTCGGGAATCGGATCTCGGAAATCGGATCTCGGAGTTCGCAGGTCCTGCGCCGGTGCCCAGCGGCTTCATCCTCCAGCCCACCTACCGCGTTCGGGGCGGGGTTCCGGTCGTGCAGCTCTTCGGGCGTCTCGACGCCGGCCCGCCCTTCCTGGTGGAGGACGACCGCTTCCGCCCCTACTTCTTCGTGGCCGAATCCGAGGCCGCCGGGATCGCCGACGAGCCGGGCGTGTCGATCGAGTCGACGCCCTGGCGCGACCTCGGGGGCGTCGCGCTGGCGCGAGTGGTGGCGTCGGTACCCGCGGCGGTGCCCGCGCTGCGCGAGCGGCTGTCTCGCGCGGGCTCGACGCCCCTCGAGGCCGACGTCCGCTTCGCCTACCGGTACCTGATCGATCGCGGTGTCCGGACGGGGGTCGAGATTCGCGGCGAGGCCGAGGAGACCGCCGCGGGTCTGCTGTGCTTTCGCAACCCGGAGCTCGCTCCCTCGGATTGCCGACCGGCGCTGCGCGTCCTCTCCCTGGATCTCGAGACCACCCCCGACGCCAGCGCGATCCATGCGGCGGCCCTCGTCGGCGACGACGCGGACGAGGTCCATCTCGTCGCCACCGCTCCCGTCGAGAGCGCCGTGGTTCACGCCGACGAACGCGCGCTGATCGAAGCGGTCGAGCGGCGCATCGCCGCGCTCGACCCGGACGTGCTGACGGGCTGGAACGTGGTGGACTTCGACCTGCGCACGTGGGTGCGTCGCTGCCGCGAGCTGGGCATCGCCTCCCGACTCGGGCGCGTCGAGGGCGAGATCCTGTTCCAGCAGGACGCGCACTTCACGCGACAGGCCCGCGCCACGCTGCCTGGGCGGATGGTGCTCGACGGGCTCGACCTGGTTCGGGACGCGGTGCGCCTCGAGGACTACCGGCTCGAGACGGCGGCGCAGGCGCTCCTCGGACGGGGCAAGCGCATCGATGCGGAGGTTCCCGACCGGGCTGCAGAGATCAGCCGGCTCGCGCGGGAGGACCCGGCGGCCCTGGTCGCCTACAACCGCGAGGACGCGCGGCTCGTGCTCGACATCCTCGAGCGCGAGGGCCTGCTGCGGCTGGCGATCGAGCGCAGCCTGCTCTCCGGGATGCAGCTCGACCGCGTCGGGGCCAGCATCGCCTCCTTCGACCTCCTCTACCTGCCGGAGCTGCGACGCCGGGGCGTCGTCGCACCGAGCGTCGACGGCGCACGCAAGAGCGCGGCGGTCCGCGGCGGCGCCGTGCTCGACTCCAGGCCGGGCCTGTTCCGGGACGTGGCCGTCTACGACTTCAAGAGCCTGTACCCGAGCCTGATCCGGACCTTCAACCTGGATCCCCTCGCCCACGCGCGGGCGGGGGACGACGCGATCGTCGCGCCCAACGGCGCGCGCTTCTCACGCGACGAGGCGATCCTGCCGGGGATCATCGAGCGCTTCATGGCGCGTCGCGAGGCGGCGAGACGACGCGGGGACCGCCACGGGGACCAGGCCATCAAGATCATGATGAACGCGCTGTTCGGAGTGCTGGGCGCCGCGTCGTGCCGTTTCTTCGACCCGGAGATCGCCAATGCGATCACCGCCTTCGGCCAGCAGACCCTGCACTGGACGCGGGATGCGTTCGAGGGCGAAGGCGTCGCGGTGCTGTACGGCGACACGGACTCGGTGTTCGTCCAGCTCGACACGGAGGGCGGCGGGAACGCGCGCGCACAGGCGACGCGGCTGCGAGAGCGGGTCGGGACGCGCATCGCCGAGCGCATCCGCACGCAGTACCGCCTGGAGCCGCAGCTGCATCTCGAGCTGGAGCGGATCTTCGAGCGCTTCTTCATGCCGCGGGTGCGCGGAGGACGCAGCGGCAGCAAGAAGCGCTACGCCGGTCTGAGCCAGGGTCGCCTCGAGCTGGTCGGACTCGAATCGGTGCGCCGCGACTGGCCCGCCGTCGCCGGCAGGCTCCAGCGCGGGCTGTTCGAGCGGCTCTTCGCCGACGAGGACGTGCTCCCCTTCGTACGCGATCTGGTGGGCCGCGTGCGGGGCGGCGAGCTCGACGAGGAGCTCGTCTACACCAAACGGGTTCGCAAGGGCTCCCTGGACCGCTACACGGCGACCACGCCTCCGCACATCCAGGCCGCCCGCAAGGCGGGTGGACGCGTCGGTCCCGTGGTCCGCTACCTCGTCACGCGCAGCGGACCGGAGCCCGTGCTGCCGGGACGACCGCTCCCGTCGGAGATCGACCGGTCCCACTACCTGGACCGCGTGCTGCGACCCGTCGCGGATGCGGTGCTCTCGCATCTGGGACGCAGCTTCGACGAGGCGCTGGACGAGCCCCACCAGCTGTCCCTGCTCTGACGCTCGGTGCCCGAGCTTCGACCTCTGGGCTTCGATGTCCGGGCTTCGACGCGGGTGGGGCGCGCTGCCCCGCCTGCGACCGCCGCCCGGAACGCGAAGACCGGCTGCACTGACGCACAGCCGGTCCGGCGGATCGGGTAGTGCCCGGACCGGCCACGCGAACGTCGCACGGCCCGGAGACCGAGTTCTGGTTAAGCAAGACGCGTGCCCTCGATCGGAGCGCGCAAGTGCCCGAAGAATCGGCGCGCCCGTCGGAGTCCCGCGCGTCGGAGGGTAGTGGGATACCCGAATCGGGAAGGAGTTTTCCTCGGGGCCGGCCCGGATCGAGCACCCCCGAGGCGGCCGTCGGCGACGTCCCGTCGCGCGCCCTCGCTTCCCGTCGGTGGCGGGCTCAGTCGCCGCCCTTCGTGCTCGCGCGCACGCTCTCGACGAAGGCGCGGCTGCGTTCGAGCACCGCTCCCTCCTCGACCTGCAGGCTGCCCCCGACGAGCAGCATGGCATCCCGTCCGTAGAAGCGCGCCACCTCGGCCGCGTTCTCGAGCTCGAGACCTCCCGCCGGAATCGGGAGGGACGGCAGCGTGCTCCCCCAGGCGACGCGCAGCCTCTCGGCGAGCAGCTGGCAGGATTCGCGGCCGTAGCGGAAGCGGCTGCCGAAGCTCAGGAAGATCACGGCATCGGCGCCGTACAGACGGAAGAGCCTTCCGAACAGCAGCTCCGGGGCGAAGCGCTGCGCGCCGCCGAGGGCGGGGTGTGCGAGCACCGGCACCGACGCGTGCCGCTGACACAGCTCCCAGAACAGCGGCAGCCCCAGCAGCAGCGGCGAGGCCATGACGGCCCGCGCCCCGCTGCGCTGCGCGAACTCGAGCTGGCGGAAGACGGTCTCGGGACTGCCGATCAGGTTGGGAACGTACAGAGCGTGGTGCCCCGTCTCGTCCGCGACCCGATCCGCCGCCGCGAGACACGCGCGCACGCGCGGCTCGAAGCGACAGAAGGCGTGATCGGCCAGGCCGTGATCGTCCTTGACGACGTCGATCCCGGCGCGCGCGAAGCTCTGGAGCAGGTCGGCCAGCGCCTCGGGCGACTGGCCCATCGGCTTCACGGCCGTGCAGGTCAGGGCGCGATCGTAGACGCCGACCGCCTTGCGGAATCCGGGGAGTCCGAAGCGTGGCCCGTGGAGGGCATCGAGGACCGAGCGCGGGAGATCCGCGTCGACACACACGACGTCGTCGTGCAGCGACGTGTTGCCGAAGAGCACGTTGAGGAGCTGCGCGGGGTCGTGGGCGCTGGTGGCGGCCGGGAAGGCGATGGTGGCCAGGAAGGCGCTCTCGTCCACCGGCTCGACCGCCTCGACCCGGCCCAGGATCTGCTCCTCGACGAACGGATCGCGCACCACGCAGCGCGGGACCTCGACCGTCTGCTCGCGCGCCACGGCCTCGGCGCGGGATTCGGCCGATGCGGACTCGACGGCCAGTCGGTAGGTGACCCGGATCGCTTCCAAGGATTGACCCCGGTAGGACTATACCCGCGGAGATGTGCGGCAACGCCGGCGCGGCCCGGGAATTCCCGACCCCCAGGGGTGGAAATCCGGAGCCGCGTCGGCGATCCTATCGCTGTTCCAGATAGCGCAGTCCATGGGAACCCTCGTCACGACATCGGCTGGCTCGGTCGAGGGGGTGGAGCAGAGCGGCGTTCGGGTCTTCCGGGGCGTCCCCTTCGCCCGCCCCCCCGTCGGGCCGCTGCGCTTCCGCGCCCCGGAGCCCCCGGAGCCCTGGACCGGCGTGCGACGCGCTACGGAGTTCGGGCGCGCGGCGCCCCAGGTGGGACCGGCCAACCGCCTCGTTCGCAGCTTCATCGGGGTGGCGGACGTCGGTCAGAGCCAGGACTGCCTGTACCTGAACGTCTGGACTCCGAACGCGGACGGAGCCGGCCGTCCCGTCATGGTCTGGATCCACGGTGGCGCGTTCATCATGGGCTCGGGCTCCACGATGCTCTACGACGGCGGACGCCTGGCGCGAGCCGGTGACGTCGTCGTCGTGACGCTCAACTATCGCCTGGGCGCCCTCGGCTTCCTGAACTGGCGCGAGCTGGCGCCGGGCCCGGACGAGGATCTGCCCGAAGCCAACCTGGGCACCCGAGACCAGATCGCGGCGCTCGAGTGGGTGCGGGACAACATCTCCCAGTTCGGAGGCGACCCGGAGAACGTGACGATCTTCGGCGAGTCGGCCGGTGGGATGAGCGTCGGGACCCTGCTCGGGACGCCGCGCGCGCGCGGCCTGTTCCGGCGGGCCATCCTCCAGAGCGGTGCCGCCCACAACGTGGGGACTCCGGATCAGGCGACGACCGCCGCCCGCCACTTCTTCGATCTCCTGGGGATCGAGAAACCCGACCGCGCGACCCTCGAGGCGCTACCCGTCAAGGACATCATGCGGGCGCAGCTCCGGACCACGACCGACCTGGGACTGGTGGAGGGCACCCTGCCCTGGCAGCCGAGCATCGACGGAGATCTGCTGCCGGAATCACCCCTCGCGGCCATCGAGAAGGGCTGCTCCCGGAACGTCTCGACGCTGGTGGGCACGAACCGCGACGAGTGGAAGCTGTTCATGGTCAGCGATCCACGGGCCCGAAGCCTCGACGAGGGACGGCTGCGGGGGCGCTTCGAGCGCATCCTGAAGCGGGCGGGTGAAGCGGGCGGCGAGCACGTCCGACGCGCAGGCAAGGCCTACCACCACGTGGAGGGACCCCGCGGAGGCCTTCCGGTGGAACGCTGGGTCGCGTTCCAATCGGATCGGATCTTCCACTACCCGGCGGTGCGGGTGGCGGATCTCCAATCGGTTCACGCCCCCACCTGGGCCTACCGCTTCGATTGGGCGCCCCCCTTCATGGGCGCCCGCGTCGGCGCCTGCCACGGTCTCGAGCTGCCCTTCGTGTTCGGCACCTTCGGCAATCCCGTGATGCGCTCGCTGTGGGGCGCCAGCCGCGGCGTACTCCGGCTCTCGGACCGCATCCAGACGGCCTGGATCCGCTTCGCGCGCACCGGCAGCCCCTACCACGGGGAGCTCCCCGAGTGGCCCGAGTACACGCTCGAGCGACGCAGCACGATGTCGTTCGCCAACGAGTGCTCGTTGCGCGACGACCCTCACGAGCGCTGTCGCGTCTTCTGGGATCGGATCATCCGCGAGAGGAAGCTCGCCTGGCTGGCGCGCTGAGCCGGACGCGCCGGCAGCGGCCCGCGCCTCGGATCAGGCCTCGTCTCGCAGCAGCTCCCGTGTGCGCTGCGCGCTGCCCTCCTCGACCGGGACGATCGAGGCGTTGAAGTCGGTGACCCCGATGTCGCGCAGCCGGGCGAGCGCCGCCCGCAGGACCGACTCGTCCCCCACGATGCCGAGGTCGGCCGGACCCGCCACGCCTTCGCGATCGAGCATCGCGCGGTAGGAGGGCAGCGTGCCGTAGATCGCGAAGACCTTCCCGACCTGCTCGCGCGCGGCGGCCGGATCCCCGCACAGCGCGATGGGAAGGCTCGCCACGATCCGGGGCTCGGGCCGTCCGGACTCCCGGGCCGCGGCCCCGATGGTCGGGACGATGTGACGCTCGAGAGTGTCGGGCCCGGTCATCCAGGTGATCGTGCCGTCGGCCAGTCGGCCCGCGATGCCCAGCATGAGCGGGCCGAGCGCGGCCACCAGCAGCGGCACCGGCGTGGCCCCCGGCACCTGAAGGCCCGCCTGGACCCGATACTCCTCGCCCCGGAACTGGACGGGCTCGCCGCGCAGCAGGGGAGCGAGCACTTCCAGGTACTCGCGCATGTGTCGGGCCGGTTTCGCGTAGGACAGCCCGAACATGTCCTCGATGACCAGCTTGTGCGAGAGCCCGATGCCGAGCGTGAAGCGCCCGTCCGTCGCCGCGCCGGCGGTGAGGGCCTGCTGCGCCAGGGCCACCGGATGTCGGGGATAGGTGGGCACCACGGCGGTGCCGAGCTCGATCCGGGAGGTCTCGCGCCCGGCGATGGCGAGCGCCATGACGGCGTCCAGACCGAAGATGTTGGGCATCCACAGCGACGAGAAGCCCTGGTCCTCCGCGCCGCGCGCCTCGGCCGCGAGACCCTCGATGCGTCCGGAGTCCCCGTCGGAGGCTCCGAACATGAGGCCGATTCGCATTTCCCTGCCCTCCTGGTCGCACGCAGCCGGGCGTCGGCACGTGAGGTGCCCCCTCCATCCAGGAGACGCAGCATACCCCCGTCGACGCGCGACGCAGCCGCCGGCGGTGGGCGTGGATCCGGGCGCCTGCCGCGCTACTCGTCGGCGGCTACGGAGGGCAGGCCGTCCAGCAGCTCCGCGTGGCCGCTGCGCTCCGCCACCTCGACGGGGGTGCGGCCCTGGCGGTTCGTGGCGCCGAGATCGGCGCCCGCCTCGAGCAGAGCGGCGATCACCTCGGCCTCGCCCCGATAGGCGGCCAGGTGCAGCGGTGTGACGCTCCGGCCGGCCGGCGCGTGGACGTCGGCCTCGCTCTCGACGAGCAGCGTCACGATCTGGGCATGGCCACCCATCACCGCCATGTGCAGGGGCGTGGGATCCTTGCGCAGGCGCGCGCCCACCTGGGCCCCGGCCGCGAGCAGCGCTTCCGCCACCTCGACGTGCCCG
>JAAUYK010032217.1_pt1 | contig 12281 bp, 13 predicted proteins | sample 7278021 | NCBI WGS metagenome assembly JAAUYK01 (sample SAMN14350223, study PRJNA611818) | marine sediment metagenome | isolation source: surface marine sediment (1.8m) | place: French Polynesia: Moorea | collected 2018-08
ATGCGTCTCCTGGGAGGCGGGGCGCGGAGCGAGACCTGGCGGCAGATCATCGCCGATGCCACCGGCCTGCCGATCAAGCAGCCAGGCAACGGAGATGCCTCCTTCGGTGCCGCCCTTGTGGCGGGCCTCGGTCTAGGGGTCTTCGCCTCGCCCCAAGACGCCGTTACCCGTTGCGCGCGTTTGCGTGCCGAAGCGCGGCCGGACCCCGGCCGCCAGAAAACCTACGCCCGCCTCTTCTCCCTCTACGACGAAGCCCGTCGAAGGCTTACGGACGTCAGCCACGCACTTTGCGAAGATCTCAACGCAGGCACTTAGTACTTTTTGCCGATCAGATAGCCCGAAAGAGTTATCTTGGCGCGACTCTCTACGACGGGGCACAACCCTGGTCTGTGGCAAATATCACTTCGCCCCGGTCGCAGCTCAGACACCCTCTGGTCCTTGCAGTCTGGTCTATCCCCTTTGGCCGCCGTTCCGGCGGCCATCTTTTTTCTACCGTGGCGGATCCGAAGATCCCGATCCTCTCTGTGGATTTTCTCTCCCGAGCCGCTAGGCTGTCGCCGATCCGCAACGAGACCGGGGTGCCAGATGCTGCTTTTCGTCCCTTGGCCGATAGGCGCGCTCGCCCTGTCCGACGCGGCAGCGCTGACCTCGCGCATTTCCTCCCCTCGCATGACGGCTTGTCGGGACATCGGCCACAATGATGTGATCCGATGAGGCGGCCTGGCACGACTGCCGGACAGACGGCAGTTCGATTTCTGGTCACCATGCTGATCCTGCAGCTGATTCCGGTAGATTCGAGGACTGCTGCGGCCTGCGGTCCGGATAGCGATTGCCGCCTCGGCGAGCGGACCTACCGGATCCGCATGCCAGCCGGGCACAATGGCAGCACCTCGGTCGGTGCCATCATCTACATGCATGGCTATCGGGGCACCGCCGCCGGGATCATGCGTAATAAAGCCTTCGGCAAGGCGGTTTCGGACCTAGGCGTGGCACTGGTCGCACCCAAGTCGCTGGGCGACGACTGGTCGATCCCAAACGCGCCTCGGGAGTACACCGACGACTTCGTTTTTTTCGATCGCCTGCTCGAGGACATCACCACGCGCTTCGCCATAGATCCCAAGCGGATCATGGCCACGGGCTTCTCGGCAGGCGGCATGATGGTCTGGAACCTCGCCTGCGAGAGGGGCGAGAGCTTCGCCGGCTTTGCGCCGATCGCCGGCACCTTCTGGGCGCCGATTCCCGAGAGCTGCCCCAGCCCACCGGTGCACCTCCTGCACACCCACGGTACCACTGACAGGACCGTGCCCCTACGTGGCCGGCCAATCCAAAAAACCCATCAGGGCGACGTCTACAAGGCCCTATCGCTCTTCGGCGAGGCCGGCAACTTCGGCAGCACCGAGACTTACGAGGTCCTAGACCTGAAGTGCGAACGTCGACTCAACCCCGAGGGCCGCGCACTCGAACTCTGCCTTCATCCCGGCGGACACCGCTTCAAGCGCGAATACGTTGTCCGTGCCTGGCGTGAGCTCGAGGCCCTGGGCGCGTTGGACTAGGCAAGCGGCAGCGGGGCGGTTGAGCCGTCAACATGCTGTCGATGCGCCCGACTTGGAGGACGATCTCAAGGGTCCGCGCAAGGCGCCGCCGAACAAATTGCTGAGCGATATTTGCCTGCCCCCGGCCTTAGGCTGAACCCGAGGCACCAGGGTTTCTCCTTGACAGGCCGCGAGACGCCGAGGATCTTCCGCGCGACCCTGCGGCCCTGCTCCGGTGAGAAGGTAGAAACCTTGGCCAAGAAGCACTACGACTGTAGCAAGTGCCCAAGCTACTGCTGCTCCTATCCCAGGATCCAGCTTGAGAACGGGGATCTCGAGCGTCTCGCCGCCCACTTCGAGATGACTCGGAAGAAAGCCAGGAAACGATTCACCAGGAAGGACAAGAGCGAAGCAAAGAATGGCAAGGCCCCACGCATCCTCCGTCACAAGGAAGATGAAATCTTCGGGACGATCTGCACGTTCTTCGATCACGATAATCGGGGCTGTGGCATCTACGAGGCCCGGCCCCAGACCTGTCGGGACTATCCGGGGCGCAAGCGCTGCGGCTACTACGAGTTCCTGAGCTTCGAACGCGATGCCCAGCGGGACCCAGACTATATCGCCGTGACCGGCAATTGACCCGGGCGACAGCCGGGAATTCGGGCGCCGGGTGTCCAACCGGCATCGAGACCGCTAGGCTCCCAGGTGCTGGCGCCGCGGCAGAGATCCCGCGAGTTGCTGCGTCGAGTCCAATCCGCTTCGGAACCGAGATGACAAGGCCGATCCTGGTTATCCTGCTAGGCCTCAGCGCGATCGGGTGTTCCTCGCCGGAACCCGTCCTCTATCCCAACGCCCATCTGGAGCGCGTCGGGACCGCGACCGCGGAACGCGACATCGATGACTGCAGAGCCAGAGCCGAAGCCTACGGCGCCTCCGCGAAGGATGGCGCGACCGGCAGGTTGGCCGGGAGCACGGCGATGGGCGGCGGCGCGGGAGCGGCCGTCGGCGCTGCGGGCGGGGCGGTCCTCGGCCGGCCCGGGCGAGGTGCGGCCGTGGGCGCGGCCACCGGCGCCACGGGCGGCTTCCTTCGGGGCCTTTTCAAGGGCCGGCAGCCGAGCCAGGTCCACAAGCGCTTCGTCGACAAATGCCTCCGGGACCGTGGCTACGAGCCCCTCGGCTGGGAATAGGCACGCAATAGATTTAGGGTCGGCTCGACTTGACGGCTAGAGCATGTTCTCGAAGTTGAAAAACGCCCTGCGCCAGCGCACCACCTCTATGCCCGAGAAGAGTCCGGCCTTTGTGAAGGGGTCGTTCTGGATGAAGGCCTCGGCCTCGGCGCGGTCTTCGGTGTCGACCAGGATCACCCCGCCGTATCCGCCCTCGCCCTCATCATCGATCTTGGCCCCGGCGGCGAGCAACTTGTCCTTGTTCGCGTCCAGGTAAGCCAAGTGCTCAGCACGCGTCTGGTTGCGCAGAGCCAAGCTGTTCGGCTTGTCCACGGTGATGATGGCGAATGGCATGCCAAGGGCCCCCAAGTTGTTAATTTGTTGTCAGTTTGCGGCTGTGTTCGAGAATAGAACCCGTTCACCGCACAGCATACGCCGGAAAACATCGAGGGTCATCCCGGCAAAGGCCGCACGATCAGGTCCTCCGACAGCGTCGATTAAAGCAAACCCGCCGCCCCCTTCGAAGCGGCATTCAAGATAGGCGTGGCCGCCTAGCGACGAAACGCGGCTACGCAACATCTGGTCTTAGTCTGGCCTTAACCGCTGCCGAAGCCGCGAAGTCGACCACACACAGGGACGTGTCACTCAGGACTTCAGGTTCACGGCTTCGACGATAAAGCGACCGCGGCCGCGGCGCACCGCATAGGCCCCGCCGCGTGGGATCCGAATCTTGTCCATCAGGGGATTCAACGCGGTCTCGATCAATTCGATGTTTGGATCCGAGCTATCGTCGCCGCTCTCTTGATCAGCATACCATTTCGCGAAAGCCTCATCGGCCAATTCGTCGCCTATCGATTTTCTGAGAGCGTTGAGCTTGCGCAGTTCGCCCTTGGTCAATGCAGCCTCATCGATCGCAGTTTTCTTTCTTGGCATTCTTTACTCCTTGGCCTGCGAACAAACACAGAGTTTTCGAGTTTATCCGCCACAGAAACTATACCTAGATTCCTTTCAGGCCGATAGTCGTGAAGGCGTTTTTGCGGCTTAATCAAGATATAGGAACGGAGGCGGATTAGTCTTGGACGCGGGCCGAGGCAGATCAAATATTACCATTTCCTGCCATGCGGCGGCCGACGATACTGGGCCCGCGCATCACCAAACGTTCCTTCGGCAACCCGCCAGGCCGTCGCCCAGAATTCTACGATCGACTCGCTGGCGCATGTGCCGATCAGACGCGGTCGCGTCTGGCCAAGAGTGGTGCGCTACGCCCTCAAAGGCAGGTCGTCAAATCCGGCCAAATGATTCGCGAAGCGATGCCAACTGAGCGGAAAACGCCCTAAATCCCGAGATAGGCTTCCTTGACCCGCTCGTTGTCGAGCAGTGCCTGGCCGCTATCGCATAGAACGATCTTGCCGGTCTCGATGACGTAGCCGCGGTCGGCGATCCTGAGTGCCGCGAAGGCGTTCTGCTCGACCAGGAAAGTCGTCACGCCCCGCGATTTCAGGGTCAAGACGGCCTGCAAGATCTGGTCGACCAGTAGGGGCGCCAATCCCATGCTCGGTTCGTCGAGCAGCAGCAGGTCCGGATTGGCCATCAGGGCCCGGCAGAGCGCCAGCATCTGTTGCTGGCCGCCGGATAAGGTGCCGGCAGCCTGGCCCCGCTTTGCCTTCAGCACCGGGAACATCGCGTACATCCGCTCCAGGTCGGCGGCGACGTCGGAACCACGGCGCCTGACGGTGCCGAGCTTTAGGTTGTCCTCGACCGAGATCGGGCCCCATACCTGCCGGCCCTCTGGGACCTGGCTGATCCCCTGCCCGACCCGTGCCGCCGGACTGGCCCGGGTGATCTCCCGATCGCGGAAAGTGACGCGACCACCGCTCGCCGGCTGCACCCCGGAGAGCGTGCGCAGCAAGGTGGTCTTCCCGGCGCCGTTGCCACCGACCAAGGCGACCAGCTCGCCTTCGGCGATCTCCAGATCGATGCCCTTGAGCGCCTGGATGCGGCCGTAGTGGCTGGTCAGCCCTTCAACCCTAAGCACGGTCGAACTCCTCCTGGCCCTGGGCGCCGAGGTAGGCCGCGATCACCTCCGGGTTGGTGCGGACCTCGGCGGCGGTGCCCTCGGCCAGCTTGCGGCCGTAGTCCAGCACCAGGATGTGGTTCGAGATGTTCATGACCAGGTGCATGTCGTGCTCGACCAGCACCACGGTCACGCCCTGCTCGGCGATCTTCTGGATCAGATCATCGATCTCGCGGGTCTCGGTCGGATTGCAGCCGGCCGCCGGCTCGTCGAGCAGGAGTATCTTGGGCTCGGCGGCCAGCGCCCGGGCGATCTCGAGGCGCTTCAGGGCGCCGTAGGGCATCGAGCCGGCAGACTCCCCGGCATAGGCGGAGAGGCCGACGAAGTCGAGCAGCTCACGGGCGCGCGCGCGGCAGGCGGACTCGCTGCGCCGTTGCGCGGGCAGGCGCAGGACGTGAGCGATCGGGTTCTTCGGCTCGCGCAGGTGCCGGCCGACCATGACGTTCTCCAGCGCCGTCATGCGGAAGAAGATCTGCAGGTTCTGAAAAGTCCGCGACATTCCCTTGGCCGCCAACAGATGCGGCGGCTGCCCGGTGACGTCCTCCTCCTCGAAACGGATGCGGCCGGCGGTCGGCCGGTAGAGCCCGGTGATCAGGTTGAACAGGGTCGTCTTGCCGGCGCCGTTGGGTCCGATGATCGAGTGGATGGTCGCCGCCTGGATGTCGAAGGACAGGTTCTCGATGGCGTGCACGCCCCCAAAAGCGATCGACAGGTTCTCGACCTGTAGATGGCTCATGCCCGGCCCCCCTGCCCCGTGCTCGGTAATAGTGCAGAGACCAGGCTGGGCAGGATGCCGCGGCGCAGGAAGATCATGCAGACCATGATCACCAGGCCCAGCAGGGCATGCTCGTACTCCTGGAACACGGTTAGGAACTGCGGCAGTGCGGTCAGCAGCGCGGCGCCGACGATGCCGCCGAAGGTCGAGGCCATGCCGCCGAGCACGACCATGGAAACCAGCTCGATGGAGTGCAAAAAGCCGGCGCCGTCCGGGGTCACGAAGCCGGTGTAGTAGGCGCCGATCGAGCCAGCGATACAGGCATAGACCGCCGAGACCACGAAGGCGAAGAGCTTGTAGCTGGCGACGTCGATGCCGGCGACCTGGGCCGCGACCTCGCTGTCGTGGAGCGCGCGCAGCGCCCGGCCCGAGGGGCTGTCGATCAGGTTGAGCGCGAACCAGACCCCGAGTAGCAGCGCGACTCCGGTGATCCAGTACCAGGTCTGGGCACCCGAGACCTTGAAGCCGAAGAGCCTCAGGCGCGCGACCGACATGCCGTCCGGGCCGCCGGTCCACTGCGACTCGTTGGTCACCACCATGAAGATCAGGATGCCCATGCCGAGGGTCGCGACCGCCAAATAGTGACCCTTGAGGCGCAGGATCGGCCGGCCGACGACGAAGGCCAGCAGGGCGACGAAGGCGATCCCGATCAGAAATGCCAGCCAGGAGGGAACGCCCAGCTCTGCCGGCAGCACCGCCACCGCGTAGGCGCCGATTCCGAAGAAGCCGGCATGGCCCAGGCTGATCTGGCCGGCGTAGCCGATCAGCAGATTGAGGCCGACCACGGCGATGGCGTTGATCCCGATCAGGATCGCGACGTCGTAGTAGAAGCGGTTAGGCAGCACCAGCGGCAGCAGCGCGATGATCAGCGCCAAGGCCAGCAGCCCGCCGCGCCGCGGATCTCTGAGCCAGGCCGGCACGGCTAGACCCGCTCCGTCCCCGCCTTGCCGAAGAGGCCGCGGGGCAGAAAGAAAAGGACGGCGAGTATAATCACGAAGGCGACGGCGTCCTTGTACTCGGAGCTGAGATAGCCGGCGCCCAGGGCCTCGGCGAGACCGACCAGCAGGCCGCCAACCACGGCGCCGATGGGATTGCCCATGCCGCCCAGCATGGCGGCCGCGAAGCCTTTGAGCGCGAGCATGGTTCCGACGTCGTAGCTGGTCAGGGTGATCGGCGTGACCAGGATGCCTGCCACCGCACCGATCGCGGCCGAGAGCGCGAAGCTGATCAGCAGGACGAAACGGACGTTGACCCCGACCAGCTGGGCTGCCAGGCGATTGTGCGAGGTCGCCAGGATCGACTTGCCGAAGAGCGTCCGGTTGAAGAAGAAGTAGAGCAGCACGACGATCACCGCCGCCCCGCCCAGGACCCAGAGGCTCTGCGGGGTCAAGCTGGCGCCCAGGACCGCGATGGGATCGTCGCCCGAGAAGGACGGCAAGCGGTGGAACTGCTTGTCGAAGATCACCTGGGCGATGCCGCGCAGGAAGATCGAGGCGCCGATGGTGATGATGATCAGGGTGACCACCGAGGCATCGCGGGCCGGCTCGATCACCAGCTTGTTGAGCGCGACCCCGGTCAGGGCCGCGATCGCGATCGCCAGCAGCGCGGCCAGCGGCAGCGGCATCCCGAAGGCCGAGAGAAATACCGTCGACATCCCGCCCAGCATGACGAACTCGCCCTGGGCAAAATTCACCACGTCCGAGGCGTTGTAGATGATGGTGAAGCCCAGCGCGACCATGGCGTAGACCGCGCCGACGGTGATTCCGGAAAAGGCGAACTGCAGGAACTCGGACATATTGCGGTGCTTGGGACTCCCCGGGCCCTGCTCCACTCTGTCATTGCCAGGCTTGACCCGGCAATCCATCTAGCCAGGAGCGCCATGGATGCCCGGATCAAGCCCGGGCATCACAGCTGTGTCGGAAGCTTAGTGTAAGGTGCGCCGGCCGACATCGTGCAAGGAGATGCCGGCCGAAGCACTCAAGCGTTGCTACTTCACCAGGGTCCAGTCGCCGTTGCGGATCTCCAGCATGCGGAAAGCGCTGAGGTCGAGCCCCAGGTGATCGCTGTCCGACATGTTGACCAGTCCGGCGGTGCCCATGAAGCCTTTGGTCTTGCGAAGCTCGTCGCGGACCGCCTTGCCGTCGGTGGAGCCGGCCCGCTTCATCGCCTCGACCAGGAGGAAGAGCCCGTCGTAAGCATGACCGCCGAAGGTCGAGACCGGCTGGTTCCACTTGGCCTCGAAGGCCGCCTTGTAGTCCGACACCACTTTCTTCTGCGGGTCGCTGTCCGGCAGCTTCTCAGCCACCAGCAGCGCCGCGGCCGGCAGGCGCACGCCCTCGGCCGCCTCGCCGGCCAGCTCGATGTAGGACTTCGAGGCAACGCCGTGGCTCTGGTAGAGCGGCACGGCGATGCCGAGCTGGGCGTAGTTCCGGGTCACGATCGCCGGACCCTGGCCAAAGCCGGGATTGACCACGGCCTGCAGGCCGGCCGCATTCTTGATGTTGGTCAGCTGCGGCGTCATGTCGCTGTCCTTGGGGCCGTAGGTCTCGTCGGCGATCACCTCGATCCCGTAGTTGCCGGCTACGTCCTGGCACTGGCCGCGCATCGATTTGCCGAAGCCGCCGGTGCCCGAAATCATGCCGATCTTGCTGATCCCCCGGGCCTTCATGTCCTCGAAGATCTTCTCGCAGGCCATGCGGTCGGTATGCGGGGTCTTGAACACGAAATCCTTCACCGGCTCGATGATGACCACCGCGCCGCCCAGAGAGATGAAGGGGATCTCGGCTTCCTCGAAGAGCGGCACCATGGCCATGGTCGCCCCGGTCGTCGAGCCGCCGACCATGGCGACGACCTCGTCCTCCTCGATCAGCCGGGTCGCGAAGGTCCGGGATTTCTTGGCGTCGCCGCCGTCGTCGTAAATCACCAACTCCAGCTTTTCGCCGAGCACGCCGCCCTCGGCGTTGATCTTCTCGACGTACATCTTCAGCGTCTTCTCCTCGGGATCGCCGAGGAAGGACGCCGGGCCGGTCACCGCCAGCACCGAGCCGATCTTGATCTCGGCCCAGGCCGCGCCGGGACCGCCGGCCGCCATGGCCACCGCCGTCGCCGCGGCAAACAGGGCGGTCAAGTTACGCTGTTTGAACATTCGCTCCCTCCATTCCTTGGCCTCTCGCGGCCATGCCTGCCGCGTTTGCCTCATCCGGCCCGGCACCCGCGCCGGACCCCTTCAGGACCCCTGGCCTGCCTTGGTCTCAATCAAGGGCAAGAGGTCGCTGGCGTCGAACCGCGGACGCTCCGCTTCCGGGGCCTCGAGCGGCTGCGTTTCTTTCAAACCGGTCAAACAACGCTGAGCAATCATTTGATATTCTTTGGTTCCCCGCGTCTTCCAGTCGATCTCCTCGTCGCTCAGTTCGCGCAGAACCTTGGCTGGGACCCCGGCCGCCAGGTGCCGCGGCGGCACCTCGAAACCGGCCTTCACGAAGGCCAGGGCGCCGACGAAACTGTCCTCGCCGACGACCGCGCCGTCCATCACCACCGCGTTCATCCCGACCATGGCGTTGCGCTTGACCGTGCAGCCGTGCAGCACGGCGCCGTGGGCGACGTGCCCGTCGGCCTCGATCACGCTATCGCGTCCGGGAAAGCAATGCACGATGCAGTTGTCCTGCAGGTTGGCGCCCTCGCCCATGACCAGGCGGCCGATGTCCCCGCGCAGCACGGCGCCCGGACCGATGTAACAGCCGCCACCGATGATGACGTCGCCGATCAGCACCGCCGTCGGATGGACGAAGCTGCTCGGATCGATCACCGGGGTCAGGCCGTCGAGGGCATAGACGCGCGCCACGGGTCCCCCTCCCCGGTCACGCGGCGTGGGGCCGGCGTTGCGCCACCACCCGGAAGCGGTTGGCAACGAAGGCCGCGTCGGTCAGGCAGGCGTTGCCCGCCGGGTTGGCGCCGCTGACGTGGTAGTCGCTGAAGGCTGCCGACTGGTTGACGAAGATGCCGCCGGTCAGGTTGCAGGACAGCGAGACCCCGGCGTTTCCAAAAGCCTCCGCCGCCTTGTCGAGCACGGCGTCGTCCGTCGAATAAACCGCTGCGGTGATCGCGCCCTTCTCCGCCGCCAGGCCGGCCGCCGCCGAAATGGACTGGTCGGTGTTCTCGGTCGCGATCACGAAGCCGACCGGGCCGAAGCACTCCTGTGTGTAGGGCCCGGGCCTGCCGGCCTCGGCCTTGATCAGGGCCGGGCTCAGGGTCCGCGCCTCGGCGAAGCCGGGCACCTCGCTCGCCTGCGGCGCACGCACCAGGTTTGCTCCGGCCTCGTCCGCGAGTTTCTGAACGCGCTCCAGGGTCGACGGGTTCTGGACCGCGCCCAGTACGCCGGCCGCCCGCTCCGGATCGCCCAGCAGCCTGTCGACCGCGGTGGCCAGGGCCTGAGCGACCTCGTCGAAGGACTTGTGCCCGCTCTCGGTCTCGATGCCGTCTTTGGGTATGTAGAGGTTCTGCGGCGCGGTACACATCTGGCCTGAGTAGAGGCTGAGCGAGAAGGCGAGGTTCTGGCAGAGGCCCTTGAAGTTGTCGGTCGAGTCGATGACCACCGAGTTGACCCCGGCCTGCTCGCTGTAGACCTGGGCGCCTTGGGCGTTGGCCTTGACCCAGTCGCCGAAGGCCGGACCGCCGGTGAAGTCGATGATGTCGACCGCCGGATGGGTCACCAGCTCCTTGGTGACCGGCGCCCCGGCGCTGTCCGCGGCAAGCAGAACGACATTGGGATCGAAGCCCGCCTCTTCAAGCACTTCGCGGGCGACCTTCACGGTAATCGCCAGGGGCAGGATGGCGCCCGGATGCGGCTTGACGATGACCGAGTTGCCGGTCGCCAGGCTGGCGAAAAGCCCGGGATAGCCGTTCCAGGTCGGGAAGGTCGAGCAGCCGATCACCAGGCCGAGGCCGCGCGGCAAAATCCTGTAGCTCTTGTCCAGGCGCAGCGGATCGTGCTTGCCCTGGGGTTTCTCCCAGAGCACCGCGCGCGGCACCCGCGACATCTCCTGGTAGGCATAGGCCACCGCCTCGAGGCCACGGTCCTGAGCGTGCGGACCGCCGGCCTGGAAGGCCATGACGAAGGACTGCCCGGTTGTGTGCATCACCGCGTACGCCATCTCGAAGCTGCGCCGGTTCACCCGCTGCAGGATCTCGAGACAGACCCCGGTGCGCTCCTCGGGCGTCGCCGCCGCCCAGCCCGGCGCCGCGGCCTGGGAGGCCGAGACGAGCTGCTCGACCGTCGCCTTGGGATAGGTGATGCCGAGGTCGAAACCGTAGGGCGAGCGCTCGGCTCCGACCCGTGTCTCCGCACCCGGCTGGTCCAGGTCAAAGGGCTCCTCCAGCAGGGCCTTGAAGGCCGTCTCCCCGTCCTGCGGTGCGGTCTCCCCGTAAATCCGCTTGCTGGGTGATTCGGGAAAGGCGCTCCAGTAGCCGCGGCTCGCGATCGCTTCGAGCGCCTGCTCCAGAAGCGCGCGGTGCGTCTCGTAGAATGCGGTCATCCGTATTCCTCTATGAGGATCGCTGGCCCAAGGGAATCCAGAGGGGCAGCAGCAGGGAAGTCCTCTTTGGTCGATTGACAGCCTCCCGCTGCCCGAGAATAATTAACCGACCGGTCGGTCATTTCAAGATCTTTGTCACGCAATCACCCCGGCAGATCCAAGAAAGCGTGACGCGAGAAATGCGGGCCTTCGCTGCCCACAGAGGACGGCATGACCAACGACACCAGCGAAAACATCCTCAGCGAGACCGGCGACGGCGTCGCCGTCGTGACCCTCAATCGCCCTGACAAGCTGAACGCCTTCAACGAGCAGATGCACCTGGCGCTGCGCGCCGCTCTGGAGCGCGCCGAGGCCGACGAGGGCGTGCGCGCCCTGCTGCTGACCGGTGCCGGACGCGGCTTCTGCGCCGGCCAGGACCTGGGCGACCGCAAGGTATCGGGCGACGTCGAGCTGGACCTCGGCCACACCTTAGAGAACTTCTATAACCCATTGATCCGCAAACTTCGCGACCTGCCCTTCCCGGTGATCTGCGCGGTCAACGGCGTCGCCGCCGGTGCCGGCGCCAACATCGCGTTGGCCTGCGATATCGTCCTGGCCGCGCGGTCGGCGAAGTTCGTCCAGGCCTTTTGCCGTCTCGGCCTGGTCCCGGACAGTGGCGGCACCTTCAGCCTGCCACGCCTGGTCGGCGAGGCCCGCGCCAAGGGCATGGCCCTGCTAGGCGAGCCACTGACCGCCGAGCAGGCCGAGGCCTGGGGCCTGATCTGGCGCAGCGTCGAAGACGAGGTCCTGATGGACGAGGCGATCAAGCTGGCCCGCCACCTGGCCACCCAGCCGACCGCCGGCCTGGCCAAGATCAAGCAGGCGATCCATTCTTCGCTCGACAATGACCTCGATAAGCAGCTCGACCTCGAGCGCGACCTGCAGCGCGAAGCCGGGCGCAGCGCCGACTACCGCGAGGGCGTCGCCGCCTTCATGGAAAAGCGCGCGCCGGTGTTCCGGGGACATTGAGGGTGCCAAGATGACCATAAACCCAGAGGAACTGGCCGAGCGCTGCGCCGAGGCCATGTGGCGGGATGACCAGGCCTCCCAGGCTCTGGGCATGAGCCTGGACGCGGTCGGGCCCGGGACCGCGACCCTGTCGATGACCGTCACCGACAGCATGATCAACGGCCACGAGATCTGCCACGGCGGTCTGATCTTCAC
>JAAUYK010183074.1_pt1 | contig 12280 bp, 12 predicted proteins | sample 7278021 | NCBI WGS metagenome assembly JAAUYK01 (sample SAMN14350223, study PRJNA611818) | marine sediment metagenome | isolation source: surface marine sediment (1.8m) | place: French Polynesia: Moorea | collected 2018-08
ACCAACGCCAGCCTGGTCCTAGGGGCCTATACCTAGCCCGCGCATGAAGTTCTGGGCCAAAGCCGGCGCGATCGCGGCGGCTTTGCTCATCCTTGTTGCCGGCGCGGCGGTCCTTGGCGGGATCTTCCGCCTCGACCGGCCCGGGCCGCTGCAGGCCGATACCACGGTGATCGTCGAGCGCGGCGCCTCGCTGACCGCGATCGCCGAGAACCTGCAAAGCGGGGGCGTGATCGACGACGCCTTCCTGTTCCGGCTCTCGGCGCGGCTTTACCGGGTCAGCCGCAGCCTCAAGGCCGGCGAATACGCCTTTCCGGCCCGGGTCTCCATGGGCGGGGTGATCGACATTCTGGTCAGTGGCGAGACCGTGATCCGCCAGTTCACCGTGCCCGAAGGCTTGACCAGCGCCGAGGTGATGACCCTGATCGCGGGCGTCGAGGGTCTGGTCGGCGAACTGGACGGCGTCCCGACGGAAGGCAGCCTGCTGCCGGAGACCTACAACTACGCCTGGGCCGACGCCCGCCCGGACATCGTCGGCCGGATGGAGAAGGCGATGGCCGACACGCTGGCCGAGCTTTGGCCGACCCGGGCGGAAGGCCTGCCCATCGATACCCCCGCGGAGGCGGTGATCCTGGCCTCGATCGTCGAGAAGGAGACCGGGGTGGCCGAGGAGCGGGCCCTGGTCGCCGGGGTCTTCATCAACCGACTGAAGCGCGGCATGCGGCTGCAGTCGGATCCGACCGTGGTCTACGCCCTGACCGGCGGGACCGGCCCGCTGGACCGGGCGCTCAGGTCGCGCGACCTCAGGGTCGACAATCCTTACAACACCTACGGCAACGCCGGCCTGCCGCCGGGGCCGATCGCCAATCCCGGGCGCGCCGCCCTGGAGGCGGTGCTCAATCCGGCCGAGACCGACTACCTCTACTTCGTCGCCGACGGCACCGGCGGTCACGCCTTTGCCAAGACCCTTGCCGAGCACAACAGGAACGTCGCCAAGTGGCGCCGCATCCGCCGAACGATCAACCGCTGAGGCTCTGGCGGAACTCGCAATCGGTCGTTCGGGAGTGATGTGGCCGAGCGGCCACTTGCTCGGCCGCCCTCCCGATCGGGACCACAGGTCCGCGGCCGACTTGCGGTCGGATTTGCGGCATCAGCGGTCGTAGGGGGCTGCGCCCTCTAGCGCCCACCGTCCAGCCTGGCATTGGTCGAGGTGAAGGGCGGGCGGTTCCTCGCGCGGCGCCTCGTTGTTCTTCCGCCGGAACTCGGCGATCCGCCGGTAGACGACTTTGCGGATGCGATTGAGGGCGCCCAGGGGCTTGTGTTCGGGCAGGGCGTGCCAGGGCGTGTAGGACATGTCTTCGCAAGCCAGGTTCTGTTCCTCGGTGTCGAAGGTCTGACCGGCGGGGAAGTGCAGGGTGGCGACCTTGCGGAAGGGTGCCGCCTCCGGCGACCATTCGGTCTTGGCGTCTTCGACCTCCATGGACTCCGTTCCAACCTGGACGAGGAATTCCATGCAGGGCGCGCCGGCATCCAGGCTCGTCCGCAGTGCCTCGCGAAGGAAGGTGGGCGAGGCGTCGTCGGGAATCTCGGGCTCGCGATAGAACGCCTTGTCTCTTTCGCTCAAGTCGTCGTAGCCGCAGGGCTGGCTCTTGAACTTGGTGGCCTTGGCTCCCGAACCGACGCCCAGCTGGTAGGGCACCATGGACCAGTACTCCGCCTCGAAGGGGTTCCGGTTCTTCAAGCCGGTGATGGCTGCCGCGTTCAAGGATCCCTTCAGGCCGATTGCGGAGAACAGTTTGAGCAGCGACGGTCCGCCTTCCTTGTTTTGCTCGCGTACGACGGTGGCGTAATCCTGGGCGTCGTTGATGAAGAACACGGGATGGCTGATCATGATGAAATCCTGGGTCCCGGCATTCTTGTGTTCTTCCAGCAGCGTTTCGCCGTCCACGCCCAGCAGCTTGATCGCCATGCCCCGGCCGTCCTCCTCGGCGTCGGAGCGGTCCGGATCCTCGTTCGAGTTGGAAAACCGCACCCAGGCGCAATAGGACCTGCCCGGCGCGAAGACGCCCTTGGCGAGGTCCGCAGGCAGATTGGGGGTGACCCGGAAGTTCGCTCTGACGCAGCCGTGGGCCTTGGGGTGCGCATCGCGGATGAAGGGTCTTTGCCGGGCGAAGTTTCCCGGCTCGCCGGTCTTGCGCCGGGCCTCGGCGCGGCGTGTCAGGCCGATCTCGATCGCGTCGCCTATGGCCGTAGCCGCCCTAGCCTCGTCGACCTGCATGACTTCTCCCGGTCCGTCCGCGGCCGGATAGTCGGGCGCTTCGGAAACCGAGCTGACGTCTTCGCCGCCGGTACAAGACGCCAGCGCCAGCGCAATGCCGCAGGCGGCAATCCGCTTGGCCATCGTCGTATCAGCGCAAGAGCCACCTGCCACGAATTCCTCCCCAATGGCTTTTCTGGGACCTTGACCCGGTTCTGAAGTGTTGGGTCCTCCCGCTATAGCGTTTTCAGAAATTCGATCAGAGCCTCTTTGTCCTCGCGGCTCAGCCTCACGCCCTGGCGAAGGCTCGAGTGACCCTGGTTCGATGCCCCGAACTTGGACGTATCAAGCAGGGTCGACTTGTACTGGTCGTCCTTGCACTTGCCGTTCCCATCCATTTCCGAGACGAAGCCCACGTTCTTGGGATCGAATTCACGGTTGCCAACGCAGAAGGTCGGATCGCGCTCATTTTCCGGCGTGAGGAGTTGCGCGAGGCTGGCGACGGACCCGTTGTGCAAATAGGGTGCCGTCGCCCAAATGCCGGTCAGGGGTCGCGCCTTGTAGCGGAACAACTTGTCCGCCGGATTGATGACCTTGGTCGCTTTGGAAACCGACCGGCTTCGATAGGCACCGTCAAGGCCGTCGAAAAAGAGGTCGCCGAGAATCACGCCGACCACGACCGTGCTCAGCGCCTCACCCCGATAAAGAAAAGTCTTCCCGTAGCGATCGCCTGACAGGACACTCTTCTTCATTCCCTCGAACTGGCCGGTAATCCAGGGCGCTTGGAATTTCGGGTGGGACTCGAGCAGGAAGTTGTTGGCCGTCGCCGGGTCGGTGCCGATGTCGTTCACTCGGACCATGGTCGACTGATAGGCCTTGTCCTGGTCTTCGCGCGCGACCAGGCGATGGCAGCCGACGCATTTGACCCGCTTTGCGCCTTTGCCCATGTAAATTTCCCTGCCGCGCTCGACCTTTGCCGGGTCGAGGCGACCCAGAACATCTTCCGGCCATTTCGGCGAGCGCAGCATGCTGATCCAACGCTCGATTGCGCCCAGGTTGGCCATCATGACGGAGGACTCGAAACCGCCGAGTTGCGGTCCCTGTGCCCTCTCGACCAGCGGGGGCCCCAACAAATTCCTACTCTTTTCTTCAGTTGCCTTCAGGAAGGCTTCGCCGGTTTCCGTTGGAGAAACCGCCACATGGCCGTATACCCCAACAACCTCGCCGACGTTGCGTCCCAGCGGACCAAATCCGGAGGACTGGTTGTCGACGGCGCCGTTCCATTGCACCACGTCCGACTGGGGCGTTCCCCAGAGAAACGGATAGCTGACCGGCGCATTGGCTGGATAGCTATTTCGCGGCGCTTGTGCCGCCGTGACCGCGACCTCGTTGAGGATTGCACCGAGGGCATCGAGACGGCCTTTGCCATAGGGCGGGAACTCATCGGTTCTTTGGGAGTAGTTCCTAGCGTTGCGAATCTGGATCTTCTTGGTTTGTCTCCTCACCCGATCAAGCAGGATATCCGCGTTTGCTGTCGAGTAGCCATCCTTGAGGACGGCCTTCGCAAAACGTGTGAACTGCGCCTTGGCGTCGGCAATGTTGGCATCGCGGTTGGTGGCTCCCGATCTGACCTTCTCGTGATCCATCGAGCAGAGTGCGTTGGCCAAACCCTCATTCAAACCCTGCAGGTCCGAGAGCGTCGGTGCGCCCTCGACCAGGACTTTGCGGCCGTTCAGAACCATGAGGTTGTTGTGGCACGCGGAGCAAGTCGGGCCCATGAAGTCGCCGTCGGCAGTGGGTGATTTGGCGAATCCGATTGGCAGGCCGTCGGGGTTCCAGATCGGGTCAGAAGGCGCCGGGATGTAGCCCAGGCTGCTCAAATGCCCCGCGTCCCGGAAAAGCGTCCAGCCCCCCGCGTTCAGCAATGGATCAGGCTCGCCCTTGCAGTTCCTCTCCGGCATTTCCAGGTGCAGGAACCATTTATAGGGCACCAAGGCGGAGCCCTGTGGCGTGAACCAGTACGCCCGTCTCAGTTCGCTGTTCCAGCCCTGGGAAAGCTCGTACCAGTCCAACCCGGGTACTTTCCTGAGCCCGTCGTAGTCCGCGGTTGGCGTCAGATCCGGCTCCAGCGTCTCGTCTCCGACCTCCACATCGTAGGAACATCCGCCAAAGAAGACGGCTACGGCCAGCGCCGTAGATCTCCAGACCTTCGCGATCCGCATGAAGCTTTCCCTCTTCATTTCTGTCTCGGACATTGTCGGGTAGGTGCACTGCCATGCCTTGTGTTTTTTTGCACATTCATCCGAAAACGGGCCGGGCCCCTCTTTTGACCGATGTAGCGTGCCGAATGAACTCCAGGGTACAGTCATGGTTGGCCGCTTTGCATTCTTGCAGCAGTGCCGCCGCAGCCGAGTTCAACCAGGATCAGGGGCTGGCGAAATCGAATCTGACCTCGGCGTCGGCCACCGTCTTCTTTGAAAGATCCCGATGGAAGTGGCTGGGACGCGGGTCAACCTTCGCGGCGCTTGGACCAGGCGTGCAGGCCGGCAGAGACCTTCTCCACCAGCGTGAGCAATGCGAAGGCCGCGCAGCCGAGCAGGACATAGCGCAACTCCCACAAGGGCGTGCCGCGCAGGACGCCGATGGAATCGTAGCCGATCCAGAGCAGCCCGCAGGCAAGGATTGTCAGTCCCGGGGCGATGAGGCGAGCGAGCTTCATCGGGCCAGGCGGATGCTTTCGGGGTCGATGCGGAACACCAGAAGCGCGCCGCGGCGCTCCACAGCCCCCTCGATCTCGACCAAGGTCGCGGTGTGATCGAGGATCCTTTCGGTCACCGGGCCGCCCTCGGCGTCGGCCATCAAGAGGAAGGGCGTGCCGTCGATGTCGTCGGTGGCGACGAAGACCGGCGGCACGCCGCCGTTCAGGCAGAGATTGGCGCAGGCCTTGTGCGCCAGGCCGCGGCCCGGCCGCATGGCGCCCGCATAGCACTTGCCATCGCAAATTTCGCCGGTAATGCGCCAGCGGCCCAAGGGTTGCACCTCGGGCGGCGCGGTCTCCGTCCCCTCGGCCGCGCTCAATCCCTCGGCGCCGCCGCGGAGTTGCAGCATGTCGAGTTCGCCGCGCTTGAGCACGATGCCGGAGGCGCGCACGAGGCGGCCGTCCAGCGCCGCGCTCCGATCCTGCGCACCGCGCTTGCCATTGCCCGACAGCAACAGGGTATGACCTTGCGGGAAGCGCTCGCTCTCGAGCACGTGAAGAAGCGGGTAAGGCCGGGACTCGAGGACGCCGACGACGGTTTGACGGTTCCAGTCGAATCGGAAGGCCCCGTCGCCGGGATCGTCCTGGGTGGCTGCGAGCAGGTATCCCAAGGCGGCGAAGAGCCCGACGAGGCCGGCGGCCACCCAGACAAGGAACCCACGCAAGCCCGGGGGCGGCGTGGCCCAGCCGACGAAGAAGGGCTCTCGGGGCTCCGCCATCAGGCGCCCTCCGGCAGCTCGAGCGGCGGCACCGGCGTTCCCGGCGGATTGCCCTGGCGGTCGATCAGCACCCTGTCGCCCTCGAGCTTCAGGCGGTAGGTCGGAATCTTCTCGGTGAAGGGCGGCGGCGAGCAGCCGTCCTCGGGCCGGTACTGGAAGCCGTGCCAAGGGCAGGTGATGCAGCCGTCGAGGATGCGGCCCTCGCCCAGCGGGCCGTTCTGGTGCGCGCAGGCGTTGGACACCGCCGAGAGTCGCCGCCCGTTGCGAAACACGGCGGCCCGTTCCTCGCCACGCAGGCCCACGATCACCGCGCGGCCGTCCGGGATCTCCTGCCAGCGCCCGACGTCGATCCAGTCGACCTCCGGTTCCGGCTCGGCTTCGCGACGCCTCCAAGCCAGGAAGTGGAGACCCGCGACGATCAGCGCACCGCCGCCGGCGACCAGCGCGAAAGTCGGGTTCTTCGCGTCCTGCAGATAGCCGAGCGAGACGTGGGCGACGACGGCTGCGTAGGCCGGATAGATCAGGAGGTGCAGCGACTTCCAGACCGGCGCCGAGAGGAAGGCCAGCCAGAAGTCGTGGCTTGTGGCAGCAAGCACGGCGAGGGCAATGAGCGCGAAAACGCCGAAGGCCTCGAAGGGAAATCCCAGAAATTGCCCGTAGCTTGTGTTCGCGCCTAGAAGGCCCTCCAGAGGTGGCGTCGGGCTGAAGGCGAAGTACCAGTTCAGGACGTAGATCGCGTGAGTCACGGCGACCAAGGCAGTCAGCACCCCGAAATGACGCCGGTTGTAAAGCAACGGTAGAAAGCGCCGGTCGAGGCGGGCCAGCGGACCGATGCAGAGGATCACGGTCAGCATGAGGAAGGCGCAGCTGCCGAAGGCCCGGATACGCAGGATCTGGCCGTCGACCGGCCGGGTGACTTCCGCCGCGGCGGCGCCCAGGCGCAGGAAGATCAGGATGTAGGCGACAATGCAGAGCAGGACGACGGTGTCGTAGGCGTACTTGTTCGCGTTCCATTGGACCGGGATGTACTTCACGCCTATTGCCGCTCCCCCGCATCAGCATCGGGCGGTGCGATCATCACCGCCGGCCGCTCATACGGGCCGTCCTGTTTGGCAAGAAGTGCAGCTACCAGGATCAAAGGGACGAGAAGCGCCAGGGCGAGCGCGAGCTGGTCCTGGGTCTTGCGCGGGGGGCGGTGCCGCCGGGCCAGGTTCTCGCCCCGAGCGAGGCGCCACCAGCGCCAGAGGACGAGCGGCCAGATCAGCACCAGGCCCGGGATCAGCAGGGGACGAAAGGCCCAGGCCCCCCGGGCATTGGGATCCACTCGATCGATGCCGCGGAACAGGAAGATCGCCGCCGTGCACAGGCCGATCGCTGCGTAGCCGCCGGCGATGTCGAGAAGTGTCGCTGCCATTCTTTGGCTAGACCGGCATTTCGCCGATGTATTTGCCCAAGAGCCGTAGCCTCCCCATGCCCGACTTCCCAGCACCCTCGACGGGCGCGCGGTATCCCATCAACGACTCCGGCGGGCGCACCAAGCGGACGGTGGAACTTACGCGCGCCAATGTTACGTGGGGATCGGTGCCAAAGCAGGCAAGCTGGGGAGGCAGATGATCTCGGGACCCCTGGGTCCGAAACTGTACGTCACTCCTGTTTGGCATGCGTTGCTCTATCGGGGCCAAGCGGTTCCGCTCTTCCCAATCGGACAAAGTGCAGACGTTGCGAGGGGGCGCAGCTACCTCCCGACCGGACGACGGTGAGTTTCCTCAACGCCGCTCGCAGCGTCAATGCGTGCAAGCATAGCCTCGCCGATTCGTGTCTTGCCGTGAGCGAAAGCTGTCTAGTCCGCCTTCGTCGTCGACTTCTTTGGCATCTTTCGCAGCAGGCGATCGGTGAGGGCGGTGGGCAGGACGCCGAGCAGCCAGGCCCAGAAGTAGGTTGGCCAGGGAAAGGCTATGCGGCCGCGGTTGCGCGCCAGGCCGCGGCGAATGATGACGGCGGCGCGTTCGGCGTCCATCAGGAAGGGCATGGGGAAGTCGTTGGCCTCGGTCATGCGGCTGCGCACGAAGCCTGGGCAGATCACCGACACGCCGACGCCATCGCCGGCCAGATGGCCGCGCAGCGCCTCGCCCCAGATCCGCACCGCCGCCTTGCTGGCGCAGTAGGCCGGCGCCCCCGGGAAACCGCGGAAGGCGGCCAGCGAGCTCATGATCGCGATCTGGCCCCGGCCCCTGGCCTGCATCGCTTCGATCGCCGGCAGCACGGTGTTGCGCACGCCGTCCAGGTTGACCGCGAAGACCGCCGCGCTCTGCGCCCGGTCCTCGCCGCCGTCGGCGGTCCCGGCGGAGATGCCGGCGTTGGCGATCACCAGGTCCAGCGGCCGCTGCTGGTCGACCTCGGCGATCCAGCCGGCCATGGCCTCGGCGTCGGTGACGTCGCGCAGGGCGGTTGTGACCTCGGCGCCGCCGCCGCGGCAGAGGCCGGCAACCATGGTCAGGCGCGCTTCATTGCGACCGCTGAGCGCGAGCCGCACGCCCGGCGCCGCATAGGCCTTGGCGAGCGCGGCGCCGATGCCGCTTGAGGCGCCGGTGATCAGGATGCTGGTCGGATCCTTGGTGGTCACGCTGCTGAGGCTCCCTCGCGTTGCATGTTCGGACCGCTCTCTAAGGGATCGGCCTCGCTTGTTGGCCTAAGGCACCGCGTATATAAAGGCCCGACTCCGGTTCCGGGGCCGTCCCGCGCCGCCCGCCGATAGGTGATCCAGCTTTGTCTCAGAACCCCGCCCTTGCAAGCATGACCGGCTTCGCCCGCCACGATGGCGGCGACGACGTGATGACCTGGGTCTGGGAGGTCAAGAGCGTCAACGGCCGCAACCTCGATCTCCGGCTGCGCCTGCCCCAGGGCTTCGAGTCCCTGGAGGCCGAGGTGCGCAAGCTGGTGCCGGAGCATCTGGCCCGCGGCAACGTGCAGATCGCGCTGGTGGTCGACCGCTCGCGCCTGCCGCTGCGCTACCGGGTCAACCGGGAACTGCTGCAGCAGCTGGTCGGCCTGACAAAGGAACTTGGCGACGATCTGCAGGCCGCGCCGCCGCGCCTAGACGGGCTGCTGGCGATCAAAGGAGTGCTGGAGCCCGAGGAGAACGCCGAGGAGGACGCGGTCGCCGAGGCCCGCAATGCGGCCATGCTGGGCGACCTGACCGCGGCGCTGGGCAAACTGGCGCTTGCCCGGGCCGAGGAGGGCGCCCGCCTGGAGACAGTCATCGCCGACCACCTCAAGGCCTTCGACGAGGTGGTCGAGGCCGCCGGCAAGAGCGCCGAGCTACAGCCCGAGGCATTGCGCGAACGGCTCGAGCGGCAGATCGCCGAACTGCTGGAAGCCTCGTCGGGCCTGCCGGAGGAGCGACTGGCGCAGGAAGCGGCGCTGCTGGCGAGCAAGGCTGACATCCGCGAAGAGCTGGATCGTCTTCGCTCGCACCTGGAGTCCGCGCGCGACCTGATGAAGGCGGGAGGCGCAGTTGGTCGGCGCTTCGACTTCCTCTGCCAAGAACTCAATCGCGAAGCCAACACGCTCTGCTCCAAGTCCGTCGACATGGACCTGACCCGCCAGGGCCTTACGATGAAGACCCTGGTCGACAAGCTGCGCGAGCAGGTCCAGAACATCGAATAGCCCGCGGTCCCGAGTCCATGACCTCCGATTCCGTGACAAACGTCGAGATCAGGCGCCGTGGGCTGATGCTGGTCCTGTCCTCGCCATCGGGGGCCGGCAAGACCAGCATCTCGCGGGCGCTGCTCGAACGCGACGGCAACCTCTCGCTCTCCGTTTCGGCAACCACGCGGCCGCAGCGCACGGGCGAGACCGATGGCAAGGACTATCACTTCGTCGCGACCGAGGATTTCGAGGCGCTGGTCGCCGCCGGCGAGCTGCTGGAGCACGCCCGGGTCTTCGGGCATCTCTACGGAACGCCGAAGGCGCCGGTCGAGGCGGCCCTCAGCGCCGGCTGCGACGTGCTTTTCGACGTCGACTGGCAGGGTACGCAGCAGCTCGCCGAGCGCGCGCGTGACGACCTGGTGAGCGTCTTCATCCTGCCGCCCTCGACGGCCGAGCTGGAACAACGCCTGCGCAGCCGGGCCCGCGATCCCGAGGACGTGGTCCAGGCCCGCATGGCCAAGGCGGCCGACGAGATGAGCCACTGGGCCGAATACGACTACGTCATCGTCAACCGGGACCTCGAGGACAGCATCGTCGAGGTCCAGGCGATCCTGTCCGCGGAACGCCTGCGCCGCGAACGCCAGGTGGGCCTGGGCGCCTTCGTCAAGACTCTGACCGGCCGTCCTTGAGCGCCGGCAGACTTTAGCTGGCCCGATCGGTCAAGGTCTGGGCCAGGATGCAGAACTCGTCCAGCGACAGCTCCTCGGCCCGGCGGGTCCCGGCGATTCCGGCGGTGGCAAGCAGGGCTGCCGGATCGCCGCCCAGGGACTTGAGGCTCTGGCGCAGCATCTTCCGGCGCTGGCCGAAGGCCGCGGCGGTGACCTGCTCCAGCGCCGACCAGGACACCGGGTGCAGGGGCGTGGCGCGGGGGCGCAGCGTCACCAGGGTCGAGGTCACCTTGGGCGGTGGCGTAAAGGCCTTTGGGCTGATGTCGAAAAGCGGCTCGACCTCGCAGAGCCACTGGGTGATCACGGACAGCCGACCGTAGGCGCCGCTTCGAGCGGCCGCCGACAGCCGCAGCGCGACCTCCTTCTGGAACATCAGGGTCAGGGAGTCGTAGGACTCCGGCGCCTCGAAGATGTCGCGCAGCCAGCGCAGCAGGAGCGCTGTCGAGATGTTGTAGGGCAGGTTGGCGACGATCCGGCGAGGTGCGGTTCCAAGCCTGGCGGTCTCGGCCTCGAGGGCGTCGGCCTCGACGACCTCGAGCCGGCCAGGCAGCGCCCTTGTCAGCTCTGCCAGGGCGTCAAGGCAGCGCCGGTCCTTTTCGATGGCGACGACCTGGGCAGCGCCGGCTTCGAGCAGGGCCCGGGTCAGGCCGCCTGGGCCCGGGCCGATCTCGATCGTGGTGCCCTGGGACAGGTCGCCGGCGGCCCTGGCGATGCGGGCGGTGAGGTTGGAATCCAGAAGGAAATGCTGGCCCAAGCTCTTGCGGGCCGAGAGGCCGTGGCGCGCGATGACCTCGCGCAGCGGCGGCAAGGCCTGCTCCTCGGCAACCATTGCGCACTCAGGCGGCCGAGGGCCGGGCGACGGCGGCGCGGGCCGACGCCATGTGCTCGGCCAGGCGGATGGCGGCGATCAGGCTCTTCGGGCTGGCCCGGCCGCTGCCGGCGATGTCGAGGGCGGTGCCGTGGTCCGGCGAGGTCCGCACGAAGGGCAGGCCCAGGGTGACGTTGACCGTCCGGTCGAAGTCCAGCGCCTTGACCGGGATCAGGGCCTGGTCGTGGTACATGCAAAGGGCGGCGTCGTAGCCCTGGCGGGCCGCCTCGTGGAACATCCCGTCGGCGGCCAGGGGCCCCTTGGCGTCGATGCCGTCCCGCCGCAATGCCTCGACCGCCGGAGTGATGACCGTGGCATCCTCCTGGCCTAGGCTGCCGCCCTCTCCGGCGTGCGGGTTGAGGCCCGCCACCGCGATCCGCGGATCGGCCACGCCGAAGTCCTCCCGCAACGCCCTCGCGGTCACCTGGCCTGCGTGGACGATGTTCTCGGTGGTTAAGGCGTCGACGGCCTCGCGGAGCGGCAGGTGAACGGTGACCGGCACGACTCGCAGCGAGGCACCGGCCAGCATCATCACCGGGCCCGAGGTGAGTCCTGCCAGGTCCGCGAGATACTCGGTATGGCCGGGATGCCGGAAGCCGGTTGAGTAGAGAACGCCCTTGTGGATCGGGTTGGTGACGACGGCGCCGGCGCGGCCGGCCTGGGTGAGCGCCACGGCTTCGCGGATGCTCTCCAGAACCGCCTCAACGGTCGCGCGCTTTGGACGCCCGGGGGTCCCGCCGATCGGTGCGGTCAGCGGCATAACCGGCAGCGCGTGGGAAAAGACCTCTGTCGCTGCCTCCGGTTCGGCAATCGCTTGGACCTCGACCGGCCAGCCCTGTGCCTCGGCCACTCCGCGGAGCCGATCCGGGTCGTCGAGGACGAAAAAGGGGCCAAGGTCGCTTTTCTGTCGCGCCAGCCAGGCCTGCAGCGTGATCTCGCCGCCGATCCCGGCCGGTTCTCCGGCTGTCAGGGCCAGTGGCTCTCGGATGCGGGAGGCCGTTTCCGGCCGCTCCATCAGATCCTCATTTCAACGTTGGCGGCGCGACGTAGATCCCGCAAGTGGCGGCGCGACAACATGTCGACCCGTTCGCGGCGAAGACCGGTTTCTATTCTGTCGCGGTTGACGCCCTCCCCGCGGCGGCTGCAGACCATCAGAACCACGAAGCCATCGTCGCGCTGGATCGGCTGGCTGGACTGGCCGATCTCGAGTCTGGCTACGGCGTTGCGTAGGTTGGACGGCAGATCGCCCATCTTAACTTCGCCGAGGTCTCCGGATGCGCCGCCAAGGTCTTCGGCCGCTTCGTC
>JAAUYK010220135.1_pt1 | contig 12278 bp, 12 predicted proteins | sample 7278021 | NCBI WGS metagenome assembly JAAUYK01 (sample SAMN14350223, study PRJNA611818) | marine sediment metagenome | isolation source: surface marine sediment (1.8m) | place: French Polynesia: Moorea | collected 2018-08
AGGAGTGGAGCCTGTTCCAGCGCGGCATGATGGCTCACCCGCAGTCGCCCATCGGAGCCGCCTACGGGTTCATGCGTCCGAAGCCGCAGTCGGTGGAGATCTCCAACAGCTCATTCGTCCTGCAGTTCGCATCGAGGAGATTCCTCGACACCCTGCTGACGGGGGAGGACGGCGCCAGGAGGACAAACAGGCAACTCCAGGTTAAATTGGATTCCATTTAAAGCCGACACAATAGTCTAGTAGTTTCTGACTTTCTTTTCTCCCTTTCCTCCTCCTAGGATGCCGAGTTCGGCCACAAGGGTATCGGAAACCTTCAGGAGCTGATGGACGTCCTGCCAAATATCGACGTCTCCGACGTGATGGAAATACCCAAGGTGTTTCAGTGCGACGAGCAGACGCTGCCCTGCGACCACACCACAAAGTACAGGACGCTCACGGGCAAGTGAAGAGAAAAGTCAGCCATCGGCCGGATATCGGATCCGCCGAAAGTTGCCCCAAAATTCAATTTCTTCTCTTCGCAGGCTGGTGCAACAACCTACTCTTCCCCGAATACGGAAAGTCGATTCGAGCCTTCACCAGGCTACTAGCGCCAGGTTGGAAAGCTATTTCCCCTCTCTGACCGAGATGGACTTTCATTTTCTTTCCTATATAAATCAAGCTTACGACGACGGTCTGATGTCCCCCCGGTCCCGTTCGCTCTCCGGCAACCCCCTGCCCAGCCCCCGCCTCGTCAGCGTGAACATCCACAACGACGTGTCGGCGCCGCACGTGCGCTACTCACTCATGATGATGCAGTGGGGCCAGTTCGTCGACCACGACATCACGCATACGCCCGTAAACAGGGGCTTCGCGGACTCGATCCTGGAGTGCAAAGAATGCGACGCAAAGGCCACCGTCCACCCCGAGTGCCTGCCGATTCCGGTGCCCAAGGGGGACCCCTTCTTCCCTGAAGTGAACGCCACAACCGGCGAGCCGTTCTGCATTCCGTTCACGCGGTAGGTAACATTTTTTCAATACGCAAGCTGTCTGTTAATTAAAACTTTTTTCGCAGTTCAATGCCCGGCCAGCTGACGCTCGGTTTCCGTGAGCAGATGAACCAGATCACCTCTTTCGCCGATGCGTCCAACGTCTACGGATCGGACCTGTGCGAGATGAGGGAGCTGAGGGAGTTCCAGGGCGGCCGTCTGAACTCGACGAAGCAGTTCCACGGCGGCAAGGAACTGTTGCCTCTGACGACTGAGAACGCCGAGTGCAAGGCACAGTCGGGTAACTTTTCACCCACTGGGGAGTTTTCAAGAAAATAACGAATAAGTTGATCTTTCCAGGATTCTGTTTCGAGGCCGGCGACGCGCGCAACAGCGAGCAGCCGGTGCTCACCGCCCTCCACACCGTGTTCATGCGCCTGCACAACCAGCTGGTGGAGGAGCTCAGCCGGCTGAACCCTCAGTGGTCAGACGAGACCCTGTACCAGGAGGGCCGGCGAATCGCCTCCGCCATCCAGCAGCACGTCACCTGGAACGAGTTCCTGCCCCGGGTGCTCGGCTGGAACGCCATCAACCTGTACGAGCTGAACCTGGACTCCGACGGCTACTACGGCGGCTACGACGAGAAGTGCAACCCGACCATCCTGAACGAGTTTGCCACCGCCGCCTTCCGCTTCGGCCACAGCCTCCTGAAGCCGACGTTCAAGCGCATGGACAACAAGTACTCGGAGGCTGGGCCGGAGATCAAGCTCGCCAACAGCTTCTTCAACCCGGACAAGCTGCACGAGCCGGGCATGATGGACGACCTGCTGCGCGGCGTCAGCACCACCTCCATGGAGACGCTGGACCAGTTCATCACCGAGGAGGTGACCAACCACCTGTTCGAGGAGCGCGGCCAGCCCTTCTCCGGCCTCGACCTGGCCTCGCTCAACATCCAGCGCGGCAGGGACCACGGCCTCCCCGGTTACAATCTCTACAGGGCCATCTGCAACTTGACTCGGGCCGACGACTTTGGCGACCTTAGGCGAGAGATCGCTCTGCCTGTGATTGAGCGGCTTAGGCGGACCTACGAGCACGTGGACGACATCGACTTTTTCACAGGTAAAGAAAAAGGCAACCCTGACGAAGACTTCCGAACTTTGTTTTTTTTTTACCGATATTGCATTTTTTTCTAGGCGGCCTTGCGGAGACCCCTCTCCACGGCGGCCTGGTCGGTCCCACCTTCGCCTGCGTGATCGGCATCCAGTTTCGCAACCTGCGCAAGTGCGACCGCTTCTGGTACGAGTCGGGCAACCCGCTGATCCGCTTCACCGAGTCCCAGCTCGCCGAGGTCCGCAAGGTGACCCTCGCCAAGGTGATCTGCGACACCTCGGACCACGTGAAGAGCATCCAGCGCGCCATCTTCGACATCCCCGACCCGTTCCTGAACCCGCGCGTCAACTGCGACGCCCTCCCCTTCGTCGACCTCGACCTCTGGAAGGAGCGCATCACGTGCAAGGTGAGCGAGGTGAGCATCGAGACCGGGGACGCGCGCCGGGTGTCGCCCTGCGTGATGTGCACCTGCACCAAGGAGGGACCCCTCTGCCAGTCGCTCAAGATCGAGAACTGCTTCCACCTGGCGCAGTCGTTCAGCCCGCAGGCCATCCTGGAGGACCACGTGTGCAAGGTGCAGTGCGCCTTCGCGTTCAGGGCCTTCCCCAACGTGAGGACGGGCGACAACCACATCGGATTCAGCTAGTCTGCTAGTAGACGACATTATTTTCGAACAAACTGCCATCTCGTATTTAAGACGGACATCCATCTCTCTCTTTCGCCGGTAGGGAAAAAAAGCGGCGGCCAGCCCGCCCCTATGTACGTATATCGTATGCCTCTTTAGCTTAAATAAATGAGTGCTTGTTGTGTACATACGTACGAGTACATGTAATATGCACCGTCTGGCGGCGGCCGGCCGTCGCCCAGCTAGGCCTTGACAAACTACAAGTATTTGCTCGAGTCGAGGACTTTTGTGTGTTTGTCTCCGCCGCCGCCTGCCCGCCCGCCTGCCATGTCCTTTGTATCCGCGCACTTTGTCACTGGCTTTATACGAGGCGAACGCACGATCATCTCTTCCAAGCGAGGCAGCCAGTCGGATCGGAATAATGAATATGTATTTCCATAGAGTATAGTAGTGTAGTATGTACTTAGCTTGTAGTACAGTACAATACGTACGTACATTAGTGGTTGTTCGTGGTTAACAAGGCTGATGATATATATAGCATAGTAGTATATTGTATGGAGACACAGTCGGTAATTTCATTGCTTTGAACGATTGAAGCTGCTTCCTCAGATTCATCCTTAATACTATCGTTCCTTCTCTCTTCATCATCATCATCGTAGCTCCCAGAGCCAGTATGTAGCTAGTGGTACACTTGACCGACCCCAAGTACACGCCCAGCTCGCAAACACTTAACGAACGGATCGTACGTAGTCTTCTTGACCAAATGAAAACGGGCTAGAAGCTGCGCGGCGTTCTCCTCATGAGATTATTACACTTAGTATACGTACGACTAGTATCTGCAGCATGTACGTAGTATACGTAACAGTAGTAGTTGTAGCTATAAACGAACCATCGAAGTGGCTGCTTTCTCTCTTAAGCATTCGCGGCGGCGCACGCACGCGATGCTGGCAGCTAGACAGCACGTACGGAAAACACGTGCGTGAGCGTGTGGAGCTATCTCACTTAATTTCTACTACTCTCTGTCCGTCCGTAATGCAATTCTCCCTCCCAGACACTCGCTCCTTCTCTCGTCTTCCGTCGATCGCCTAGCTAATGTTTTACGTACACGTACACACACACTCAGTCGCGTTGTTTCCCCTCCGTCCGAGAAAGGAGAGAGGGGGAGAGAGTAAATATATCTTTAAGCAGGCAATAATAATACGCACTCCGTGGGATGCTGCGGAGACGCGGCTATAACATCAATCAAACGAGGCTGCATACGATACGGCCGGCCGGCTAGGTGCGGCTGCAGTGCGGCAGTTTCAAAGACACGCCACACGCCGCTGGCTGCGTAGAAAAATCCCCATTTTACCGAGGACAAATCGACCAACCACCCGGGAATGGACTCACTGCAGCCGACCGACCGACCGACCGCTTGGAAATGGGGGGTATGTGTGGCTTTCACTGTGAAATTTGAAACTACAATTTAATTTAAACCTCTACTACAATACTAGGATCGGCCTCGATCTGTCTGTCCAAGGAGAAAACAATGCGAGCGGCGAAGCTAGAAACGCTGCATGGCCAGTATAGCGATTTGAGATTCTAATAACATCATACGAGTATGCGGCTGCCGGCTGGCTGGCGGAATCTTCATCATAGCTACTAGCTGCCTCTTCTTGCTTCCTCTGCCTCTGTCATATGATTTGGTCCGGCGGCGGCCAAACGCGGCAGTGGCAGTAATCTCTTGGGAAGGAGAAGGAGGAGGAGGAGGAGGAGCATTACATGGAGTGAGCGACGGACGGCGGCCGCGGCCCCCCTCCCCTCACTCGCTCGATCTCACTTCTCTCCGGACGAAAATACTTCCACAGAGAGAGGCCTCCACTCTCTCCTTCCTTCCCTCTTTCCTATGCTGTCTGTAAGCACTACTCGTTCGTTCCGTTGCGTGACGAGACGTAGCACTGGTGTTACACAGCGGCGGCAACGGCGGCAATAGTCACTCCTCTTCATCGCAGCCGCCGTCCAATTAAGGGAATTGGACGTGCGCGCTGCTGTCCTATTCCGCCCCCGCCGCGCCGTCGGCGCCGCTATGTAGCACAAACTGGAAGAAGCTGTAGTTGGCAGTCAAAGCAACAGACCCTGGCAGCGAGCGGGCTCGAGGAGGCGATCGGCCTTGGATATTCTCCTCCGTCTTCTCTTAAGCCCCCGGATCAACTCCGCCGCCGTCGTCGTCAATTTTTGTGAAGTCGCTCTTTCCGTGTTCGTTCGTTTTTTTCCCAGGTAGCTGCTTGGCCGATCAGTCCCTCCCCTTTTCCCTTGCGCGCCGCGCCGCGATGTCCCTGAATTGCTATAAATGCCAATGCGGTCGAAGGATCGAGGCTTATTCCCACAGTCGTCGTCGTATTAGAACATTTCGTTCGCCGGCACCCAGATCTTTGTCGTGGAGTGCGTCTTGATGATCTTCTTCACCCTGTCGTACACGTCCTCGAAGCTGTCTCCCTGCACGATGGAGCTGAAGTACTGCACGAAGTCGGTCTCGAGCCTGACGGCGCGGTTGTAGACCTTCTCGCACTGCTCGTCCGACAGCCGGTTGTCGTTCACGTGGCGGATGAAGGCGACGCTGATCGGCCGGACGAAGACGGCGATGGGGAAGAGCCTGGCCGCCTGCAGCCGCTTGATCGCGTTCCCGCTCACGTCCAGGATGCAGTGCTTGCCGCGCTCGGCCACCTCCTTGACGGACGCGATCGACGTGCCGTACAGGTTGTCGTTGTACTGGCCCGCCTCGATGAACTTGTGGTTCTGGATGTCGGCCTCCATCTGCTCCCGGGACTGCACGAAGTGGTAGTCGCGGCCGTCCACCTCGAACTGCCGCTTGGGGCGTGTCGTGTGCGGCACGCAGGAGCCGAAGCGCTCGGGGAACTCGGAGATCAGCTCATCGTTGATGCGGTCCTTGAGCGGGCCGAGCACAATGACCGGCCGGGTGTAGTCGATCTCGAGCTGCTGCACCAGCTCGTACGACACGATCACCTGCTCCTCCTTGGCGTCGTCGTTGGCGTTCGCGCCGCCCGCGCTTCCCGACGCCGTGCTGTCGTCGTCGTCCTTGAAGAACGGCATCTTCTTGAGCGAGCCGCGCTTGCCGGAGGCGCCGCCGGCGCTGCCGTCGTTGGAGCCCCACCGCACGTTCCTCTCCCGCGACCTCATCTTCTTCTCCCACCTGTTTCTGCTCGGGATGAGCCCAGAGGCGACCTCGTTCCCAGCAGAGTCCATCCGCCTCGCCTGCCACCAGTCCTCGTCTGAGGCGTTCACCACGTGGATGATGTCCCCGAAGGCGAAGGGGAGTCCCCTGGATGGGACGCCCTCGTCGCGCGACGGGTCGTAGTCGAAGAGCGCGCGCACGTACAGGCTCTTCTTCTCGGACATCTTGAGCATGCTGCCCGACATCACCTGGTTCTTGATCGAGTGGATCTTTGCCTCGAAGCGCTCGTACTCCTCGGGCGAGTAGAACAGGCGCAGCCGGACCGTGTTGCCGGCGTTCTTCAGCGCGATGGCGGCGTCCTCGTGCGTCGCGCGGTTCAGGTCGAACTCGTTCACGCTGAGGATCTTGTCGCCGCGCCGGATCTGGCCGCTGGTGTCCGCGGGGCCGCCCGCCAGGATGAACGATATGAAGATGCCCTCGCCGTCCTCGCCGCCCACGATGTTGAAGCCGAGGCCGGCTGCGCTTTTGTGCAGGACCACGTCCCTGGGATGCCGCAGGTCCTCGTCCGAGACGGACCTGTTCGGGAGTGCGAAGTGTCCGGCTGAGAGAGGCGGGATCTGGCCGATCGTCGGCGACGAGGTGTAGTGCATCTCGGCCTTGGCGACCACGAGCACCACCTTGTCCTTGCACTTCTTCAGCGCGTTCACGGCCTCCTCGTGAGTACAGTTGTCGAGGACGAACTCGCCGCCGGGGAAGTTCTTGACGGCGACGAGACGGTCGCCGACGTCGATCCGCCGGTCGACGCTCGCGGCGCCGCCCTCCATGATCCTCGTCACGTAAATGCCGTTCTCGCCGGGGATGTGCTGGTTGCCGATGCCGCCGGCGATGGTGAAGCCCAGACCCTTGGTGCCCTTGGACAGCTCGACCTCGAGCAACTCTTCGTGCTCCTTGACGGAGGCCACCTTGCGCTTGATCTGCAGCACGACGCGGTTCCCGGCGCGTTTCAGGGCCTCAACTGCTACGCTGTGAGACACGTTCACCACTGAGACGTCGTTAACTTTGATTATGATGTCGTCCACCCGCAGCCGCTTGTCCATCGCCGCCGCGCCGCCCGGGATCAGCTTCGTGATGTAGATCGACGTGTCGCTGCCCACGTGAGGGTTGTCGATCCCGCCCGCGATAGAGAAGCCGAGACCGTAGGCGCCGCGCTCAAGCACGATCTCGTCGTACTCGAACGGGTCTCTGGGAGCGGCGGCGGCGGCGACGGCGGCAACAGCGTCCACCGCGGCCGCCGCCGACCTAAGCTCTGGCAGCTTTTGCAGCAGCTCCTTGCCCGCCGCCGGCGGCAAGACGGGCTTCATGAGGCTGGAGACGTGATCGGCGGCGCTCCCTGTGCCGCTGCTCCTGCCGCCGCTGCCGCCCCCGTCGCCCGCCGTCGCGTTGACGGGCTTCGAGAACGGTCTGTTGCTCATCTCCCACCTGGAGGCCATCTCGAGGGCCTCGCTGGTCTTGATCTCGCTCGACTTGCACTCGTCCATTAGCGTGAGCTCGTAGAACTCCTGGATGTCTAGCAGCGCCTGGAACAGCCTCGACTTGAAGATCTTGATGACGCGCTCGATGGCCACCTTCAGCTCCTTCTCCTCAGCCTCGTCGAGGCGCGCGTAGTAGTCCTCGAGCAGCTCGAGCGCCCTGTGGGCCTCCGCCTTGCACACGGGCATCTTGATGGAACGTTATAATCGCGGCAACATGAAATCTTCCTGGCTTATTGCGACGGGAGGCGGAAAAAAATCACCTGCAGCTTCCGTCCTTCAAGAGGCGCGCGCCAGACGCATATTAGTGGCTGCTGCCTCCTCACCGTGTATGTCCTCGGACGCACGTACTAGTACTGACTACATACACTGACTGAGGCTGGATCCACTCCACTACTATGTACGCCGTGAGCACTATACTTAGTTGTAGTATCCTCCGACGAGTGGAAAGTAAGTAATGTGACTGCTGCTGCTGCTGCTGCCGCCGCCGCCGCCGCCGCTACTAGGAAGGGATCGTCGAGCTGGCTGGCTAGCCGCCGCCTTGGTGGCAGTCACTGCCACTGCGCGAGCGAACGAGCGAGCGAGCGGCCACAACGGACGGAATGATGGGACAGAACCGTCAGGACCGTCGGCAACTCTGGCGGTGTTGGCGTCGGAGTAGGCAGAGGGCAGGCAGGCGGGCGGGCGGGCGCTGGACCCAGAGAGCAACCCTTGCCGCCAATGGAAGAGGAGGAGGAGGCGCTCCGCTGGCTGGCTAGCCGCCTGCGCGACCGACCGACCGAATGGCGCCCGCTAGCTAGCGGCAGGTCCTCCGTCGGCGGCGGCGGCGTCGTTGCCGTGCGTGCATAGCTGGCTGGATCGCAGGCAACACCGTTTGTGAGCCCGCCCGATCCGTCCGCCCCCGCCGCGTCCACGCTCAAATCTGTGTGTGTGTGTGTCGTCTTCCTTCCTCCGCCTCCAAGTTGGGTTGCCGCCAGGCAGGAAGGCTCGCTCGATCACTCGGCGGCGGTGACGGGGACTGCGCACCTCAAATGGCGGCTGGTTCGCTCGACCGACTGACGACGGGCGCGGACGGGACACACAAGACACACGGGGCCATGCCAAAGCAATGCATTAACCGAGTGCCACTGCTCGCTTCGCTTCGCTCTCTTGCCTGCCGACGCCGACAGACACCGCTGCTGTTGCTGCTGCCGCTGCCGTTGTAGTAGGTCGGTCGGTCGGTCGGCTAGCTAGGTGCCGTTGCCGCCGCCACCGCCTCAATCCGTCCGTCCGTCTGTCACACGACTATAACTACTATGCGTGCGGAAGGAAGGAAGGAAGGAAGGAGACGGAGAGGCGCAGGAGCGAGCAAGCGAACGAGCGCGCGGGTAGGCCGCGGAAACAGACGGAGCGAGCGAGCGAGGGAAGGCAGAGAGACTATACGTTCAAGTACTACGACTACGGACATTGCATGCCCCTGGCGAGAGATGAACTCGCAGACTTTCTCCATTAGGCGGCGACGCGACGGCACCGCTTCAGCGGAAATTCCATCCTATTGCAAAACATAATATGAACCGCATGATATATATGGGCCGCCCATATATTCTCCGAGGCTTCACGGGACCTTGACTCCTGGAAGTTGTAGCACCCATGCTTGCAGAGAGTCCCGTATTCGTTCGAACGAACGAACGAGCGAGCGAACGGCCTTGAGTTTCCGTGCCGCTTTAGCCGCCTATTCGGGCAGACAGGCAGGCAGTTCTCCCGGCTCTCTTTCACTCTCTCTTTCGCCGCCCGGCCCCCTCTCTCTTCTCTCCCAGAAAATCAATTCCTCCGTAGGCCTCCTTTTCAGCCGCCTTCGCGCTTCAGTGCGCTCTCGAGATCGCCCTTCCTTCCTTCCTAGTTCCCGCTGCAAGCTCCCGTCCGCTGCAGGCATTTACAAGGGAGGAAGAGAGAGAGAGGGAGTCGAGAGAACGAGGGAACCCCCCAAAAGACATTTCCGGCACTGTTTTCCTCAGTCTAGTAATGTTTGGCTGGAGGCTTTTTTCGTAATGGAAGCCTCGCCAGCAGCTGCCTCCATATTCTCGTGCCAAGTACGTATTATATTGAGCTTATCGCTCTCTTAAACCGAGAGTGATGCCCTTCGTTAAAAGTCCATTAGGGAGAATGAGTGGGCGAGATCTTTTCGAAATTATAGGACGTACTGTAATTTGTGATTTAATTTAAGTATAAACGTAGGGTGTAAGGTATCAACACGTCGTCGTCTGTCGGCCGCCGCCGCCCTGTGTCTGCGTTTTTGCCGCATATTCGCCGCCGCCGTCGCCGCCGCCGTTCCGCACTGACGCCCTCTCCTTCATCTCATCGCAGTTCTGGTTCTCGTCCGCATCCCGCTTTTTGCTCTCTTCTTCTTCCTCCTCGTCTCCGTTGTCGTATATGTTCATGTCTCCCACGTGGTACCAGACCGCGAGGTCGAAGCAGAACGAGACGAGGAGCAGGGCGACCGTCGTGCCGCAGATGTACTTCCGAAGCTTGTCCGAGTCGTAAACAAGGCAGTTGCGCGTCTCGCCGCACTGCTCGCTCCTGCAGGGAAGATGGAGGAGTCATTACTCTTCGTTGAAGGCGACGCGTCGAGTCCTTCGCGCTTTAAGTTGCGATGCAGTTTTCTTCCTCGCGACAGTCGCGGCGGGGAATAAGAGATGAGGCAAAAATTGCTCGGCCCTAACTCACCATATGTCGCACGCGGCGTCGAAGAGCGCGCCGTAGACGATGGGCGCGGGGAGCAGGGAGCAGAGCGAGATCAGCCCGAGGTCGAGGCAGATGCTGACCGTCTTGTCGCGGATGTCGACGGCGCGCAGGGTCAACAGAAAGTTGGGGATCCGGGTGCAGGAGAGGACGAACGCGCAGAAGCCGAACACGCCGAGCGCAGCCCAAAGGGTAGACGAGCAGTCGCTAGGGCAGTAGCCGTCTACGGCGCTGGCGGATATCGGACTGAAAAAAATGCAAATATAATGCAATTTATTTATCGGCAATAAAAACTCCTTCTCTATCTCACCTCTTGTTACTCTCCTCTGACCACCACGGCTCCACGATTGGGTTCCTTCCGTATGCGTCTGCGACCTCCTCGGCGCAGGTGCAGTCCCAGTAGAGAGTCTTGGCCTTTCCGCGTGAGGGGTCCACCTCTGTCGACTTGTTCGATGACTTGCACCCTGCGTGGCACGGCGAGATGAAGGTTCGGAGTCCGTCGTTCAGACAGATCGGGTGGTAGTCGGCGCCCTCGCAGCCGCAGTTGGACACGCAGGCGCCGCCGTCGCGGCCGAGCAGGTCCAGCCGGGGACAGGACAACGTTGCGATTATTATGTAGCTCATTGCACTAGAAATAGAACAGAAGAAATTTAATTGCCACAGTTTTACCGTTGATCCATTGGTCTCTTATAATGGCTAGCTACGAGTACAACATCTCTCAATTTTCTTTCTTTTGCGTACCAAGTGAACATGGTTGCAGCGCAGAGTCCGGCCAACGTGAACGCCCTCGGCTTGAACCTGCTAATTAGGGCACCCGACCCGACGAGAGCGACGACCGAGCTGACCGTCTTGGAGAGGCCGCCGAGGCCGCCCGACGCCGACGCCGTCTGACGGAACTGGTACTCGAGGTACTTGGGAAGGAAGGTGAACCAGCCGACGAGGGCGAATATGAGCGCGTTTCTTGAGAACATGTTCAGCACGTAGACCTTCTTCGAGAGCAGCCTCCGGGCGACCACCTTGAACTCCGTGACCCATTCCCGCACAGACGTCGGCGACGCGGACTCTGCCTCGGTTTCCCTCTCCTTCTCCATCTTCTCGATGGCGTTGGCGTCGCTGCTGGCCAGGGCCAACTTCTGGGGGAACAACGCGAGGAGGGGTCCGACGAGGAGCAGGACGAAGCCGACGACGACAAAGCCGAGCCACCAGGCACCGATCCATCTGAAAACAGGTATTATGTACTACCCATAATTAAATTTCGCATGGTATAAATTCTTCACCTTGGATCTGTCTCATCGAAGCCGGGGTCCTCTGAAGGATTCACATACAACTTGAGGCTGTACGATCCGAGCAGGTATCCGATGGAGGGTCCGACCACCCTGGCGGCCACCATGAGAGACATCTGGAAGGGCGAGTTGCTCTTCTTCGTGTTGTCGTCCATGTAGGGCACGCCGAAGACGAAGAACAGAGAGTTGCCGATGCCGTTCAAAAAGATGCCGAAGAAGATGATGCCCATGCTGGCATAATCCTTGGATGAGGAGGCCTCCGCTTCTGGGTCGGAACAGTCGAGGTTGGAGCCTCCGCAAAACCCGACCGAGGGACCTTTCTTCTCCGCAACCTGATGCTCGGCTCTTCCGCCTCCGCCGCCATTTGTCAGTTGCGGCACCGCAATGACGAGGATGCCTAGCGCCGAGATGACCGACCCGACTGCGAGCCATAGCGGCCTTCGTTTCACCCTCCCGATAAAGGGCAGGAATAGGATCTGGAGAATCTGCGTGACCTCATTGCCCGAGTAGATCCAGGCCGCCTCCTTCGACTTCAGTCCGAAGCTCTTCTCGATGGTTGAGAGGACGACGGTGAGGTAGGAGCCGCTGATGGCGCCCACCACTCCGACGAAGGTGAACACGACCAGGAAGTATAGCGGGCTCCGCACCGCGAACTGGAGGCGCTGCGGCCGCCATGAGAACAGGCCGAACGAGGACACCCGCGACACCGGCTGAGACATTGTCCCTCTATCTTAACCTCGCCTCGATCATATACGCACTCTTAAAACTGGTTGCATCCGATCGCCGGACTCGGAAGTTTAAAGCAGCGCGTGCGTACGGTATATATACCGTACGCACGCGCTGCTTTAAACTTCCGAGTCCGGCGATCGGATGCAA
>JAAUYK010100061.1_pt1 | contig 12269 bp, 9 predicted proteins | sample 7278021 | NCBI WGS metagenome assembly JAAUYK01 (sample SAMN14350223, study PRJNA611818) | marine sediment metagenome | isolation source: surface marine sediment (1.8m) | place: French Polynesia: Moorea | collected 2018-08
GGAGATGGCGATTTTCCCTATCCTATGGGTCACATCCAAAATACTGGGGGATTACTCCAAGAGCTTATTTTTGCTGAATCTCCGCCTATTTTATCGGTTTTAGCGAAAGTTGTCCCTGATATTGCCCTAGAACAGTTAGCCAAGCGTTCCATTGGTTGGTGGGTGCAAACTGAAGCCTTACCAGATAATCATAACCAAGTCAGACTCAAAGGAGAAAAACTTTACATCGATTATACCCCTAACAACCTTGAAGCTCATGATCGCTTAGTTTATCGTTGGATAGGCACGTTAAAGCAAGTCGAAAAAACCCTAGAACATTCTCTGTTTAAGAGAAGTAGTATTTATCCTCGTAGCGAAATCCCGATTCAAGTTACGGCTAACCACTGTGGAACCTGTTGTTTTGGAGAAGATCCAAGGACTTCTGTACTTGATCTAAATTGTCGCACCCATGATGTTGAGAATTTGTATGTGGTTGATGGCAGCTTTTTTCCCTCAAGCGCGAGTGTCAATCCCACCCTAACCATTATTGCCAACGCTTTACGAGTCGGGGAACATTTAACAGAATGTTGGCAGAAGTCCCTACCTAAAAATACTACAAAAAGATCAACATTTTAGGTAGGGATGAATGGCAACCAATAAATAAACCCGCGCAGCGTCCACATTTTCCTTTTTTGTGCTAAGATTAGAAAATTGGTTGCCGACCAACCTGACTGTGTAAGAGGCCGCCCCAGTGGCATAAAGTATGTACTCGCCAGACTCAGGGAAGCCCAAAACCCGCTATCTCGGAATCAGAAGATATGGTTAGTAGGACAAAAAGTAATAACTCTTGCGGAAGGCGAGAGGAGAGCCTGTGGAGGCTGTGTAAGACGAAAACAAGACGAGTCTTGTGGACGCAACGGCTATTGAGACGGGAAGCCTCGAAGACGAATAAAACCGTTCTAAATCTTTGTTGAGTGGGGAAGCCCCAACTATAACGAAGTTTAGTTGGGGTACTTCACAAACTAAATTCAGTTAACTTTATAAATTTCAATCTAAAGTGAGATTTATAGTCAAATTAGCCAAATTATCGTTAATTAACTCTTAAAAACTTTAATAAATAGCTTTATTTATTAAAGTTAAGGTTTAGTTAAGTTACATAACTTAATATTTAATTTACATAATTTAATATTTTTTAGATCTTTTGGAAATTATCTATTGACAAATAATCTATAACTGTAAGGATTCAGGTCTAAGATTTAGGGATAAGAGAAAGAACTACACAATCAGCATGACCAGTTTTTGCCATCAAAGATTGCTCGAAGAAATCAATCACCGAACGCTCCTGACGACGACAGGTTTGCACAACCGTCAGTAAATTGGCAGTTTGTTCAAATCGCTCCATACTTCTTGAACCGCCACTAACTTTTCGTTTCGTTATGGCCAGTCTTAGTGATCTTTCAGCAAGATTATTATCGGGAGGAATTTCTGGATGATGAAGAAAGTACCACCATTGGTCAGCTTTTTGCTGGAGATTTCGCAATAGTTTTCCGGCTTCATGTCCGACTTTGTCCCGCCATTGCTTGAGGGTTAACTTCACCTTCTCCTGAAATTCAACAGCCCACTGATGATAAAGATGTCTATCCTTATCTTGTTGCCAAAGGCGATAATGACGAAAAGCCTCATCAATTAAATCCTGAAAAGCAGAGCCTATGGCTCGATTATGTAATCCTGGAGTTTTAATCAATCTCTGAAAATGACGGCGTAGATGAGCCAAACATTTTTGTTGCGCCACAACAGCATAACCATTGTAAACACTCAAATCGTCACTGCTTAAAACACCACCATATTCATAACCTAACAGATCTTCAAGTTCGGCTCTTCCCCTAGTATCAGCAGCCCGAAACAAACAGAAATGCTGATTGGTAAACACCCACAACCATTCTTTAACTCCTTTAACTGGCCATGGAGTTTCATCAACATGAATCGCTGGTTGAGTGGTTTTGACCCATTGGGACAATTGTTCAACATAAGGATTAATGGCTGTTTCTACTCGTTGATTGGTGGCTACTATGGTTCCTAGTCCAATTTCAATTTGTCCTAACTCCCATAACAATTCTTGTTGCTTTTCGTAGGGAAGATGTCCATAATTTCCCAACCATCCCAGAAATGCTTGTAACTTCACCCCTAAATCTTGTCCTGGTATCATCTGTGGCGACCAATTCGCTTTGGTCACTTGACCACAGTTGGCGCACTGGCAATGGTAACGATGATATTCAACCACCTCAATCGGTTGATCTACAAGTTGTGCCACCTGCTGTGAATCAACTTTCACTGGTTCGATTAATAATTCTGTTTGACCACAGTGACTACATATTGATGGTTGCAAGATTTCAATTCTGTCAATTCTTCCAAAGCCTTTGCGAGTTTTTCCCTTATGTCCAGGTTGACCCCCTGGTTTTCTTTTCTTATCCTTATCATCTTTATCGTTTTCTGAAGATTTAGCCTTTTCCGATTTTTTCAATAAGTCTGTTGATGGAGGTTTTGATGAAGTTTGGCTGTCTAAATCTCGGCTCAGTTTTAACTTTTCTATTTCAACTCGCAGTTCTTCGATGAGTTTATATTGAGTCAGGACAATGTCCACCAATTGGTTTTTTGACAATTGGTGTAGCTCCTCTGGATTTAATGGTTGCCTTGACTGCTGTTGACTCATACCATTACTTTAACGCAGTCATCTGTTTTGTCAAATCCTGCTACCTGAATCCTTACCTATAACTCATATCTTGCACCAAGCTTAAAAAGTACACAAAACCCGATTTTTAAGGGCTGAAACCCTATTAAATTCTTTGCCATTTAGGTCAAAATCGGGTTTTCAACGTCAGGTGCAAGATGTGAGTATAACGTGAATATCGTTGCTCCTATCGTCGCATTTTATCTTTTCACTACCCTTGCGCTAACCGTCCCCCTGGGGGACTGCTTAAATCGTAATTGCTGTTAGCAATTCTAGAGATAAGAAAGAAAAAATATAAAGATCCTTATTCTTAGTGTGTTTCAGACCTTAACCACCTGACACGCTAATGACATATGTACCTGCCATTGACGTGTCGTCAGTAAATATACTGAGTTGTCTCAAATTATGACAAACTTGACATGTTATTGTGTCGTCATTTAAAATATTTTTGTCGTAATGTACGACAAAGTTGACAGGTTAAACTGACAAAATTTGTTTACCATTAGTCCATAGGAAAAAAGTTATGGAACTAAGTGTTTCGACACCAGAAGAACGGTTAAAACGCTTTATGGAATTAATTAGTAACCGTTTAGATGAGGAAAAGAAAAATCAAGATAGAAAAAAAAACAAGAATTTTACTCAAATGTATCCCAAAGGTTTTGATAGAGCGATTGCAATTATTGAAGAATATCCATTAGCTGCGAAACTTTATATGTTTCTAGCTAAACACATTGAGCCAGGAACAGGTGCTGTGGTTGCTTCTCAGAACTTACTAGCTAGTGAAATGAATGTTAGTGTCCGATCAATTCAAAGAGCAACAAAATGGCTTGATGAAAATAATGTAGTTCTAAAGGTTAGATTAGGAGCAGGTAGTGTTTATGCTTATTGTCTTGACCCTGAAGAAGTATGGAAAAGCTGGAACACTAATAAAAAATATGCTGCTTTCAATACTAAAACCTTAGCCCATCAAAAAGATAACGGTGATGTTAAACGTCGTTTAATGGTAATGCTTAAAGGTAAGAAAACTCAAACAGAAATTTAAATCAGAGTGATTAGATTTAGCCTATTAAAGGCTTGATAATCTGAATTATGATAACAACCTACATGATATAGGATTATCTTGCCTTCTAGATACCTTACTGTTGGGCTGAGAACATAAGTTAAAACCTAAAAAGCAGTGAGCGAGAGTTAGCCAAACCGTTTTAACGGCTGGCAGTCGAGGGAACGGGGGTTTTAACCCCCTGTGTCTGTGATACAATTTCTGTGTGAGTAAGAACAAGGTTGGTCATGACGATATTTTGCTAGATACGGTGAGATTCCGGCCAGTAAGAGACGGGGCAATCCTACGACTATGGAACAGGCAAGTAACGCAGCAAAAAGAAGTGATTTATTGCCGTAATTTTGGTACAACCACTCGGAAAGCTACCTAAAAAGGGCTAAAAGTAAGTCCACAGTTTGATCAATTATTATCAAATCGAGGGATGTAGATGTCTGTCGAAGGGCATTAAGTTAGATGAAAATCTAATAAGTTAATGAGCAAAGACGTGGATTTATCCCGTCGCAGCTTAACGACTAGAATCCATGTTTTTCAAAGCATGGAGACTTCAAAAATAGCACTCACCACATTCTCTCAAAGAAAAATTCAAACATATTTCCAAGATAAGCTCCCCCATCAACCCGATGGGGGACTTACTTTCATTAAATTTCACCAAGTTGATCTATTTTGACCAAAATGGTGTATTTTGATTTATCTAACAGCGGATTAAAACTATATTAGCCAGGGTGTAGAACTATGGAACTGTTGGCATGGTTAGATCTTAGGGTTTTCTGGGTAAGTTAAGAATAACCTTCAAATGTTAAAAGTAACTCACATATGCCGACTAATAAGCATCGAGTAAGTAGGTAGGCATAAATAAACGTATAATGCTAGCAATGCTAATTAAAGCTACAACCTTGATATAAAGATAGTTGTGGGCATTACTTACCCTAAAAATGTTTTATCTTTAATTATGCCTACCTACTTACAAGCTTACATCCCTAAATATCTTCATAACTCTCTTAAACTCACATCTTGCACCAAGCGTAAAAAGTAAACAAAACCGAATTTTTAAGGGCTGAAACCCTATTAAATTCGTTGCCATTTAGGTCAAAATTGGGTTTTCAATGTCAGGTGCAAGATGTGAGTTAAAGATTTTTGTCAGCTTCATCATCTTTCTATCTCTTCTGACTTAGAAGAATTATTAGTTACTGCTTTATCAAAAAGATCCTCTGATGACATTTATGAAAGAATTAGACCTAGAAATAAATCTACTAGAAATTATCAACAAATTCGTTATCTTTCTGAACGAGTTGAAAGAATTGAACAATTCTTATTAATTGATCGTTTTAAGTAATGAATACGAAAAAAGTTTATTTTTTTCGTTTTACTGCTTATATTGATAATGTTACATAATAAAATAAAATTGTTACATTATCAACATAAGATGAATGGGCAACTTGGAAAAGAAATATTTTGGTCTGTTAATGAATAGGTGATAAAGTTATCTTTTCTGGTACTCTGAGAAAAGTTTAAGTTTAGACTAAAACTTTGCTAAATTTGAAAATGTACGATTTCAAACTAGAATGAATGAAAAAGTCAAATTGGGGAAGTTATCGGCCAGGCTCTGGACAGAAGTCTAAGTGGAAGTCTGGAGAAACCAAACCTCTGAGAATTCCGGTTGTACTGCATGAACAGGTATTAGGATTTACATAGCTTCTTGACTCAGGAGAAAAAACTGAACAGTTCCTTTACTGTGATCTTCCTCCTTATCTTGATTATGTAACAAACTCAAGTAGGGAAAATGTTACACAAGAATATGAAAATGTTACGATATCAAAACAGCAAGTAATGTCCTCAAATTATGAAATCGTTATGTTATCAAGTAACCTAAAAAAACTCCTTGCAGATTGGACTTTAAAAGCATCTAAATCGAGTAATCTCAAATGGTATCATGCTAAAAAAATACTGGTTAAACCTAACAAGCTTATAGAGCATTAAAAGTAAAAATAAAAGATATTTGAATGAGCAACTTGGAAAATAAATTAGTTTTCCATCTGCCCTTATTAAACTTTTGTTTGAAGATCCTCATTCCAATCTTTAGTCTGTGGTAACAAGCGAGTAAGTTCAATTCCCTGTACAACTTTTTCAAGGATACTTGCATATTGATGACCTTTAATATCGTTATCAAAAGCGACAAGTAGAGTAACATCATTAGAGATGTTAGTAATGGCACGCTGGATGAGAGAGAGTTGTTTCTTTCCAAGTTGCCCACCTATGGACAAGTAAAAATCATTTCCTTGTCCGTGTAGGGCATGAAAGGAGAGAGCATCAATAGCTGATTCAGTGATGATAAGGTGATTATGATTGGGCTGCCAGACAGAACACCAAAGCCCTCGATGTCCATAAGGAGAGAAACCAGTGAAACGAGAGTTTTTGATCTCATAGCCACAGATTTGACCAGTATCAAAATGAGGGAAGATAGCGTTTTTGTGAGTGTCTATTCTGATTCTGTTAGTGAATTTGGGATGATGTAATGTTGAGAGTGGGATCTTTCGGAAGTTGATGAGATAGGGGTGATCTGAGGTGGGTTGAGTTTGCTTATAGGCATTAAGCATTAGCTTAAGATTAGGCTTAGACTGAAAAACTGGATTAACGTAGCTAAGGGGAGTAAAATGGCCGTTCCATGAGCGTAGTTCTTTTCTGACCTCTCCGAGTGATAATCGTTGTCGTTTTTGGATGAAGTCGATAATAGTTCCTTTGTCAGCTTGCTCTCTATCTGACCAATAGATCCAGTGATGAGTAGTTGACTGTTGAGTGATGATGATTTTGTCATTTTGACCATTCCTCATGACCACATTGGAGCGACTACTTTCATGCTTGTCAATTGAATAGCCCAAGGAGGTTGCATACTCAACGAGGTTAATATCTGTCTTGAACTGATTAAGTTCATCTGAGGAGTTTAAATTAAGCACTTCAAAATCTCTACAATATTATTCTCAAGTAGTTTGAAGAAGAGTACATCTTTTTTCCAAGTTGCCCAAAGATTATGACAACCACTAAACTTTCTGATTAGTTTTTGAAGATATTTAGGAGTAACTGCAATACTATTTGTTTCCTGACTTGTTGAGGAATTTTTCCAATGCATCTAAGTCGATATTGCTATTTTTAATCTTGTTTACCAATTCTTGAGTTTTTTTGTAACGTTTAGCTTTTTCGGAAATGTTTATAACATCAGCTTTTGGTTTTTCTTCTGGTGGGAAATATTTTTCATAGAGTTCTTTCCATTCATCAGATTCTTTCATTTCTACTTCAACCTTAGCCGCTCTGACTTGAATTCGTGCTATCTCAGCTTCGGTTAATTTTTTCCACTCAACACCATTAGCGTACTCTTCCCCGTATAGTCTTGAATGTAGTTCACGATAATAAGCGGATTGTCGAGCAGAATAATCCCTATATTTAGCTTGTTCTGCTTCTTGGTTAGCTCTTAAAGTTTCTGGTGTCATACCTAACTTGGAGAGTCCGCCTTCAAGTGGTCGTAAACCTCTTAAATATCCAAGTGGAAAGCCATGCTCATCACCATACTGTAATCGTTTTTCAATAAAATCTGAGTAAGGAATATGTTCTATAGTTTCCCATCGAGTAGTAGCTCGACCTACCCAAGCAGCTTCTGGGTTAAGTCGCCATTTATAGTGATTGCCAATCTTTTCACCACGAATGAGTAATCCTTTTTTCTCTAATGTTGATAAAGCTTTTGAAACTTGTTGACGTTTCAAACTCATCTTTTCAGCGACCCAGACAGTAGAGAGATCAATCCAGTTGTCATACTGAAGTATATAACAGAGATAATGAAATACACGATGAGCCACTAAACCTATATCTGGTTCTAAAGCCAAATATAAATCAGTAAACTTCGGTGCAGTTTTAAACTCATCCATATAAATAGGTCGCCTTGAGATATGCTGTACTGGTACGCTATCCTGAATTAGTCGCCGTTCTCTAAGATTAGTAATCTCTGACTCTGATAAGCCATCAAAGTCTATTGTACCGTGATTCCTAATCCTCTTGCTTGATTGTTTACCTTCAAACATATAATAAAAGCTCCATTGATTTTAGGATCTTCTAACAAGAGATTCATCATTTAAGCCATTACCAGACACATTTGGCTTAATCCTTATCTCTCCTCAAAAAAACCTTGACAACATTCTCATTTATTAGAACTAAATAATAGAATACCATATCGCGTCACTCTGGAGTTTCGCGATGCAACTCTGGAGTTACGCGTTGAAAATTGAAAGGCCTAATTTAACTGCGTTCTAGATTTGGCCTATAATACTTTCTACTCCGCAGTCCCCCAGGGGGGCAAATAGCGGAAGGGGGGTAGTGAATAAATAAATGCGACGATAGGAGCAACGATTGGGGGGTTTGGGGGGAAAGCCCAAACAAACAAACAACGAGCGATTAGCGAGTTTCCATTTCCCCAGAGTCCTGAAATAGCGTTAGATAAATTGCAAGATTTTAGTTTTTCATCTATTATGTTCAGCAAAAACAATTCTTTTTGAATCATTTGCAAAAAAATTTTATGAATCAACCTAAATTGTTAGAAAGATTGAATCTTTTAGAACTTACTATTCTAGGTTTTATTGCTATTTCTGAAATAACAACGTTTTCTGTTCAAGCTGCTCAACTTGACTTTGAAGATAAAACATCAGACTTTTTTGATGATATTGTTGTGATCAATAATGGTGTAGGAACATTTACTGGAAATAATTTTTCCATAACATTCAATTCTGAGAGTCTTGTTGCAGTTTCTAGTTCTAGTGAAGAATTTTTTCCTTTCTTTCCCAGTAATTCAGATTTATTCGGTATAAATTCACCAACTGTAAATTTTGAATTTACAACAATTATTAATATTAATTTAAATGGGTTTGATGAAGCCGCTGAATATGTTCTTGTTAACGACTTAATATTTATTTTTGATAATGGAATAACAATTACAATTGGACAAGGTACAACTTTCTTATTTGAGATTGATAAATCTTCTGATGGAAGACCTGAAAATGTTGGAGGTGATTTTGAAATTCTAAGTAGTAAAAGCAATGTTACGATTCCTGGTTTTGCTCCATTCACTATAGGTAGTGATACAAATACATTAACTAATCTAGAATTTTCCTTGAGTGATTTAGCAACAGTAGGTGGTGGTGCATATGAAGCTGAAGTTTCAGTAAAAAGTAATACTCCTGTACCTGAATCTAGTACGGTTTTTGGACTTCTTGCTATAGCGTTTCTCGGACTCATGAGGTACACTTAACACCTGCCACTTGCTCTCGAAGTCTCCTGCTTCAAACCGATAACCTCTGTACCTCACAAGTATGGGAACTGCTATATTAAATTAACTTATAAAATTAGTAACAATAAGTTTAGTAAGTTTAATTTTTTTTTTCGTGTGAGTAAACTACGTGATGTAACTTATTACTCAATGTTTCTAATTAAAACTGCACTAATCAGCATTATAACACTCATCACTACGTTCGCTATGGCTTCTTCTGCACAAGGGTTTGATTTAATTAAAAGCTTTGTCTCAAATCTTGATGCAGCTCAAGAAGTTACTCCTTCCCCTTCAGATGCAACTGGATTTGCCACCTTAGATTTATTGGGCAATGACATGGGCGATTACCAGTTGAAGTATAAAATCACTGTAACACTTCCTTTAAATTTCACCGATATTAGCACTTTGCCAGGTAATCCTGTGATCGGAAATGACAATGTCACCAAGATTCATCTTCATGCTGGTGCGCCTCGTGGTTTGAATGGGGTTCTTCCTTTTAATATTCGTACTATTAGCGATGTTGATGGTTCCTTATTATCAAATATTGATGATGATTTTATGATCAGCGTTATGGATGAAATAACCATAATTTTAGGATTGTTAGAAGAAGATGAATTTACTCCTGTTTCAGAATTTCCTACATTTCAATCTCTTATAGCTGAATTATTAGCAACACCTGATGGAGAAGATACCTCTTTATATTGGAATATTCATACAGCCGGATTACCTAGTGGAGCTATCAGAGGACAAGTTTAAGCAGCAGTTCCAGAACCTAGAACAATCTTAGGTTTACTCAGTGTTTTGGGATTAGCTGTTTTCAATGCTCGTAAAAAAACAAATTAATAGCTTGATTATTTTTGACTGGAGTTTAGACTAAATTTTAGGTTTTGAGCAAATTCAGCATTAGATATCTATTGTCTGAGAGCCTTATTCCAACAGATATGAGACGTTCTAGATGCTCTGGGTTTCTCTATGTCCACTCTGGCAGTGACAAATTAGTCTAAACTCCAGTCTTTTGTGATTTGTCGAAGTTATTAGAATCTACCCAATATTCATATAGGAAGACGATGAATATTCATATAGGAAGACGATGAAAGGGTCGGTTTTCTTACGAAAACATTTTACGGCTCTACGAGCCTTATAGGGTGAGGCTTTCAGCCTCATTAATAAGTACAGCTTATCTATTAGCCGTATACATACACAAATACAATTTACTTATGAGTGGCTCATAGAGCCTATTGACAGAATCAATGTATAACGTATATGTTATGGAGTATAACGTATACGTTATGAATTAATTTTTGTAAACTTATCAATGGACTATATCATATGACAGTCACTCGGATTAAGCCTTTATATGACGAATTAGGAAAGATAAAAGGCTATGTTGATAAATATACAGGTGAGGAATTTGGTTTTCCTGTTATTTTTGGCAGAAAGAGAAACCCTTATGGAAAAGGCTGGATTATGAATAATCAAGAAGCAGCTATTTTATTGGCTAAAGATAAAGGCATTAAAGGAGAAACACATCGTGTCCTTTGGTTTATTATAGGAATTCTTAACTTTGAAAATTGGATACAAATTTCTATTACTGAAATAGCTCAAGAACTTAATTTAAAACAACCAGCAGTATCCAGAGCAATGAAAGTTCTTGAAGAGAAAGGAATTATTCTTCGTGGACCTAAAGTTGGACGTTCCTATGCTTTTATGCTCAATCCAGAATTTGGTTGGAAAGGTAAGGTTAAAAATTTAGATGATTACCGAAAAGAAAAGGAAGAAGAGGAAAATAATCGTCAGAAACGAAAAAGATTTGAAAAAAACTTAAAGTTAGCCAATTTAAGTAAAGAAGACCAACTGATAATGGCTATTAAGCAAGGAAAAGTTGATATTGAAAAACTTTATGATTTATTACCTAAACAATAAAAAGAAAACCACCTAATTAGGTTAGGCGGTTTTACTGTAATTTTATAGTTGGATATTAATTAGGATTTCTTTTTGCCTTTGAGACCTAAACCTAATCCACCAACTGCAAGCAGTCCGAGAATAGAAGCAGGTTCAGGTACTTTAATGTCTGTCGTTTCAGCAATATAACCTCCACCTTCAGAACCTACTGTTTGTCCAAATTCAAATATAGAACTTTCTGAAGTAATATTAAACTTAGGATCAAACTCAGGAGTTTCAGGATTATCAGGTAACTGATCTATAATAAATACTCCAGTTTCTAATTCAAATTCAACAGCACCAGTCTCAAGAAGTTCACCTGCAAATGTTGCTCCTGCTCCTAAACTGCCAATTACAAGATCCTCAGAAACTGGAGTATCAAAATTAAATATTAAATCCTCTTCTAATTCAAAATCGGCTGTAAATGTAGTACCAGGAAGTGGAGGCTCAAATGCAGTTAACCTAAAAGATACTGGACCTGACGTAACTGGAAATACATCCACAGGAGGAACAGTAGGAAAAAAAGGTGCGAAATGACCTGATGCAATAATAATAGCTGCAAACTCATCAGGACTAAAACTAACCTCAAATGTACTATCAATTCCACTATTAAAAGCATCTGTTGCTTCATCAATAAAATCAGAAGTTAGACCAGACCATTCAAGAGTAGAGATCTCTCCAACAGCTTGAGCAGGAACAGTTGTTATTCCAGTAGCAGCAATAGTAGCTATACCACTAATAGCCAATTTAGTTAAAGAATTGAGTTTATTCATGAATACTCCTCAAAGGAAAATATATTTGCCAAAGATTATAAAGAAGATAAGAAATATTTTCAAGGTCAACTAGAATAATCTTCATAAGTCTAAATACTTGTTAAAAGTAAATTTAACAGAATATTGGCAGAAGTCCCTACCTAAAAATACTACAAAAAGATCAACATTTTAGGTAGGGATGAATGCCAACCAATAAATAAACCCGCGCAGCGTCCACATTCTCATTTCTTATGCTAACATCATAACATTGGTTGCCAACCAACCTGACTGTGTAAGAGGCCGCCGTAGTGGCATAAAGTATGTACTCGCCAGACTCAGGAAAGCCCAAAGCCCGCTATCTCGGAATCAAAAGATATGGTTAGTAGGACAAAAAGTAATAACTCTTGCGGAAGGCGAGAGTCTGCCTGTGGAGGATGTGTTAGACCAAAATAAGACTTGTCTTAGTGAGGCAACGGCCAATGAGACGGGAAAACTCGAAGACGA
>JAAUYK010152133.1_pt1 | contig 12268 bp, 6 predicted proteins | sample 7278021 | NCBI WGS metagenome assembly JAAUYK01 (sample SAMN14350223, study PRJNA611818) | marine sediment metagenome | isolation source: surface marine sediment (1.8m) | place: French Polynesia: Moorea | collected 2018-08
ATCAGTTGGTAAGCCCCGTTCAGCACCTTGAACGTCTCTTCCAGATAGTTGTATAGCTGTCCGTCCACCTCCTCTCTTGGCGGTCGTTTCCTCGGACTCGCGGAGGCGGCGGGCGGCGACTGCTCGTTGCCCTCGTCGTTGCTGCTCCAGTTGCAATTGGCCGGGCTCCCCTCCTGAAGGGAGTTCTCTGCTCCCAGGTCGCTCATCATCCCCGGCGAGTTCTGGCTGTCGCTGTTGTAGGCTCCGCACTCGGCCATCTCGCACAGCAGACGCCTCGTCTCCGACTTGCCGCTCTCCGACGTGGACACCTCCTTCGTGGACTCGCTGCTCGTCGAGTCGTTCCTCGCCGTCTCAGTGCTCATGGTCCTCTGGCGCTTCGACTTCGGAGACAGGTGGCTGATTGTGGCGTTGGGCGCGGGCACGGGAGGGGTCGGATCGTCCGGCTGGCTGCCGACAGACGACCTTCGAGGCAGACTCACGGTGACACTGATAGTCTGTTGTATGTCCTCCCCGCAGTCATCTTCTGCCGCTTGCTCCTCACCGCCGCCATCCGAGTCCACTACCACGTTGAACCTCATCCTCGGCGGCGTCTGCTGCTTGCTCGTCGCCGGATCCTCCTCCGCGCCGCTGTTCGACTTGCTGTCCGTGTTCTGCGGAGTCAGGGTGCTCGTCTGAGACTCCGCCTCGGAGTGGCTGGCGTTCGAACTGCCGCTGGACTTTCGCCGCCGGAGCGACGACCGCGACCGGCCGCCCCGACGCCGTCTCCCCGATGCCGAGGAGCGTCCCGAAGCAGAGGCAGAGGCGGCAAGCGACCCAAGGAGCAACTCCTCGCTAACTTCGTCCGACGCTTCGTGCACAGCGTCGCGAAATTGGCGAATTACGCGCTTCAGCTCTCCTGCTGCGGCGGCCGACTTGCAGGAGCAGAGCAGGGTCACCAAGATCTTGGACAGAATGCCCATTTCTTCCTTTCCTGTCTTGGCCGCCGCCTGAGACAAAGTTTTGCTTCTCCTAGTGTTGGGATGCTGCGGCGGTTTTGTCGTCACGCCGGGAGACGGAAGTGAGGTGCGTGTCTGAAGACCTTCCTCAGGAGCATCACGGGCAGCCGCTGGGTCTGCTCCAGCGTCTGTTGTGTCAGCGTCGTCGACGTCGCTATCGGAGGCGCTTTCTTCCTCTTCGTCGCTGTCGTCGTCATCTCTGTCATGCTGAAGCGTCGTCTCGAGAACGTTCAGGATCTTGGCCAGTTCCGTGGTGATCTCGCCCTTCTCTTTAGTAGTGGCCTGCAGGTGCCGAAATATTTGCGAGGCGGTCTCGGCCCCGGTCGGTCCGATGGCGGTCTCCGGCTGAATTTCGTTTGACTCTTCCACAACAATGGTTTCGGGCACGACGACAACAACGTGATCTGCCTCTTGGTGTTTTTGGTGTGGTTCGTCCTCGCTCTCCGATTCGTCTTCTGAGGACAGAGTCTCCTCATCGTCGCTTCCGCTGCTTCCCGTAGTCGCGGTGGAGTCATCCTCATCTTCTTCCTCCTCTTCTTCATCCCCGTCGACGTCGGCATTCAGGGTGTCCGTGCTCCTCACCGAAGAACACGAGCCCGAGTAGAGTATGGCTGATCTGATGCTCTCGTCGTCGGCCGGGTCAGTCTCGTAGTCGTAGTCTCCCTCCGTGGTCGTGGTCGGCGTGGGACTGCACCCGCCGCAGACGGAGGACACCTCGCTCGCGAGTTCACTCGGCACCTCCGGAATCGGTGAGAGGCCGAAGGGAAATAGGCGGCGGGGGTCATAGTCGCCGCCGCCGCCACCGCCGGGCGGTGCAGCAGGAGCTAGACAGGGCGGTGGCACCAGCAGGTGCTGCTGTTGCTGTGGTTGCTGGGGATGTGGTGGTGGTGGTAGTTGCTGCTGCTGTTGAGACATATCTGCTCCAAACGGTAAAATATGTTTAAGATTTCAGCTATAGGGGAGTATTGTGTATGAGTGCGCGAAATTCTTACCGATTAATAGTGGTGTTGAGGGTAGCGCTCCTCCTCGCACTCGCGCATGGTTAGTTCAGTAGTAGTAGTTTCGGTTCTATCGCGCCGCTTTCACAAACCTGCAAATGAGAGTGGAGAAGGCTGCTATGAGGAAAAAGGAATGAAGGCTGCATGACACACTTATGCGCACTTCATCAATACTGATGTTCCTATTAGAACGGGCGGCCTTGCGTGCCGTACGCTCGCTCGCGGGGTAAAAAGTACGTATAGTTACATGCAAATACGTTGAATTATAAGTAGCGGTAGGTGAGCCTTGCGTTGGGTGTGCGTTGACGGGCATCAGAAGTCGGTGAAATCTGGAAATAGATCGAAAATTAAAATTTTACCTTCTCGAACTCAAGCTATCACGTACAATTGGCAATTTGGCTGTCTCGACGGCCTATACTCGTAATTGTAAATGGGGATCTTTTGTACGTACATTAATTGTCAAACAAGGTCATATTAGCACAGGTCTAGTTTCTCACTTGTCCTGTGGTGACCTTTTAGCAGTCAACACGTGAAAGTTTAAGAGCATCACCCTGAATAGGTTGTTCTGCCCCGACTGGGATTTGCGTTTCGACTGTCGAGGGGTTGATTCCACCGCCAGCAAACGGTTGCTGATCATAAAAGCTATTCAGTGGCTTTTGTGCGTTGATGCGATGCACATTGCTGGACGGTGGCATGTGGCGGCCTCGCTCCCCGCGGTACTCGGTCGCATTCACCACGGACTCGACCAGGGGCTCTTACATGTAATGTACGTAGAAGAACTTGTGAATCCGTACCCAGGATCACTTCATGGCAAAAGTGTGCAACAGATCAGCCTTCGTTTGATTACCTTCAGGTGCTGTGGGGTCGTATGACATGCTGAGCAGTCTCATACTCGGCGACTGTGGCGGCTCCCGTCTAGGTCCCACGATGTCGCTGGTCGTCACCCTCTGCGGCTCGTACGGCATCTGGATCGGTGACGGGCGGGGCCGACTCACGGGGCGGGGCTTCGTTAATCCCGAAGAGGACTACTTGTGGGAAAAAATCAATATCGACCTTGCTTTAACATCAGCAGAATATGCATACGCACATCTCTGCGCTGAACTTGAATGGGAATGGAGCGCTCCGCTGCCTGTTGCTGCTGCGGCTGGAATGCTTCGAAGGATCCCCGTCGCGCATCCATTGAGCCCCTCCGAGCGTCCATCGAGCCCCGTCTCGTGTTGATCTTGTTCCACGTGCCCATATCCTTGAAGAAGGCCGAGTGGGGGGACATCGGACCGAGGTCGAGATCAAAGTCGGGCGAATCGAAGAAAGTTTGAAGAGGCTCGGGGAAGCTGGCATCGGTGCTGAACGGGGCTATAGGCAAGTATAGAATTAATGGAACATTATTCGATCGCCTTACATCCTATATGCTCACTTCTTATTCCGAATGTATCGATAGGAAAGAAAGCGTTTTGCGCTGAGGCCGACCCCGCCGAGGTTTTTGGAGGCGGAGTGGCCGCCGCCCGCCGCACGGTCTCCACTGGTACCGATCTCATCGGCGGCGGCGTCTGAGTCACACGACGGGGATTGACGCTGTTCGGTTGTTGGACTATTCGCACTGGGATCGGACGACTCTACCAGAGGATAATTTGCATTTTAAGCACGGGAATAATATCACTGCAAAGTCGAAATATATGTACTTGAGGCTGTTGCCGTGCCGACTCCTGCTTCATGATCTGCTCGTTGTTCAGCCTCTGCCTTTCTTGCTCTTGCTCCCTTTGAAGGCGTTGGAGCTCTTCCCGCTGTTGCTGCTGCTGCCGTATCAGCTCCTCCTGCCGGCGGCGCTCTTCCTCTTCCTTTTGCAGCCGGAGCAGCTCTTGCCGTTCCCTCTCTTGCTCTCTCAGCCGCTCCTCCTCGCGCCTCTTCTCCTCCTGAAGGCGATCGAGTTCCCTCTGCCTGTCCACCTCGTCCTCCATCATGATCTGCTGTGGCTGCAAGCCCATCATCTCCCTCTCGGCCTCCTCCCTTTGCCTCCGGATGAAGTCTTGTTGCTCCTCCCAAAGCCGCCTCGACTGCTCTTCGCTCATCCACTCCATCGGCACGGCCGGCTGCTGCTGCTGCTCGGCAAACTGAACTTTCTTTTGCATCTCCTCCCCAGCGGAAAATTGTCGCCGTCTTTCCTCCTCCATCCGCCTTTGCTCGGCCTCCCTTCTTTGCCGATCTTCTTCTTCCACTTCCCTTTGTTGTCTCTCCTCCATTTCCCGTCTTTGCCGCTCCTCCATTTCTCTCTGTTGCCGTTCTTTCATCTCTCTCCTCTGCCGCTCTTCCATTTCCTTCCTATATCTCTCCTCCTCCTCTCTCCTCTGCTGCTCTTCCATTTCCTTCCTATATCTCTCCTCTTCCTCTCTCCTCTGCCGCTCTTCCATTTCCTTCATATATCTCTCCTCTTCCTCTCTCCTCCGTCTCTCTTCCTCCTCCCTTCTCTGCCTCTCTTCCTCCTCCCTTCTCTGCCTTTCTTCCTCTTCCCTCTTTAATCTTGCCTCTTCCTCTATTCGCCTCTTCTCCTCCTCTGCGGATCTGATCTTCTCCTCTTTTTCCTTCATCAGCGACTCGTGAGCCTGGTTCACCTTGGACATGGTCTTCCTGCCCCCAATGGAGAATCCGAGCGGTTCCTCATCTGCGAACACGGGCATTGGCGGAGGAGGTGGTGGCGGGACCAAGGGCTCAGACGAAGGCGCCAGGGGAGGAGGAGGAGGTGGAGGCGGCGCAGTCCAACCTCCGGCCGACGAATGAGACGAGCCGTTGACGACAGCGGGCGCTGGAAAGGGAGGTACCGACGGAGTCTGCGGCGGCGGCGGCGGCGACGAGATGGTGATTGACTGGCCTGGCATCGGCATCGGCCTGTACGTCTCGTACTGTCGCTGCTGCACGTTCATCTGGTCGACCACCTTCTGCCGCTGCACCTCCTGCTCGCGCTGTTGTCGCTCTCGATCCATCGCCTCCCTAGTGCGACGCGCCTCCTCCGCGTAAGGGTTGTACGGCTCGGACTCGGGCGCGCTTTTCTTTTCCACAGGTTTCATACTGCCTCCGGCTCCGCCTCCGGGGTCCTTCCAGCTGAGGGCGTCGGTGATGCTTCTCTGTCGCTGGAAGGACGGCGGCCTCGAAGAAGATGCTGCTGCCCCGTGACCGTTCGAGTGAATGACTTGCTGCTGTTGTCCAGTGGGTAGATTGGGCGCCGGCACCGGCATTGTACGCTCAGATCCGTCGGGCTGATTAAATCGGGACGTTAAGCACAATTTTCAACTAACTGCATTTTATTTAATTTACCTTGGTCACGGTGGCCTGATGCCTCGCCAACCTCTTCGCCATCTTGGGGCTTCTGATCTCGGAGAAGTCGAGCCCCCCGGGGAGGTAGGTGAAGGGTTTCTTCTCCTTCCCCATGGAGCCGGCCAGCGCGGACGGCACCTGGTCCATTTTCAACTAACGCAGCAACGAGCCGACAAAAAGTGGGGTTGAACTATGCGATCCATACAATACTACATATACGTATATGTACGCGTACATGTACACGTAGTATGTATTATGTCACAATTCGCGTTTTGAGATGCTAGACACGAGAATGAGACTGACTTCTTCTCTTCCTCTACATTGAGCTGACCGTTTCAAGGACAGTGACCGCCTGTCTATCGGTCGGTCAGAGACCAGAAAAATTATCGAAAAGTCAGGTACGTAGAGCCGCCTCAAATTTAGAAAAAAGAATCGAAAAGTTAGCACTTCGAATATGTACGAACACAAATACGTAAGTGTTTAATGATGCTTTTAAGTCACCACTCTTGCTCTTGACAGAGCTTGCGTTCCTAGCAATGCATTTTAAGGCCTGTGTCGCCTCAGCCAGGGCCAATGCGAATTCCGACGGACATTAAGTAAAATTGCAATTTATGGGGAACAATTTCTGACGTAAATGAGTTCCTGCACCCTCATTGATTTGCCTTTGATGTAACAGATAGCTTCCGGCTAATAATTGAAGCTAGATTATCTGGCGGTTGAATCTGGGGGCCACTTATTTTGCACACACAACAGCGTAGCTCTACGTACTTGAGAAAGACATTCCTCGCGATAGGCTACATTGTGTTGGATACAATCTACGCGCTGCTAAGGTGTGTGTACTTAGTACGAGTATATTTAAGTCCTTACCTTGAAATGAATCGGCTCTAGATCCGGGCAGTCAGTCCGGTGACTGCGTGACAGACCTGCAAGGGATAAGAAGACGGTTGAAGTGTTGGAGACCACCAGCGAGAGAGGAAAATCGCCGTCAGCTGTTACTTTGCAGTGAAATTCCTATGGGAGTAACTCCTCGATTCCGTCGCCGCCGGCGCCGTTCCGAGCTCTTCAATCTCCTCTCTACCTTCGTCTCAACTTTCAAAAGCAGCCTGGGCTAAGTAGGTAAAAGTACACACCCACTCGATCCGTCTATCCGATTTTGGAAAGCCTCCCACGATTAGGGGCCGTGCAATTTGTTTACCTCCACGCTCCGAGGATCGTTTGCATCAAGAAACTGCGAGTGCGCCCGGTCGATCCGCTCCCGGTTCTCGGCGGCCAAGGCTGCGAGTAAGAAGTAGCCGCCGCCGCCGCCGGTGCTGTCTGTCTGCTAAACAGCCTCGCGGACGCGGACGGGGATCGGCCTAGATCTCCAGTGTTCTAGCAGAATCAGTCCTGGATGGCGTCCAAGCCTGTGAGCGGTCAGGATTGCGGGTCGAAACATTTCTGTAGCTGCACTGAACAGACAACTGCGAGCGAGAGCGTTGCCGAAAATTTGGCCGCTATCCGAGAAACCTATGCAGTCGGAGCTAGAGGCGAGGGAATGTACTACGTTTGCCCGGCCTAGTCGTCCTAGAACGGACGGACGGACTCACATCCTCTCGAAATATACACACGTGCGCCTAGCTGCCCTGCGTGGCTGCGGACACGGCGGCGGGCGGGCGGGCGGGCGCGGGCGGGGCATTGAGCTAGAGACCAGAAGAACATGACGAGCAAGGAGCGCTATAGCTACAGACAGGGATATTACTCGCTCCGTACACAGGTAACGGCTTTCGAAATGAGCCGACCGAGCGCCGAATTAGGGAAGCATAAACAATGTTGTGCAGGTTATTTTCTAGAGTGGAGCAACGTTGTAAGGGAATTGATGAATTAGCGAATTAATTACTGACATGAACAACATTTTGTATGCCCTGCATTACGCCCGTAGTCAGGCGATGATGTCACTTCGCCGTGGCGGCGGTCGCGCGGTGTGCAAAAGTGACGGAATGAGGCGAGCGAGTGAGCAGTGCCCACAGTTGGGATGGGAAGGACATGCGACGTCGCGTCGCTCGACACGGCTGACAACTAAATGAGACAAGTCAAACTGACAAATGGAGGCCAATCTACGTTAATTTACAAAAGGCCTAACTAACTCCATATGGAAGTGAGACGGTACGGTTGAACGCTATCCTGTCTCATCGATCTATAGAACTAGTTCAATGAAATTTCATAAACACTTAATGCGTTTTGATTAATTTTGTAATAAATACAGTAATAACGGTGCAAGTCCTGCTAGTTGGAGGCACTATACTAGTACATACTATTGAGTAATGGACGGAATCTTCGAAAGTCGCTCGGAACTTGAGAAAGCGCATTGCCTGAACCTGCCTTTTCCGCTCAGTTCCGTCAGCCACGTGCTAGCCTCCAGCATTTAGTGAAGTTGGGACCGACCAAATTATAGTATTACTACTATTACAGTTTTTACTTGTTGCAAATGCGTAAAATTTATTGGCAAAGCATTAATGTACGTACCTTGCATACGATTGAGTAATACGAGAACGTACACTGTGATTGCGGCCAACTAGAGCTCCAATGCTTAACTAAAAGGTTACCGGCGCGTTCCTTGATTAACCAAAACTATATTGGCGGTCGATCGGCAGGACGCAATAGGTCAACTTTTTTGTCGTAGTAGACGTGATCTCGACACCTAGCTCCATAGCTCTCAGCCATTTGATCTTCCGGTGACGAAACATCAAATATACACACAATAACATTTTAGATCGTGAGTCAAGCCTCGACTGTTTAGCCGACACCACGCGACCGGAAGCGAGCAAACCGGAAGCACAAACAGAGAGGGGAAATAAATACAAGCCTGGATGCTACGATCCGAATAGGATAAGCCGATTGACTAGATGTGGCCGGAACAAGCTAAGCCGCCTACTAGAACTTCATTTCTTCTAGGCTGCTACGTACAGACAGGCGATTTTTTTGATTACGTACGAACGACTACGATTGAAAATAAAATACGCCTACATCCACGAAAATTAACATTTTCCCACAAACGAACATATTCATCGGCGCCCCAAGCAGCATATATATGAAGGAAAAGCCAGCTCGCAGTCTAGCTACAACGACGTGGCAACGACGAGGAAAATGAAAGACTTTGCTGTTGCAGTGGCCGAAGCAGTTTTCGCCAAGCCGTTTCATTTCTTTGCGGCGGCTTTGCAACGCTCGCTTCGAGCGAGGAGAATGGTGCCAGGTCAGCGAAAATGTCCTCCTCCTCCTTTTTTCCTCCCTACGGGCTTTTCGCTTTTCGATCTCTGGCTCTGCCGCCGCCTTCGTCGCGTGCATTTTTCTTGCTTTCGCCTGTCTGGTCTAGTCGACTGGAGTACGTAGTTGGCGATCGGATCCAGTCAGCCAGACGACATAATGGGTATGCACATAAACGAACGGAGGCGGCGAACTAGTCCCAGTTCGAGAGCTTGCTTTCAGATATTAGTGCTCTCTCGGGCCGCTAGGCCAGGAGAGTCTACAGGGACAGAGAGTTCGTATTATTCGTGCGCAGTCTTCACCCATCCGTCTCCGTCGTCTAGACCTGGATTTTTGCATCGGCCAGCCGCGACGAAGGCGAGATCAACACAGCAGAGGCCAGTCGGGCAGGCGCGGCCGGCCGCCTGTCGAATTGATTTGGCCTCGAAATGTCCAGATTATGAGTGCGTTTGGGTCCAATCACTTTATGCGTAATTTAGCGGATAGTGCTAAGAGTATTGATTAAGCCGTTATAACTTACAACAGGACAGCGAGCACGCTTTGCTTTTTCAGCTGCTATATAACTACTACTGAATTTACAAACCCATGTATTTACGTACTAGGTATATAAGAGTGCATGGCTCTTCGGGTCATCGATCGACCTTTTGCAGACGGCGTTCGTGCCGTTTTGACTGACCGACCGACCGACTGCCTTCACCGTCACAGCGAACCTAGGGACCGATAAGAGACGCGCGCGGGTCGGCCGACCTCCGGGCCGACCGTCCGCGTCGAACGAGCAAGGAAGAGCTAGAGAGCCAGACATGTCTGAAGCGGAAGTAACGTTATAAAATGCAGTTGGAGAGGGCGGGCGGCTGACGACTGAGAGATCAGTATTGTAAAAGAACATGAAATAAAGTTGACTGATGTCAACTTCACATTCATGGACATGACATGCGATGCGCTATATGGCAACAATCCCCGAGTAATTAATATGTCAGTCAGGTAGAATTAGTAGGCCATGTGCGGCAGGCAACATGGGTCTGTCTGTGTAGAAGGTTCCAAGATTCCGTTTCCGACCACAAAAGATCGGTCGAGCTGTAGCCAGTTGAAGGACACTCAGCGGGTTACGGATGATTGGAATTCTGGGAACAAGGACATTTTACGTATGCTCGCCGACAGAGGGTGTATGAGCAAGTGTTGCATTGTGCTGCAAATCGGAAAAAGCGTTTAGATTCGAATATGCAGCTTCGTAGCCGGCCTGGCCTCCCTACCTTCCTAAGCCTTCCTCCTTTTCTCCATACAGCCTGATCCTCCCTACTTCCATCTGTGCAATTCGGCAGCGCGTAAAATGTCACATTGCTCGTTTGCCTGGCTGACTGACTGACATGGAGAAATTCGGTCAGAGCGAGCTAGATGCGAAGGAGAAGGGAAGAGAAGAGAAGAGAAGGAAGGCTGCGACGCGACGTGACGAGAAAGGGGCAGACATATATACGGCTGTACGGAAGGACGGAGCTAGAGAGGGACGAGCAAGCTCGCTCGCTCGCTCGCTCGCTCGCTCGCTCGCTCGGCCTCCAGTCAGGAATAAAACGGCCTTACTGAAAAGCGTCCGTACGTGTCTCTGGCGCATTGTGATCCTCATCCATAACTTTCAATCTGCAACGCTCAGCACTAATTAAGAGGCTCATTCATGCACTTAATTGCGCAGTGTGGCCCTATTAGCCGGAACTTTCTCCTGAGAGAGCTTTATACAGCCGATCGATCGATCTGTATAGGTGAGAATTGCAGGTATCGGGCGGACGCGGACGTACGCGGACATAGGTCGGACGCCACGTCGGATTTTTGACGAGACCGTCGCGGCGTCGTGTGCAACACCCCAATTGCCACCCGCAGAGTATATCAGCCGGCCGGGTTCTACGGCCACAGCAACTACGTATATAGTGATCGACTGACCGGATATGTGCTCGCTTGGGCCCCAACTAGCTTTTCGATATTGATTGACAAGCCGTGGCCACGCATGGTATACGTACGGACGGACGGACTTTACTTTCTATTGCAGGTTTGGACGTACATACGGTTTCGAATTCGGCTAATCAGATTGAGGCAAGGAGGGAAGTGAGTGGACATGTGATGTCCACTTTAGTACGACTGACGGACGGAGCGGACGTTAGAGCAGTCAGTCTCTTCATCCGTCCGTCTGTCCTAGCTCCGCGCACTGCCGTTCGTCGCTCGCTTTTGTTCCGTGTGCAAAACAGCAGACGGGAAGAAGAAGGAGGAGGAACGGACGAACGGGAGAGTAAGATGGAAGAGGAGGAGGAAGGAAGGAGAGAGGGAGAGAGAGAGAGAGGTGCGAAAAAGTCTCGGGGGTCATGGGTTATTATCATGACAGGCGCGGCGGCGGCCGGCCGGGCGCATCTAACTCGGCCCGACAACGGACGGACGGACAGACGGACAGCTAGAAGCCGGCTGGCTGATAGCGCCATAAGAAAGAAGAGAGAGATCGAAAGAGCAACCACTAAATGATAAAATGAAGTGCACTTGCCCGGCAACTGATTAAAATAGGGTGTTTAATGTACACCGTATGGTGTATACCAGCGACAATGAAATGTCTTTTACTGAGAAAATCGATCCTTCAATCATGTATTACACGTACGTACCGTACGCACTGCTAGCATTTATAGCGCGTAATCAATGCAGGAAGATGCATGGTTACAGACGCGTTTGTATCTTTGAAAAGAGCTGGAAAAACCAGCCCTAGCTGCTTTGGAAATAACTGTTCTCGTATTCATGACGTACTGAGGTCTTGTTGAGCTTTCCTACGGCTAATAGAAGTACGTAGACGTGTACACGCGTGTAGAGTACGTAATATTACGATTGAGTTTAATTGAACCGGTGAAGTAAGGGGAGTACAAGTCCACGTGATATGTGATTATTTTCAAGAGCCTATTGAGATGAAGGATAGACCACCTTGGCAATTTAACAGGACATTTTGACACATCATTGAGGGCTTTCCTCAAGTATTGTTAATTATAGCTGCGTATGAAAGAATCGAGCAAAGCAAATGAGACTGACCTGGCCGTTTGATCCTGGTTGCTGGTTCTTCTAGAAAAGACGAAAACACGCGAGTCTCACCGTCTTTAGAATGCACACACTTAAATTAAAGCTGGCAGGCACATTCAGAGTTAGCATCCTTTCCACAGCTGACACCCCTGCTTTGCCTCGCTGTGCCCTCTCTCTACGTGTTCGACACCCCGAGAGAAACCTCGATCGAGCGTGGCGTCATCGGCGAATGTGGCTTTCACGACGAGATGAGGGTTTATGAGGTCTGCACAATGCACCATGGCCCGACAGAGCACGACAACCACAACGCGTGCATCTTGGTGCGTTGGAATCACTGCTCATTACACCTCAGTACGTATATCGCCACGCTAGCTCTTGCGATTGCACATGTACGAATGAGCAAACTACTCTTAGCTGGATATTCCGCCGGCCAACGTACGAACGAACAACAGCTCTCTCCCTCTCTCATGCAGGGCTGAGTTTACAACACTCTATATCCTATGGGGTGGCTGCTGCCTGCCTGCCTGCCGGCTGGCCGGCCGGCCGCCGTCACCATTGCCTATCTGGCTTCGCCGAGTGTCCGGTCGCTGAAGCGCAGTTGCTGCAAAACGGCGAACGGGCGGGCGGACGGACGCGGACGGACGGCGTGTTCAGCTAGAGGCCAAGAGAAAGACCGAGCGAGGGCGGTAAGAG
>JAAUYK010045035.1_pt1 | contig 12258 bp, 7 predicted proteins | sample 7278021 | NCBI WGS metagenome assembly JAAUYK01 (sample SAMN14350223, study PRJNA611818) | marine sediment metagenome | isolation source: surface marine sediment (1.8m) | place: French Polynesia: Moorea | collected 2018-08
CTCGACGCTGGTCGAGTGCGACATCCTCGTCCGCGGGGGCAGCAAAAAGTCGCCCGAGCTGCTCTCTGCAGAGCGGGTCAGGCGGGTGAAGGGCCTCCGCCTCAAGTGCCCGCTGGACGAGGCGACCACGGGCGCCAACGGCCGCCCGCTTCCGCCCGCAGTCTTTCTCTACCTGAGGGACGTGCTCGACGACGGCCTCGAGATCGCGTCCGCGGCCTCGGGCGCCACCTGGACCTTTCCCGACAACAGCCTTGAGCACCTGGAGATCGTGGATTGTCCGTTCCGGCGGCTTCAGCGGCTCGACCTGCTCTTCATCGCGTCCTCCGTCACCGCCGGCCTGAAGTCGCTGACGATTCGCAACGAGCGCCTCAAGCAGCATCTGCTCGCCGTCGAGGCGGACGCGTTCCAGGACGCGCCCAGGCAGCTAGAGACCGTCGACCTCTCTTCCAACGGGCTCGCCTACCTAGACTCGCGGCTCTTCTGTCCGGTGGCGAGGACCCTGACCGGCCTCAACCTCTCTCACAACAGCCTCGAGAGCCTCGACTTTGTTGGCGGCTGCTCGCTCGAGAAGCTGGAACGGCTAGACGTCTCCTTCAACGGGCTGAAACGCCTAGGACGCGACACCTTCCGTCGGACGACGCCCAAGCTAGCCGAGATCGATCTCAGCTACAATAAGCTCGCTGCTCCAGAGGACGGCGCATTCAACGGACTCGGCGAGCTCGCTGTGGCCAACCTCGCGCACAACGAGCTGTCCGCGATCCCCGCCAACCTATTTCAGGAGGGGAGCAAGCTGCGAGAGCTCTACCTGAGCAACAACTCTCTGACGAGGCTTCCCGACGGCTTCCTTGAACGCCTGAGCAGCAACCTCGTCGTGCTCAACCTGTCTCACAACGCGATTGCGAGCAACTCCAAGTGGTTCGAGGAGGGTCCGTTCAAGGCGCTGAAGGCGCTCGTCGCCCTCGACCTGTCCTTCAATCGTCTGGCCAGACTCGGCGGCGACGTCTTCCGCGGCCTCTCCTCGCTGCAGGTGCTCACAGTGGCGCACAACCAGATCCACTCCGTGTCGGCCGAGGTGTTCCGGCCGACGCCCAACCTGCACGCGCTCGTGCTTTCGCACAATGCAGTCGAGGACTTTGGAGAGAGTGCTGCAAAGTCAAAGGAGGGAAGCGTCTTCGGCGGCCTCGACAAGCTCAGCTCGCTCGCCCTGGACCACAACAAGATCAAGACCTTGGACAGGTATAGGTGGCCCAGTTGGCCGCAATAACTATTGATTAATGCGCGAAAATGCCAGGTCCGTGGTGGTGCGATTTATTGATTTTCACCTCGCGTACGCACAACATGATTGTTTCTGGTGGGAACCCCTTGGCGCTGGGAAAAGCGAGCGCGTATGTGCGGGAAAACGTCGGCTTCGTGCCCACCTCCCCCTCCGTCGTCCTCCTCGCCAACAACGCCGTCGCCGCCGCGCCGCCTGCCAACTGTATAGTAAGTGCTGTTTGGCACACGCCCGGCCGCGGCCGCAGACGGCCGGACGGACGGCCGGCAGTTGCCAAGTGCATAAATACTCCATATTTACTACGTCTACTACATACATAGCAGGTACGATGACGAGTCCTACAACGTTCAGACATGCAGGAGGCACGCAATGCCATAAGTGCTCTCTGTTAATTCTGTCCACGCTGGCTGGCTACTGGCAGCCCGCCGCCGACTGGAGAGCAAACAAGCAAGACTGGGAAACACTTGTGCGGCTAGCTGCGGCTGCTTGCCGAAGGTTGTTACGGCGGGTTTGCCACGCCATACGCAAGAGGACCAACACCTGCTATTATTAATTTTTCTTCCCTGGGAACGTTGGATCCTCCCCCTTCTTGTGTGTATCGATCTCGCCTCTTGTTTCTCGCCGCCGCTGAACTGACTCTCACGGGATCGAATATAAATCAACGCCCGTACGTCCCGATCCGACCGAGCCGTTTTCCCTCGTGCGTGCGAAGTAGGAGGCGAAATAGGGTCCGCCAATTGTGTGTGTTTGTGCGATTGCGATCATGCAACCGTCGAGTGGAAATCCGATCACAGCGGTCTTCTTCACTCCTTTCCTTCGCCTCCTCCGCTTAAGCTCCTTTGTCAAGCGAGCACCTCCGTAGACGCCGCTTTCATCTCCGCCTTTCTCCCCCAAATTTCCGGCGATTCCAATCTTTGGCCGATCCTCCGTCTTTGATGTTGGTTTTCCATCGAATTTTAAAACGGTGCGGTCGGCGAGACTCCATCGTGATCGAAGGATCGACTAGCGGGCTGAAACAAATTCTCCCTCATCACGACCGCTCGGTCTTATTTCTCGGGAAGGGAGCATCCAGCTGCTTCGATCGGCCCCCATATATATCTAGCTCTGATATCGACCAATCGGCCGCCGACGCCGCAATAAAATCTCGACATCATTACGGACATTCGATCGACCGGCGCGGTGCTGGAGAAATGTTTACAACTGCATCGTTTCGCCCACTTGCTACGAACGCGAATATACGCTTATCGCAAGTTTTCTGCACGATCGAATATATTGGGCCAACTGGATGCTGGTAGTTTCCTGTCGCAAAGTATTGCTGCCGATTTTATAGTGCCATCTCTATCCACATATCGTAAGAGAGATGTGCCGTCTCTCTTTGATCGGTCGCCGGATAATCCATCCTGCTTTCCTTCACTTTCCACAAGCATTAAAGAACGTCGCAACAAATAGATTTTACGCTTTTCAAGATATTTCCTTTTGTTGGGTGATATGAGGTGAGATCTTTCCATCCATCCTCTTGTCCCTTTTCCCTTTGCATGTTTCTGATCGCCCGATCTATTTTGCCCCTTACCAAATCTCTCCTCAGTTGGCAGATGTTTTTTACCCACAACAAACGATTGCCCAACGGATTAACGAAAGCACGCACACGCAGTTTGTTGCTTGCCACGAACGAACGATCTAACACAAGTAGCTGGTGGCTGCCTTTTCCGGACATGCGATCTGGGCCTGTCCCCCGACAAAAAAAGGTTTCTCGTTCTGCAGCAGAAATACAATATGCGGATATTCGTATGCGTTTTCCGAGAAGGCGTTCGCCGTGCCAGACATGTTCGGAGAGTACATATTACGTGCGTCCTTTCGCCCACGCTAACGAGACCGGATCCGATGCCAGAAGCATTTTGAGTGCCTCATGTAGTACTTGTAACCTTGACCCGACCCGGGCAGGCGGAAGAGCGAGAAAACCCTTGTTTCGGAAAACCGCCCGGCTCGCCATGTATCCATCCATCCGACAGCGAGTGCGACCTCCTGCTGGCATCGCTGAGTGATTTGGCGGCCCCCAAAAACGAAGGCAGTATTGATTACGGACCCAGCTGTAGGAAAAGGGGAAGGGAGCTATAGCGCCACAAATACTCTCGATGCCATTTTAACGACCTCGCCGGCAACACGCCATATCGGGGGAAAGGAGAAGGGGGGCTGATAAATCTCGGTCGGACGTTGAGAGCTAGCCGGGGGTGAATGCCGGCAGTTCGGGGAAGATTTGTTGCCGATCTCGTAGTAGCCGAGGAAAAGAGGCGATAACGCGAAGCATTTTCCTTCCTTGCGCATGTACGTCATATCGATAGGTGGTGGTTAAAGCCCGCATATCGCATATCGCGGCTTGTGACAAAAAAGCGAGGAGCTGGAGGCAAATTTGTCTCTCCAATGCCTGTCATTCCTTATCTCCAGTTATCTGACATGCTTCTCTCTTTCTTTCTTCTTTATGCGCCGGTCGAGCTGCGATACGTATACGCGGTCGTTTAGGAGACTTTAAGCGCCGCCGCTTCCCCGTATCCATTTTCCTTCAAAGTGCCGTTGGTCCGTTCCGCTCGTCCATTCTCGTCGCTCCGCCCACGGCCGCGGCCGTGCATGCCAGCTTTACAGACACGCCAAAATCGTGTCTGTCTGCGTTTTGCACTTCCAGCATACAGTGTCGAAATTAGGTCGGTTTATTGCTCCCTAGCTTCGTTCGGACATAATTGAGCTGCCGCCGTACCCGCTCGGGCCGGCAACATTGCCACGCGAGGGGGGAAAGTGCATTTGGACGCTGCTGATGGGATGCATCGCCTGCCTAGCTACCTACCTTCCTGCGTAATTGAGCCTAAAAGAGACTAACTACTGACTGTGCATTCTTTCTTTTCAGACACCTCTTCGCGAACTGCTGCTCCATCCTGCGCGACATCTCCCTCCACTCCAACTTCTTCCGGCACATCCCGCACCCGGCGCTGAAGGCGGTCGGCTCCAGCCTTCGGACGCTCGACATCGGCGATAACCAGATAAGCGAGGTGCACCCGGCCGCCCTCGCCGGCCTCGCCGCCCTTGACGGCCTCAAGCTCGCGGGGAACAAGATCCGCAAGCTGGGCGCCAAGGTCTTCGAGAAGGCCACGAACATCAAGATGCTCAACCTGGCCGACAACCGGATCGAGCACATCGAGCAGAACGCATTCCTGCCGCTCAAAAAGCTCAGGGTGAGTTGGCGATAGCTGTTTTCCAACGGTGTCGGATTGTATGGCTTCCCCTTCCCTTTCGGGGCGGCCGACTTAATATCGGCTAGGGGCTGTCCAGTCATAGTTGTCGGGAAGGAAGAGAGGAGAGGTCTTGATAGCAAGTCATGCCGGGTACAACTGTAGCGGGTGCTTGGTTGTTCTGCTTATTTTGACGACGGCGATGATGACTACATGGGGGAGGAAAAGAGTGTCCGCGGTCCGTCGAGTTCGACGAGGAAATCTCTGCCAATTAATGCCATCCAGCCAGTCACATGATTCGAGCCACTTCCAATGTCATGACACACACGTACACGCGCGCTGACAGCATACAGGGACTGGGATGGGGACAGGAACGTTCACCATCTGCTGCGACACCACCTCGATTGGAAGCCGATAGAAGAAAAATCCTCGATTCGTGAAACTTCGTTCCGAGCCGACACTTTTGCGTTCGCACAATTAACGACTTCTCGAGTGTGACAGGCAGGCAGACGCCCTTGACGATTTACCATTGTGGGCACAGCAAACATGCCAGTAGGCGTCGAAATCGTAATTGCGTTCCGCCGCACGTTTCATTCAGTCAACTCAAGTACGTACTGACTCCGCGTTCTGTTTTTGTCCGCATTTTGCAGGCGCTCCGTCTGGACAGCAACCGGCTGGAGGACCTGAACGGCCTGCTCAACTCGCAGCACCACCTCCAGTGGCTGAACGTGTCGCACAACCGGCTGCAGTGGTTCGACTACGCGTTCATCCCCAAGTCGCTGTTGTGGCTGAACGCCAGGGAGAACCAGATCGAGGAGCTGGGCAACTACTACGACATGCAGGCCGGCTTCAGGCTCGTCCACCTCGACGTCGGCGGAAACAGGCTGCAGAGGATCGACAGGCAGAGCCTCGTGCACAGCCTGAAGGAGGTAAGTCACCTACCTGCTGATCAATATTCGCGCCGGGTGCGTGCGATATGTGTCGTGCCATAAGGGGAATTGTTCGCCGTCGACTCGTCTGGGGAGCTGTCGTAGTATATATAGGTGCTACATCATTTCGACCTGAGGGGGGAGGGGTGGGCGAGAGCTCGAGGTGAGACAGAACGAGTTTGTCGCCCGTTGCCCCTCTGGCATCGCCTGTCACTTGAGAGGCCAACATTTTTAAAATTAATGTTCCCTGCCCGCGCGCCCGGTGGATGGTTGGAGGGGACGGCCAGCGATATCAGCAAGCGACATTTTCCGTCTCTGTTACAATTAGGCCGTCGTCCGTCGGAGGGATCGACCGATGCTACGGAGCTCGTTTGTGCTGCAACGGTCGTTTGCCCGCCCGGTCGCCGGCCTGTCTCTCTCGTTCTCTGCTTAATTGCCGCCACTTTTCCTCCTAATGATCGTTGTCGCTCGCTCGCCAGCCCGCTCGAGAGAGAGAGAGACAGACAACGGATATCCATTCCTCGTCCGTCCGAAGCAAGCAGGCAAGGCTCCCAGTCGGACGGCGGCCATTAGTAGGGCGCGTAGAATGTACATCCCCAAGCCATAAGCCTGAGCGGGCGGTGCTCGCATCGCCTGCCTGACGGGATAATAGTTAATGACCCTGTAAATCCCTAATTAAATATTCAGAGCCGGGGCCGTTTCCTCTCTCCCCACGAGACGACAGCACGCAGTTGGCTGCTTCTGTTGGAGGGAAGAAGGAATTTACTGCATAAGTGAATAGCCAGCGACTATAGTCTTTATACAGCGCCGATCTTCGAGCGGGCGAGCGAGGCCTTTGAAGAGGAATTTTCACTCAACGATGGCTGATGGATGCATGAGGAAGCTAGGAGGAAAGTTTTTTGCCCCTCGAGTCGTTGCCGTCTCTCTGTGTGCTAAGTCAATCCCCTGCCTGTCTGTCCGACTGTTTATCCTCGCCATTATGCAGCCATGCGGCCATTTTGCGCTCCTGTCACTCAGTCGCCTAGCTGCACATCAATTTCTTGCAGGAAGGAAGGAAGAAAGGATGAGTTAGGTGCAACGGCTGGCCGGCCGGCCGGCAGGGGAGTTTCAGGTCGGACTCGCTCGCCCGCTCGCGCGCAGGCAAAAAACGTTTCGTGACCGGGATGCAAATTGGCGACGAGCTCTTCATCGTGGCCGGCCGGCCGGCCAGGGCCTAACTACTAGAAAGTTGCCCTCTCGTTCTTATAAGCTCGCGTGGCCGGCCGACCGGCCTCTGCATGCGGCAACCGGGGAATAATGTTTCTCGAAAAACGGACGGACGACGTCGTCATAAAGCCCATCATCGCCCATCACGCACATCTGTCCGACAGACCGGCCGAGCCGCCCGCGGAGGGAGCTAGCTAGCAAAAAAACAAAATTGCAGTCCTGTACGTGCGTCGGCCAAGAGACCTCATTAACTCCTGCCAGCAGCCTCCATCTCGTGGCCGGCTTGACATCTAAAACACCTGCCAACTGGAGCGAGCAAACGAACAGGATCGTGCTAACGGCAAAGCTGATTTCTATAATTGGATACTTAACCGGTTGGTTTTCCTTACGCTGGACGCCTTGTAGCATTCTAAAACTGGACATGATCGCAGCGCAGATTTCAGTCCAATTGCGTCCTATAGCCAGAACAGAAAGGTCCAGTTGAATAGGAGCTAGGGGAAGCCGTGGCCAGAAAAGTTGGTGTTGCGTGGCGAAAACAACGGGCTGGCTGCTGACCAAAACTTTCAGATCTCTATTGTTGAGACTGCCTGGCCAACCAACTGAACAGAGCAGTGCCAGCAGTTTTCAGGTTGATGTTGAGGTAGGTAGGGCAAGATTAAAAGGTTTGATGGAGATGATGAGGAGAATTGATAACAGGTCAGGCGCTGCATGCTGAGAGAACTATGCCGGACGGACCTGATCCAATATAATTATACGGACAATGCTCTCTGTCTCAACAGGGGAACAAGATGAAAAAGAATCAATTGGAACTTTTTTTTAGCTTTTTCCGATTCTTTCACGGTTTTCCCTCCTATTTGAATCGTGTGCGTGGCCATAGAGAGCCAATTATCCGCGCTGCTGACGAGAAACTTTTCCGTATCCGCTGTCCGTTCGTTCGCTCGTCTGACGGCGTGACTCTCCGGAACCGCGGATAAAACTCTTTTAAGCAGAATGCATGGCCGTCCGGACCAATGGAACTAAGCTTGTACTCGTAGTTAGTGCTGGTGAATGAGTGAGTGCGTGTTGCGAGTTAAAGGAGGAAGAGCTGGCTGGCTGCGCGATGACGACGCCGTTTTAATCTATGGGCCGGCCAGCGACGTCCGTTCGTCGCATTGTTCCCCAACCAGGGCCAGAATTGCCAAAAAAGTTCTTATCGAAAGTGTGACAAAAAAGGAGTCAATTCTTCTAGTACGTTCAACATAAAAAGCGCAGAATGCACCTACGCTATTTCAGCAACTCTCGAAATTGTTGCCACAACATGGATCTAGCTCGTCGGACGCTCGTTCCTTGCCTAATTCCATCCCTGAATAGATGTACGGAAGAGTTGAGCAACTCGGATGGGATGCATGATGTCGCTTTTGTTTGAGGCGCTTGGACGCCAGTTAACCACTACGGACTACAACCCAGACCCAAGCCGGCCCATTTTGCAAGTATCCGCCCAGAGGGGATTTAGCCGGCTGGACTCGACCGGCTATTCCGAAAACGTACTTTTAATTACTTCCTTCCTCGTTAACGCAAAAAACTTTTTGCCTGGAATTGGAAGAAAGAAAATCCGAGCGAGTGCTAATTCTCGGCCTCGCGCAACGGCCGCTTCGGAAAAAATCCCCTTGGCATTTCGGACTCGGTGGCCTTTCACGATTCGTTGCATTATTAATCCAGCCGGCCGGCCGGCAGCGCGGTACGAGAGTCGAATCGAAGATACGAACGGTTGTACTCTTAATCAAGGCTCTCTGTCATACACTTACTTCTTCGCGGCGAGAACATTTGCACATGCTACGAGTGCGTACAGTATCTCCAGCTGAGTATTGACTCCCGGCCCCTCGCTCGCTCTGCGTGCGGCAGAGTAGAGGGCGGCCCTTGAAGACTCGGCTTTATTATGCGCAATATATTTGCCGGGGCTGCTTCCGCCACCAGCTGCTTGCGACAAGCTCGGCGAGTAATACGACTCTGTGACTGCGGCGGGGTCAATATTTGCAACCGGCTGCAAGCTCCCTCCGATCCCCGCGGCTTAAGACGTTTAGGGACTGCTTGGATCCGCCGTAGTCGCGAAATTTGATTGATGACGTTGCGCGTGAACGGCGCCGCATGCCAGAAGGTAATCGATAGAATGAGGGGAGGAAAGAAAGGAGCTGATCCGCATAGGTATTTGTTTGCCGGCTCGTTCAGGCAGAGTAAATGAAGCGGAGGATTTGAAGTTTGTTGGCGATAAGCCTGACTTGCTGGCGCGCTGTTTGTCGCCCATCATCTCCTCGTTCCTTTCTCCCCTAATCTTTGATCTAAGTGCAAAGTGTGTCGCCGCAGCCTCCCCTCCATCGATCGCGTTGCCAGGTTATCGACAGGCTCAGTCCTAAAATTTAATGAATGATGTGGGCGCCTAAACGAGACTGGTTGCATGGTTCTTTCCTCATAGCATGGAAAACAATTACCCTCAAAGTTTGAGCATCGCCGTGGGGCCCGAATCCGTCCGTCGGCCGAATTTAGGCCGGCCGAGCGCAGCCGAGTGGAAAATTAAGCTCCTCTCGAAGACTCGACTAACTAGCTACCTTCTTCCTTTGTTCCCCCTTCCAGATCCACGTGGACAGCAACGCGCTCTCCGAGATCGCCGCCAACACCTTCTCCGGCCTCTCCAACCTGACCGCCGTCAACCTGACCAACAACAGGCTCAGGAAGTTCTCCATCAACTCGCTGAGCGTCACTCTGGGAGGGAAGGAGGAGGACGAAGGTTCGTTCCAACTTTGGTTATTAGCGCTCGCTTGATGGAGCAGAAACATCGACGCCCAGCTAGAAATTAGTTGCTCCCCCTCCGTAGCTGGAAACAAGTTTAAATTTTCCTTTCTTCTCTTTCCCAATCAGGTCTCATGCCGGCCGAGTTCTACCTCTCTGGCAACCCGTTGTCGTGCGACTGCGAGATGGAGTGGCTCAAGAGGATTAACAAGTTGGCAGAGGAGGCGCCAAGGTAAGAAAGACGATCGAGAGAACTTTGGAAGGGAGAGACAGGACAGACTGTGATCGACTTGATTACAAAGCGGCAACTAGGAGAAGATATTCAGATTTTCGAGACCGCGTTCAAAGGCCTTGAGCGGCCGCGCGGCGCGGGTGACCTTTCCTGCCTGTCTGTCTCTCTCCGACAGACACGCGAACTGGCCATATCCGCCCGCCGAAATAATGACATTCATCGGACAGCTCCGGTCGGCATTGCCCCGCCCTCCTCTCCTAGCTTTTGCTACCGCTCGCTACCACGGAAAGTTCCCTCCTCCCTCTCGTTTTCGTAATACCAGGTCGACTCGGCCGTCATCTTTCAATCGCGTGATCATGATTTCAACCGGCATGGCGGCCGCGGAAAGTTTTGCGTGGACAGGATCGACAGAGGGGCCCCTTCCTTGCTTACAGGAGGACCGACCGCACGAGTACGAATTATGAATCCATTTTCCTAGCGCCCACCGAAACTTTCCCTATTAATTATATTCAGAATGCCCCAGTTTCTATCGTGTCCTCGGGGGATTGAAAGTGTCCCTGCGTCCCTCACTCGCTTTCCCTTCTCCGAAGCATGCAGTAGCTACTCAAACTCTGTTTTCGCGTGCCAGCCTCCCCACTCGGTTGATTGTGTCTCGCGGCCTGCCCCGAGGCGGTCACGAAGAAAAAAAGCCCACCTTTTCTGCATCTTCCGAAAGATATACTACAAGTTTATATTGTGGCCTTTTTTGCCGCTTCCAGACGCGCGCCACCTGCCTCCGCATTGTAGTAGATGAATTTTAGATCGACTTCGAGCTGGCTGCCAGCCCGTGTCCGTCTGTTGAGAAAGCACGCAGTTCTTAATAATGTAAGCGGCTGGCTGGCTATAGCTCCCCTCCGGCCGGCTTACTGGATAATGGAGGAAAAAGTGACAGTGAGAGAAAGCCTCGAAAAAATAGCCCTCTAGAGCTCCCTGAGAATTCAATCAATGTTACCAGAATAGGATACAACTCGTAATGGGGTCTGATCCGACCGACTGTTTGATGCGATTACAGCTAGGGAGCATGAGCAGGGGTTACGCATCTGACGCCGACCGGTTGGAGGAGATTTGTTTCCTCCCGATTCCGAGATCACAGCCAGGGTTGCCAAGAATAAACTATATCAAGGCAGACGGAGTCTCCGATCGTTAGGCTTCCTTAAATTGATCGCCGCTCCATCCTGGTCTCCTCAGGAAAGAGGCGCCCTTTCGGATACGTATAATCGGATTATTGGCTGTGTCGGAGCTAGGAGGAAAGGAAAAGGAGAAAGGAGTTGGAGAGACAAATATACGTATATCTGCCGGTGCCAGAGACACCTGCTGGAGATGCTATAGGCTAGCGTGACAACGCCCGCGCCCGCCCGCCGGAAGTATCTTGTAGTCGAGATCGTATCAATCATTCCCTACCTGTGCCATGAGTGCAATTTGTCTCGAATTTACAAGACCGAAAGAGAGAGAGGGAGAGAGACGTGGGAAGAAGAAAGAGGAGAGCGTCTGTCTAGCTGGCTGAGATTGTTCCAGATTGGGTCTGATGACGGGCGATGCTGCTGCTGCTGACTGGCTGACTGCACGGCAATTTTCAATCTCCAGGCAATTTTCAATCAAATCCCACGTCTTGCATCTGCCCTTCTTTTCCTTCCCGAAAGTTTAAATCGACCTTAACTTTACTTTAATTGGGGCAGCTCAAATTATTGGCTTCGTGGAGAATCGTGAATCTTTTCCGCTTTTTGCAACCCGTCAAAAGTTGCGGATCGAAGGCAACGCTGGCTGTCCGGCCGGCCCGCTACAACTGCATGAGCAAACTACCAATTTAGCGCTCAAGCCATCAATCTAGCAAACGTCGAATTTGTGACGAGGGGCAAAAACGACGACGGATAGGCGGATAGACGGACGGAGGGAGGCAGCCCGCCTCGAATAAGGAATGAGAAGTTAGGAAGACTGACGGACGGTTCGATTCATCAAATTTCAGACGAGCCCCGTCCGCGTCCGTACGCGCACAAATTATAATGACCGCAGCAGCTGGAGGCGAGCATGAAACACTTGAGACACCGGTGGGGCAAAAATAGAAAAGAAAGGAAAGAAAACGAGCAAACAGCCGCAAAGTGTTGCGGTGGGCGCTTTAAGTAACATTACGAGCTGTGACTGGCTACGGACTTATAGCTCGACGAAGACGACAATCTGGGCTCATTTCTTGTAATTTGCGGTCTTGATCGAAGCCACCGTGCCGTGGTCTCCATCGCTCGGACGGTGGAAAAAAATAATTTCGTTGGGAGCGCCGGAGACAAAGAGAATCAGCGGTTTCATCAAAATTTCGAGAATGAATACACGTAGATGCTTTGCGAAGACCCTAGAGTTGGAATTTGTTAAGCAAATAATGCAGCTTTGTTTGGCCTTAATTGATTCTTCTTCGGAGCTGTCAACCCCAATGTCGGTATACGTGGAATAATATCCCGACCGGTCATGAAAAATAGCAACCATGAGAGTTAACTTACTGGAAGGCTCATTTTACAAGTGTCAAAGTTGAGCGGCTGATTTCAGCCAAAAATTGGTGGTGTGTAGGCTCATAGATTTCCGCGGCGGAGAAAAAATGCCAAGGTAGGTGTC
>JAAUYK010080553.1_pt1 | contig 12255 bp, 8 predicted proteins | sample 7278021 | NCBI WGS metagenome assembly JAAUYK01 (sample SAMN14350223, study PRJNA611818) | marine sediment metagenome | isolation source: surface marine sediment (1.8m) | place: French Polynesia: Moorea | collected 2018-08
CTTCTCGGCGCGGGCGTAGGTGCGGGCGACGGTACGGATCGTCTCGGCGTCGATGCCGCAAACGTAAGCCATTTTCTCCGGCGGGAAGTCCTTCACCCGCGCCGCCAGTTCGGCGAAACCGTCGGTGAAGCCGGCGATGTACTGGCGGTCGACGAGGTCTTCCTCGATGATCGTGTGGATCATTGCATTGAGCAGCGCCACGTCGGTGCCGGGCTTGAACTGCAGCATATGATCGGCGTGGCGGGTAAGTCCCTGGCCGCGGGGGTCGATGACGATCAGGGTGGCGCCGTCCTTCGCCGCGTTCTTGATGAAAGTGGCGGCCACCGGGTGGTTCTGGGCCGGGCGGGCGCCGATGACGATGATGACGTCGGCGTCGAGGGCCGCATTGAACGGCGCGGTCACCGCAGCCGATCCGATGCCCTCCATCAGCGCCGCCACCGACGACGCGTGGCACAGCCGGGTGCAGTGATCGACGTTGTTGGTGCCGAAGCCGGTGCGGACCAGCTTCTGGAACATGTAGGCCTCTTCGTTGGAGCCCTTGGCCGAACCGAAGCCGGCGAGCCCGGAAGGACCGTCGCGGTCGCGGATCTTCTTGAGGCCGGCGGCCGCGGCGTCCAGCGCCTCTTCCCAGGTCGCCTCGCGAAAGTGGGTCCAGGGATTGGCCGGATCGATCTCGATCATGGCTTCCTTAGCGGCGTCCTCGCGGCGGATCAGGGGTCTGGTCAGGCGATGCGGGTGCTGGATGTAGTCGAAGCCGAAGCGGCCCTTGACACAGAGCCGGTTCTCGTTGGCCGGGCCTTCCCGGCCGTCGACGTAGAGCACCTTGTCGTCCTTGACGTGGACGGTGGTCTGGCAGCCGACGCCGCAATAGGGGCAAAGAGTGCCGACATCGCGGTCCTCGAACTCGGTGCGCACACCGTCCTGGTCCAGCAGATTGGCTTCCATCAGGGCACCGGTCGGGCAGGCCTGGACGCATTCGCCGCAGGCCACGCAGGTGCTGTCGCCCATGGGCTGGTCGAAGTCGAAGACCACCTTGGCGCCATGGCCCCGGTAGGCCATGCCGATGACGTCGTTGACCTGGACCTCGCGGCAGGCGCGGACGCAGAGGTTGCAGTGGATGCAGGCATCCAGGTTGACCGCGATGGCGCTGTGGCTGTTGTCCGGGGCGACCGTGGTTCGCTCCGGAAAACGGCTGGTCGAGACGCCGAGACGGTCGGCCCAGTTCCAGAAGCGGGACTGCGGGTCGTGGGCCTTGGCGCGCTCCGGCTGATCCGCCATCAGCAGCTCGAAGACCATCTCGCGGGACTTCTTGGCGCGCTCGGAGGCGGTCTTGACCACCATGCCCTCGCTCGGCTTGCGGATGCAGGAGGCGGCCAGGACCCGCTCGCCCTCGATCTCGACCATGCAGGCGCGGCAGTTGCCATCGGCGCGGTAGCCGGGCTCGGGCAGGTGGCAGAGGTGCGGGATCTCGACGCCCTCGCGCTCGGCGACCTGCCAGATGGTCTCTCCGGGCGCCGCGGTGACGTCCTTACCGTTCAGGGAAAAGGTGATCGCGTCGCTCATTTGAGCGCCTCCGGGAAGTACTTCAGCACGCAAAGCAGGGGATTGGGCGCGGCCTGGCCGAGGCCGCAGATCGAGGCGTCCATCATGGTCTGCGACAGCTCTTCCAGCAGCGGGGCATCCCAGGTCTCCCGGCTCATCATCTGGACCGCTTTCTCCGTGCCGTTGCGGCAGGGTGTGCACTGGCCGCAGGATTCGTCCTCGAAGAAGCGCATGAGGTTCAGCGCCACCTTCTTGATGTCGTCCTTGTCGGAGAGCACGACAACCGCCGCCGAGCCGATGAAGCAGCCGTGCTCCTGAAGCGTACCGAAGTCGATCGGCAGGTCGTCCAGGCGCGCCGGCAGGATGCCGCCCGAGGCGCCGCCGGGCAGGTAGCCGGCGAAGCTGTGGCCCTCGGCCATGCCGCTGCAATACTCCTCGATCAGCTCGCGGATCGTGACGCCCGCGGGGGCGACCTTGACCCCCGGCTCCTTGACCCGGCCGGATACCGAAAACGAATGGAAGCCCTTACGGCCGCGCCGGCCCTGGTCGGCGTACCAGGCCGGCCCCTTCTCGATGATGTCGCGGAGCCAGAACACGGTCTCGACGTTGTGGGTCAGGGTCGGCAGACCGAAAAGGCCGGCCTCGGAAGGGTAGGGCGGCTTGTGCCGGGGCAGACCGCGCTTGCCCTCGATCGACTCGATCATCGCCGACTCCTCGCCGCAGATGTAGGCGCCGGCGCCGCGACGCAGCTCGACCCGGCAGCCGCCGGTCAGGCCCTCGGCCTCGATCCGGGCGATCTCTTTCAGCAGGATCGCCCGCACCGCCGGATACTCGTCGCGCAGGTAGATGTAGCAGGTCTCGACCTCGGTGGCCCAGGCGGCGATCAGCATGCCTTCGAGGAAGCGGTGCGGATCGCTCTCCAGGTAGAAGCGGTCCTTGAAGGTGCCGGGCTCGCCCTCGTCGGCGTTGATCGCAAAGAGCCGGGGCTTGGGCTGCTGGCGCAGGATCTTCCACTTGAGCCCTGCGGGAAAGCCGGCGCCGCCCTTGCCTTTGAGCTGCGAGTCCTCGAGCTTGGCGACCAGGTCGTCGGCCTCGTGCCGGCCCTCGTAGCAGGCGCGCAGGGTCTGGTAGCCGCCGTCTGCGACATAGGCCTCATAGCCCGTGTAGTCGGGAAGGACCGGGTGATGGTCGCCGCTTTCGGCCGTCTGGGCGAGGTTGTCCAGGGTGGCGTGGTCGACGTGGCGGTGCCCGACCTCGGCCACCGGGGCGCAGTCGCAGCGGCCCATGCAAGGTGCCCGGACCACCCGGACGCCGGAGCCGAGCCGCGCCGGCAGTTCGGCCAAGAGCGCCTCCGCTCCCATCATCTCGCAGGTCAGGCTGTCGCAGACCCGTACCGTCAGTGGGGCCGGGGCGGCCTCGCCGTCGAGCACGATGTCGAAATGGGCGTAGAAGGAGGCGACCTCGAAGATCTCGGCCATGGGCAGCTTCATGGCCTCGGCCAGGGCCTGGAGATGGCCGGCCGAGAGGTGCCCCTGGGAATCTTGAATCCGGTGGAGATACTCGATCAGCAGGTCGCGCTGGAAGGGCCCTTCACCAAGCAGGGCGCGGATCGCCTCCTGGGACCCGGCGTCGACCTGGCGCCCCTTGGGAAAGGCCAGGGCCTGGCGCCGGCCGGCGCCCGGATGGATCTTGCGCGCCGCGGCTCCGTTGCTTCCCCTGTTACTGGCCATCAAAGCCCCTTCTTCTTCGCGGTTGGGTCTGCGGCCCCGAGGCCCAGTGCTAGGCGGCCGCTTGTCGACCAAGGCGTCGTGCTAAGGTCTTGCCCGTATTGCCCCAGATACGCCAGTGATGACAATATGCGGTCGAATTGCCCGGAATCCTCAGGCAGCATCGTCGCCGACCACATCCAGGGTCACCCTCTCCCCATTGATCAAGAGCTTTCCAGCGTGCTCGAAATTCACGGTGATTCGGTTCCCGACGACCGACTGTATCTGTCCGAGTCCCCAATCCGGCCGGGCGGGATGACGCACCAGCATGCCGGGTTCAAGCTCCTGACCCATGATCCGCCTTTTGACCTCGTTGCCTTGGTATACCAGTATATAGCTCGCCCTGCGCTCGTGGTATACCAGTATATAGCGGAGCCATCTCGGCGTGAAGATCTCGAAAGCGGCCTATTCTTGCCGCTCGGCGCTATTCCGGCGCAGGGTCTGCGGTATCACCCTCCAGCAAAGGCTTAGAAATGAACGACATCCGACTGACTGAACTGCTGTGCTCCAAGCTGTGCCACGATCTGGTCGGCCCGGTCGGGGCCATCGGCAACGGGATGGAGCTGCTCGCCGAGGAGGACATGGGGATGTCGGACGAGGCCCTGGAGCTGACCGCGACCTCCTCTCGCCGGGCCTCTGCGATCCTGCAGTTCTACCGCATCGCCTATGGGCTCGGTCAGACCGAGCGCCGTCAGGATCCGAACTTCCTGGCCGAGCTGGCCGAAGGGCTGCTGGAGGGCGGCCGGATTTCCCTGGATTGGCCGGACCAGGCCAAGGCCGTGGTCTGGCCGGAGGGCAGCGGCAAGCTGATCCTGAACATGATCTCCCTGGCCCAGGAGGCCCTGCCGACCGGCGGCACGATCCGGGTCGGCATCGCGGAGAACGGGGCCGGCGCCGAGATCACCGCCACCGCCGAGGGCAAGGGCGCCGGTTTCGGGGAAGCCACCCTGGAAGCGCTGGCCGAAGGGGCCTCCCTGCAGCAGCTGACGCCGCGCAACGTCCATGGATTCTTCACCATGCTTTTGAGCCAGCGGATCGGCCGCCGGATCGAGATCGCCGCGCTCGACGCCGAGCGGCTCAAGCTTTCAGCGCAGATTCCCAACTGACCGCCGGCCGGTTTCCGGCCAAGCCGTCTCCAAGGCGGGAGCGGCAATCGAAGGTCTGCCGGCGTCGCCTTTCCTTCGACGCGGGAAGGCTTGTCCGGATCTAAGGGAATCTTAAGGCCCGGGCTGTAAATCGGATTCAGATTTTTGGCAAATTCGCGAGGGTTCCCGGCTGGGGCCCAGCTTCAGCCTGCCCGAGGGTTCCGATGAACAGGAAATCGCTTACCGCCGCGGCCAGCGTTTCGGCCATTGCTCTTGCCACCGTGATCTGGACGGCCTCCGACGCCGCCGCCGAGGGCAAGGTCGATACCACAGGGCCCGAGGTTTCGGTCGAGTTTCAGCTCGCGCAGGCACTCTTGGCCATCGAGCAGCTCAACGATCTGTACCGGGTGCCGGAGCCGACGCCCGTCTACCAGCGGCCCGACCTTGGCTCCGACACCATCGACCAGTTGCCGGGCGACAGCTCGGTCCGGGTCACCGGCCGCGTGACCGGTACCGAATGGCTGAGGGTCTGGAGCAACAACCGCATGGTCGGCTACGTCCAGGCCGCCCGCCTCCAGGGCGGCGGCGCATTGCCGGGCACGATCGCCGGCGGCGCGGCTCCCAGCGCCCCGCAGCGCAGCCTGCCGGGTCGCCAGACCGCGGCGCTCAGCGCCGGCCCAACGGAGGGCACCTTTCGAGACTGCACGCTCTGCCCGGAGATGGTTGCGCTGCCGCCGGGCAATTTCCTCATGGGCAGCGATCTGGGCGACTCCACGACGCAGCCGGCCAGGCCGGTCGAGATCGGCTACGGTTTCGCCCTCGGCCGCTTCGAGGTGACCATGGCGGAATGGGCGGCCTGCGTCGCAGACGGCGCCTGCAGCAACGCGCTGGAGCCGGTCCCGAACCCGGTCGAGACGCCGGTCCGCAACGTGACCTGGAACGATGCGCTGGAGTTCGTGGCCTGGCTGCGGAAGGTGACCCAGCGCCCCTATCGCTTGCCGAGCGAAGCCGAATGGGAATATGCCGCACGGGCGGGAACCACGACCAATTTCTGGTGGGGCAACTCCGCCGGCGCCGGCGAGGCCGACTGCAAGACCTGCGGCGGCGACTGGGACCGCAAGCAGCCGAGCTCGATCGGGCGCTTTCCGGCCAATCCTTTCGGCCTGCATGACATGAACGGCGGGGTCGCCGAGTGGACGGCGGACTGCTGGTTCGACAGCTACCGGGGCGCCGGTGCCGACGGCAAACCGCGTGACAAGCAAAACTGCCAGCAGAGGGTCCTGCGCGGCGGGTCCTGGAAGCAGGAGGCCAGCTACCTCAGCTCCCACGCCCGGCATTACTACGACGCGCTGGTACCCTATAGCTCCAACGGATTACGGGTCGCGCTGACCCTAGAGCAGTAGCCGCCGGGCGGCCTCGGCGATGGCCGGATCCGTCGGACCGGCGCATCGCCCAGTGGCCGCCCAAGTACGGCCTCTCGCCTACTTTACGTAGATCGTGACCCGCTGAGAGACCAGCGGGGGATCGTGGGGGACGTGGTCGTGGTCGCCCATGACCAGCTGCAGGGTATGGCGTCCCGGCGGCAGGTCCAGCATCACCTCGCTCTGCCCCGCGCCGAAGTGCAGGTGGTTCTTGTCGTTGGCGATCTCTTCGTTGGGGTTCGGCAGCGGCGCGTCGATGATCAGGTGATGATGGCCGGTGTTGGCCTTCTTGACGCCGGCCGGCGCGACGCCGAAGTTTCGCAGACCGAACCAGACCCGGAAGGGCCGGCTGGTGATGACCTCGCCGTCGCGCGGCCAGCCGATGTAGAGGTAGGCGTTGCCCGGGCGCGGCGTTTCGCCGGCCTGCGACGACTGCGCCAGAAGGCAAAGCGCCGCGGCGGCGCCGATGAGCATCTTGTACATGGCTCTCTTCGTCTCCTTGGAGTTTTTTCTTTCCGGGACGGCGGCTCTTCGTCGCGCGCCCCGAGCACCATTCCGTGTCGCTATTGCGATTGCGACACCAGCGGTGGAACCTCGATCGTGATGCGCTCAGAGTAGAGCGGCGGATCGTGGGGGATGTGATCGTGGTCGCCCATCAGGAGCTGGATGGTGTGGCGGCCGGGCGGCAGCTCGATCCGCGCCTCGGTCTGGCCGCCTCCGAAGTGGAGGTGGTTCTTGTCGTTCGGGATCTCTTCGTCGAAGGGTGGCAAGGGTGCGTTGATGATGACGTGGTGGTGCCCGGTGTTCGGCTTGTCCACGCCGGCGGGCGCGACCCCGAAGTTCTTCAGCCCCATGCGCAGCCAGAACTTGCCGCCTGGGATGACCCGGCCGCTCTTCGGCCAGATGATGTAGACCTTGGCGTTCTCGGGTCGGGGCGTCTCGCCGGCCTCCAGGTGGGCGGGCCAGAATGCCAGGCCGAGGGTTGCCGCAATCAGGCAAATCGGAATGAATTTCATCGGTTTTTCCTTGGACGGGAATTGCTTTGCTTTGCGAGTAAGCCATTTTCTTTGTTAAGAGATCGTTTCGGCGCTGAAAGCCGGTCCCTCCTGGCGATCTTGTTCGCTTGACAGGGCACCGGGTGCTCCGTATCAATGCGATTGATACTGACTTGCAATCGCAGATGGGGAATTGGGGAGATCTGGTAAATGAAAGCTCTGCTTCGAGGGCTCTCGGTCCTCGTGCTCGCTGCGGCGCCGTTCAGCGTAGCGGCGGCAGAAGAGGTCCTGAACCTCTACTCCTCGCGGCACTACCAGACCGACGAGGCGCTCTACGAAAACTTCACCAAAGAGACCGGGATCGAGATCAACCGGATCGAGGGCAAGGGCGACGCCCTGATCGAGCGGATCAAGAGCGAGGGCGCCAACAGCCCGGCCGACGTTCTGCTGACGGTCGACGCCGGACGGCTCTGGCGGGCCGAGCAGGCGGGCCTGTTCCAGCCGGTCAAGAGCAAGCGCCTGGATGAGGTCGTGCCGTCCAACCTACGCCATCCGGAGGGGCTCTGGTACGGCTTCTCGACCCGAGCGCGGCTTATCTTCTACGCCAGGGACCGGGTCGAGGCGGGCGCGATCGCGCGCTACGAGGACCTCGCCGATCCGAAGTGGAAGGGCAAGGTCTGCATTCGCTCCAGCTCCAACATCTACAACCAGTCGCTCCTCGGCTCGATCATCGCGGCCCATGGCGAGAACGCGGCCGAGGATTGGGCAAAGGCCGTGGTCGGCAATTTCGCCCGGGATCCCCAGGGCGGCGACACCGATCAACTCCGCGGCGTGGCCTCGGGCGAGTGCGATATCGCAGTCGCCAACTCCTACTACTACGTGCGGCTCATGACCAAGCCTAAAGAGAAGGACAAGGAGGTCGCCGCCAAGGTCGGCTGGGTCTTCCCGAACCAGGGCGACCGGGGGACCCACATCAACGTCTCCGGTGCCGGGGTTCTGAAGAACGCCCCGAACAAGGCGGCGGCGATCAAGTTCCTGGAGTACCTGTCGAGCGAGGAGGCCCAGCGCTACTTCGCCGAGGGCAACAACGAGTATCCGGTGGTCGCCGGGGTCGAGGGCAGCTCCGCCCTTGAATCGCTGGGTAGCTTCAAGGTCGATCCGATCAACGTCGCAGTCTTGGGCGAGAACCAGCCCGAGGCGCAGAGGATCTTCGACCGCGCCGGCTGGAAGTAGCCAAGCGCCCGACGGTTTTGGTTGACTTCGGCGGTCCCGTGGCGAGCGCCCTGCGGGCCGCCGATTGCTTTATGGGGAAACTGCTCTACCGGCGGCCGCCCGGACGGGCCCGCGAGATCGCCCGGGACAGCAGGATCACCGGCAGTATGCCGACCACGACGATGGTCAGAGCGGGCAGGGCGGATTCGGCCAGGCGCTCGTCCGAGGCGTAGTTGTAGGCCTGAACCGCTAAGGTGTCGAAGTTGAAGGGCCGCATCACCAGGGTTGCCGGCAGCTCCTTCATCACGTCGACGAAGACCAGTAGGCCGGCCGCCAGCAAGCCGCCGAACATCAGGGGGGCGTGGACCCGCAGCATGGTGCCGATCGGCCCTTCGCCGAGGCTACGCGCGGCGTCCTCCATCGAAGGCCGGATCTTGCCCAGGCTCGCGTCCACGGTGTTCAGCGAGACCGCCAGGAAGCGGACCAGGTAGGCGAAGACCAGGGCGGCGATGCCGCCGGTCAGCAGCAGCCCGGTCGAGACCCCGAAGCTGCGGCGCATCCAGGCGTCGACCGCGTTGTCCAGCATGGCGAAGGGGATCAGCACCCCGACCGCGATGACGATGCCCGGGATGGCGTAGCCGAGCGAGGCGAAGCGGATGGCAAAGGCGCCCAAGGCGCCGGGGCTGAGCCGGACCGCGTAGGACATGACCACGGCCAGGACCACCGCCAGGACCGCGGTCAGGGCGGCCAGGGTGAAACTGTTGAGGGCGAGGTCGAAGAAACGCGGGCTCAAGATCTGGCCGTCCAGCTCCGACAGCAGGCCCAGCAGGATCGCCGCCGGCAGCAGGAAGCCGAGCAGGAGCGGCAGCGCGCAGGCCAGGGTGGCGAGGCCGGCCCGCAGCCCCTTCAGCTTGTAGCCGGGCAGGTTCTGGTAGCGGCTCGAGGTGTGATGGTAGCGGGCCCGCCCCCGCGACCAGCGCTCGAGCAGGAGGACCAGGAGCACGAAGCCGAGCAGGCTGGTGGCCAGCTGCGCGGCGGCGATTCGGTCGCCGAAGGAAATCCAGGCCCGGACGATCCCGGTGGTGAAAGTCTGGACGCCGAAGAAGGACACCGTGCCGTAGTCGGCCAGGGTCTCCATCAGGGCCAGTGCCGTCCCGGCCGCGATCGCCGGGCGGGCCAACGGTAGGGCGACCCGGAAGAAGCTCCCCCAAGCCGAGCAGCCCAAGGTCCGGCTGACCTCGAGCGCGCAGACCGACTGCTCCAGGAAGGCGGTCCGGGCCAGCAGGTAGACATAAGGGTAGAGCACCAGCGAGAGCATGGTGATCGCGCCGCCCAGCGAGCGGACCGAGGGGAACCAGTAGTCCTGCCGCGACCAGCCGGTCAGCTCCCGGAGCAGGGACTGCAAGGGCCCGCTGAACTGCAGGAAATCGGTATAGGCGTAGGCCATGACGTAGGCCGGAACGGCCAAGGGCAGGATCATCGCCCATTCGAAAACCCGCCGCCCGGGGAAGCGGCACATGGTGACCAGCCAGGCGGAGGTCACGCCGATCGCGGAAACGCCCAGTCCGACGCCGAGGACCAGCCAAAGGGTATTCCAGAGGTAGCGGGGCAGCACCGTCTCGGCCAGATGGCCCCAGGTGCCCTGGCCCTCGGTGAAAACGCTGCCGACCACGCCGACGATCGGGATGGCAAAGAGCGCGGCGATCAGCAAGGAGAGGCCGAGCAGAGGACTGAAGCGGCCGAGGCCGCTCTTCGGCAGCCGGTCTCTGCCAGGTCCGGGTCGGCCGCCGGGCAGCTGCGGTGGCGGGGTTTCGGCGACTTCGGTCATGGCGGTCCCGACGGGTTCCCGGCGCTGTCGGTGTTAGGGCGGCCGCAGAGTAGCGGAGCCGGCCGGTGCATTGAAGCATGACCTTGGGGTTTGGGCCGGCCGTCCTGGTCGTCGCCGTGACGCCTGACAGCCCGTCATTCCGGGCGTCTCAGGGTCATAGCTCTAATTATGTAACCCGTTCTTAATCTGTGTTTGCCAATGTTTCCTACCCCATAAGGGCGTTGGTTAACCCTGAACTGGGGCTGACCGCGTGATCCGCATTTGTCCCGACCCAAGCTAGAGCGGCATGGACGACCTGCTGAGCGAGTTTCTGACCGAGACGAACGAGAGCCTCGCCGTCCTGGACGTCGAGCTCGTCAAGCTCGAGCAGAATCCCAACGATCCCGAACTGCTCAGCAACATCTTCCGCTTGATGCACACGATCAAGGGGACCTGCGGCTTCCTGGGGTTGCCCAGGCTCGAGGCGGTGGCCCATGCCGGGGAGAACGTGCTCGGCAAGGTGCGGGACGGGGAACTCGCGGTCGCGCCTGGGATCGTCACCTTGATCCTGGAATGTCTGGACCAGATCCGGAGCATCCTGAGCTCTCTCGAGGAGACCGAGGCCGAGCCGGCAGGCGACGATGCCGAGCTCATCGCCCGGCTGGATGCGGTCTTTCATGGCTGGGCGGCGGGCCCTGCGGCGGAAGCGGCGCCGGCAGCGACGGAACACAAGCCGCTCGCGGATGCCGCAGCGGAGCCGGAGCAGGCCCCGGAAGCGACCCGGGACGGGCCGGTCGAGGCGCCGACCAGAACTCAGGGCGCACCGAAGGAGTCGGCGGTCGCCAACCAGTCGATCCGAGTCAACGTCGAGCTGCTGGAAGACCTCATGACCACGGTCTCCGAGCTGGTCCTGACCCGAAATCAGCTGCTCCAGATCGCCCGAACCCAGCCTGAGAGCGAGCTCACGGTGCCGCTGCAGCGGCTCAATCACGTCGTCTCCGAGCTTCAGGAAAGCGTGATGAAGACCCGCATGCAGCCGATCGGCAATGCCTGGGCCAAGCTGCCGCGGATCGTGCGCGATCTGGCGCAGGATCTGGACAAGAAGATCGATCTGGTGATGGAGGGCGCCGAGACCGAACTCGACCGCCAAGTGCTGGAGCTGATCAAGGATCCGCTGACTCACATGGTCCGCAACTCCGCCGACCACGGCCTTGAGGATGTCGAGACCAGGAAGCTGGCCGGTAAGCCGGAGACCGGCACGGTGCTGCTCAATGCCTACCACGAAGGCGGTCATATCATCATCGAGATCTCGGACGACGGCCGCGGCCTTTCGACCGACAAGATCAGACGGAAGGTGCGGGAGAAGGGCTTGGTGCCCGAAGCGCAATTGGCCACCATGTCGGACCAGCAGATCCAGCAGCAGATCTTCACGCCCGGGTTCTCCACCGCCGAGCAGGTGACTGCGATTTCTGGCCGGGGCGTCGGCATGGACGTGGTGCGCAACAACATCGAGCGCATCGGCGGAACCATCGAGCTGACCTCAACCGAAGGCCAGGGCGCCAAGTTCACGATCAAGATGCCGCTGACCCTGGCCATCGTCTCGGCGCTGATCATCGAGTGCGGCGGCGAGCGCTTCGCCGTGCCTCAGCTCTCGGTGATCGAGCTGGTCCGTGCCTCCAGCAACGGCGACCACATCATCGAGCAGATCAACGACACGCCCGTGCTGCGGCTGCGCGACCGGCTGCTGCCCCTGGTCAACCTGCGCCAGCTGTTGGGCCTGGAGACCACGGCGGGCGCAGTGGGCGCAGACGCAGACGGCGACAACGTGGTCTCGATCGAGGGACGCCGGAGCCGGGACGATTCTTTCATCATCGTCTCGCAGGTCGGCGCCTACGTCTTCGGCATCATCGTCGACCGGGTCTTCGACACCGAGGAGATCGTCGTCAAGCCCGTGGCCCCGATCCTGCGGGACATTCCGGTCTATTCCGGCAACACCATCCTCGGCGACGGCAGCGTCGTCATGATCCTGGACCCGAACGGCATCGCGCACGCCACCGGCGAGATCTCGGTCGGCGAGGATGTCGCGGCCGGCACGGAGCGGCAGTCCGAGAACGCCCAGGAGCAGGTCGCCATGCTGGTGTTCCGGGCCGTGGACGCCTCGCCAAAGGCGGTGCCGCTGGCGCTGATCGCCAGGCTCGAGGAAATCGACCTGGGGGCGGTCGAGCACTCCGGCGGCCGCACGCTGGTGCAGTACCGGGGCCATCTCATGCCCCTGGTGCAAGTCCTCGGAGCCGATCCCCTGCCGGACAGCGGTTGCAAGCCGGTTCTGGTCTTTACCGATCGCGACCGATCCATGGGAGTGGTCGTGGACGAGATCATCGATATCGTCGAGGACCGGATGGATATCGGGCTCTCTTCGGAGCGTCC
>JAAUYK010051762.1_pt1 | contig 12253 bp, 4 predicted proteins | sample 7278021 | NCBI WGS metagenome assembly JAAUYK01 (sample SAMN14350223, study PRJNA611818) | marine sediment metagenome | isolation source: surface marine sediment (1.8m) | place: French Polynesia: Moorea | collected 2018-08
GGAAATTATCAAATTTCAGATGCTTTATCAGCAGCAGGTGGGACAACTTTTGCGGCAGACCTACGGAATATAGAGGTACGTCGGACTTTAGCTAATGGTTCTGTAGTTAGTCAGATAGTAAATATTTTAACCCCATTACAAGAAGGTGGTTCTCCTCCAGATTTACGTTTAGAAGATGGGGATGTTGTAATTATACCTTCTCAGCAGTCTATTATACCTCAAGAGAAAGACAGAGAGTTACTCACTAATTATAGTCAGGCAGGAGCTTTAGCTACTGGTATTGTTACTGTGAATGGGGAAGTAACTCGACCTGGTTATTATCCTGCAAATCAGGTATCCTCTGCTTTATTAGCTGCTGGTGGTGCTTCTCTGACTGCCGATCTGCGACGGATTTTAGTTCGCCGGACTTTAGGTGATGGTAGTGTGATTGAAGAAACAATTGATTTATATACTCCTTTGCAAAATTCTACTGACTTGCCTAATATTCCTTTAAAGGATGGGGATGCTGTGATTGTACCCACATTACAACCAGGGTCAGACTTGGGTTATGACCGGGAGCTAGTTAGTAAATCGACTTTGAGTGAACAACAAATTACTATTCGTATCTTTAGTAATCCTAATGATACCTTGGCTACTACTACTCTGCCGAATGGTAGCAGATTAATAGATATTCTCAATGGTATAGCGGTAGAGTCAGCAGATTTGAAAGCAATTAATTTAATTCGATTTGATAAGGAAAAAAGGAAAATAGTTAGACGGGAACTGAATGGGAAAAAAGCCATATTTGGCGATAGCTCTCAAAATATTTTACTTCAGAATGAGGATATAGTCGTTATCGATCGCACTTGGATTAATCAACTTAACTATCTATTTGAGAGATATACACTTCCTATCAGAACTTCTCTGGAATTTGTACTGTTTTTCCGGTCTTTGCAACAAGATACCTCTAACGTATTCTTTGGTGGTGGTAATGGCAATAATCGTCGTAGAAATAATAATTAATGAAAAATCAATAGTTAGGAATAGGCAAACAATTACAGCTAATTGATAAAGATGGTAGAAAGAGAGTCTGGCATTCCTGAATAAATGTATGATATTCAGGAGCTAGGGGTTAGGAGTCAGGAGGAGAGAGAATCACAAAACTCCCCACACTTCCCACACGGACCACACTCCCCTACTCCCAATCAATCTAAAGGTGGTGCTTCGGGGCTGAGAATAACAATATATTCTCCTTCTCCGTTTTGCTGAATGACGACAACAGGAGGGCGAGCATTTAATGGTGCATTTTTTGGTAGAGAAGGGAATATGTAATATTGACTGTCTCTATCGATCAGCAGTCGCCACACAACCTTGGGAAAATTGTCGTCGGTTTTGTTGTTATAGTCTCTTTCTAGTAACTTTTCATATAATTCAATATCCCCGATCGCTCGAAAACTACTCCTATTAGGATCGTCTGTGAGATCGGAAATTTTTCTACCTAATGGTAGTTGATCTTCTGGTGTTATTAAAGTAACTACTGGTAACAATGATGTTTCGTTGCGAGCGTCTCGAATTGCATCAACTTTTCCTTGACTTTGACCGAGGAAAAATAAGGCTGTTAATAACCAAGTAACTATGATAATTTCATTAATTAAAACTTTGTCATATCTGATGAAGTTAAATTGTTTAAAATAGAGAAATGATTGGAAAGAGCGAGTAATTTTATGGTGTTTTGTTGTCAGACTCCACCTTAATAATTTTAACCGCCATTTGTTAATGATGTCAGTTAATTTTTTGCTAGAAAATTCAAGTATGGCTAAATTAACTTGGATAATCAGAATAATAATTATCAAAGTGAATATTCCTATCTTAATAGTGCGCCCAATAGTGGAAAAATCTCCTATGGCTATGTTGCCTAAAAATACTTGTATTGGTGCAATTAAAAATGATTCAAATGGTAAATCTAGGGTAGTTACTTCGAGTTGAAAATAACCAAAATAAGCCCAACGATAAACCCAACCTGTGAAATATAAACCTATTCCTAAAAAACTTAATAAACTAGCAAATTTTCCCAACATAATTGTAAATATAAATTATTCTTTGACGAGGGTATATACTATAATAATTTTCAAAAATAAAAAATTATACACCTTATTAATTGCTATATACTATGCTCGATATAGTCATCGGTACATAAGTTGTGCAAAATTTTATAATAGTCAACTTTAACTGATTTTTTTTAAATTATAGAATAGGAATTAAGTGGATATATTGCTGTTTACCGGAAAAATAAATTCAATGATTGAATGAATTAGTAACAGATAATATCTTTACCAACGACTAAAAATGAAGATAACTAAAATTACAATTATTTTCCTTATGGCCTGCATAACTTTAGGAGCCCAAGATAGAAAACAAGCGATCGCTAACCCCACACCTATTTTAGAAGTTGAAGCTAAATTAACCCCACAACCTATTCCTTTTTCTTTCCCTACTAATGCGAGAGTGGTACTCAAAGATGGTGATAGTCGTTCTGGTAAAGTAATAGATATTAATTCTCAAAATATTACTATTAAAAAAGGTGAAAGTCGTCACCCAGAAGCGATCGCCAATGTTACCCGGATTGAATTTAAGGGAGATTTTTGGTGGCCAATTTCTAGTAAGCCAATTATTATTCGTGGGGGTGAAGTAGATATGAATGGTGAACCCCGACGTTTTCAATTACGAATGGATGGCTTGGAATGGGAGGATGTAGAGAAAGGTATTGCAATTATTAAACCTGAAGCTGTGGTTGGAGTAGATGATAGAAAAGGTTTACCTCGAAGCATGAGGAATATTATTAATAGTCGTTATATTGTCAGTGAGATGGAGTTTGAACCGGAGCAGCAAATTTTAATTATTACTGCTACTTCTCAATCAAGAAAAGAATAATTTAGTAGGTTGGGTTGACGGCAGGAAACCCAACAAATATAAATCTATTCCCATATTTTCAATAACTAAATTATGTGGACTTTATATAATTATTAATTGTTGTAGCAATATAAAAAAGTCATAGTAGTAGCACGTCTAGACTAAAATTGTGGGTAAAACCTAACCCCCCAGCCCCCTTCCCTGCTAGCGTTGGGGGAGCATTTCTCCCCTCTCCTTGTAGGAGAGGGGTCGGGGGAGAGGTGTTCCGGGATGCTAAAACTTAACCACATTTTAAAGCTAGACGTGCTAGTAGGGCGGGCAAAAAGTAATTTATCTAATAGTTAACTTTTCAAAAAAAATTTGCCCACTATTGCTTCTACAATTTTAATGTTTTTAATCTTTGGGATAATAATTCTGCTATCTGTTGAAGAAGTCATTAAAGAAGCTTTATCTTGACCGAATATACACAGGGCATTTTTAGTAGAAAAGTTGGTTTAAAGTTTGGAGTTTGATATAGATGAAACGATTCAAAATACTTGGATAAATGAAGCTAAAAAACGCAGAGATGAAATTAAAAATGGTGATATTTTATCCATATCTGGAGAGGATGCTTTAGCTGAGGTAAGGCGAATTTTAGAATAATAAAATATGTTTTTCATCCTGCTGCTTTAACAGAATATTCTGAAGCTGTGGAATTTTATCCAGAGCGTCGAGTAGAAATTGCACAGACATTTATTAATACTGTCAAAAATACAATATTAAAAATGGTTGAATCTCCCACTCGTTTGCCTGTGATTGATGAAGATATTCTCTGATGTCTAATGGGTAAGTTTCCTTATGGTATTTTATACACGATTGAAGATAATTTCATTCTGATTTGAGCAGTTATGCACTGTAGTCGAGAATAGGGATATTGATAATAGCTCAATTTTAACCTAATTCTATTTGACTTAATTATTTATATGAAACGAATTATTATTAGCTCTTTAATCGGAATAACAACCCTGATTACAACTTCCCTAACACTGCCACTATTATCACAAGAGAGTTACATCCAAACTTCCAACTCTCAGACAGAAAAGTTAGATAGCTCTCAGACAGAAAAGTTAGAGCAACTAATAAAAACAGCATTGCAGCAAACAGGGCAATACCAATCTCAGGAGGCTATAGAAACGTTTCAACAAGCTTTAGCTATTGCCAAAAAAGTCAAAAACCGAGAAAATGAGGTATTAGCAAACTTTTTTCTTGGTCTTAACTACGATCGTATAGGTAAGCCACAAGAAGCATTAAACTTTTACAATGAGGCTTTGATGATTTTTCGGGAAGCGGGCGTTCGCTCTGGAGAAGCTCATACTCTCAATAGTATTGGTGGAGTTTACGGCAGTATAGGTAAACCCCAAAAAGCACTAGAATACTACCAGCAAGCTTTACCCATCTGGCAAGAAGTAGGCGATCGCTCTGGAAAAGCTCGTACTCTCAATAATATTGGTGTAGTTTACGACAAGATAGGTAAACCAGAAAAAGCATTAGAATACTACCAGCAAGCTTTACCTATCGTGCGAGAAGTGAACAATCGCTCTGGAGTTGCTACTACTCTCAATAATATTGGTGAAGTTTACCGCAAAATAGGTAAACCCCAAAAAGCATTAGAATACTACCAGCAAGCTTTACCTATCTTGCGAGAAGTGGAGGATCGTTCTGGAGTTGCTACTATTCTCAATAATATTGGTGCAGTTTACACCGATATTGGTCAACCGCAAAAGGCATTAGAATACTTCGAGCAAGCTTTACCCATCTTGCGGGAAGTTGGTGATCGTTCTGGAGTTGCTAATACTCTCAGTAATATTGGTGCAGTTTACACCGATATTGGTCAACCTCAAAAGGCATTAGAATACTTCGAGCAAGCTTTACCTATCAGCAAAGAAGTAAACGATCGCTCTCTAGAAGCTACTACTCTCAATAATATTGGTCTAGTTTACAGCAATATTGGTCAACCCGAAAAAGCATTAGAATACTACCAGCAAGCTTTACCTATCAGTCTGGAAGTAAAAGATCGCTCTCAAGAAGCTACTACTCTCAGTAATATTGGTGCAGTTTACAACAGTATAGGTCAACCCCAAAAGGCATTAGAATACTACCAGCAAGCTTTACCTATCAGGCGAGAAGTAAACGATCGCTCTGGAGAAGGTACTACTCTCAATAATATTGCTCTAGTTTACGGCAGAATAGGTCAACCCCAAAAGGCATTAAAATACTACCAGCAAGCTTTACTGATCTTGCAAGAAGTAAACGATCGCTCTGGAGAAGGTACTACTCTTAATAATATTGGTGGAGTTTACGACAATATTGGTCAACCAGAAAAAGCATTAGAATACTACCAGCAAGCTTTACTTATCACGAGGGAAGTGAACGATCGCTCTGGAGAAGGTACTACTCTCAATAATATTGGTGGAGTTTACGACAATATTGGTCAACCAGAAAAAGCATTAGAATACTTCGAGCAAGCTTTACTTATCACGAGGGAAGTGAACAATCGCTCTGGAGAAGGTACTGCTTTCAATAATATTGGTGTAATTTACAGCGATATTGGTCAACCTCAAAAGGCATTGGAATACTACCAGCAAGCTTTAACTGTCTGGAAAAAAGTGGGCAGTCGCTCTCAAGAAGCTACTACTCTCAATAATATTGGTGCAGTTTACAGCGATATTGGTCAACCAGAAAAAGCATTAGAATACTACCAGCAAGCTTTACCTATCACGAGGGAAGTAAGCGATCGCTCTGGAGAAGCTACTACTCTCAATAATATTGGTGCAGTTTACAGCAATATTGGTCAACCCGAAAAAGCATTAGAATACTACCAGCAAGCTTTACTTATCAGCCGGGAAGTACGAAATCGCTCTGGAGAAGGTACTACTCTCAATCATATTGGTGGAGTTTACGACAAGATAGGTCAACCTCAAAAGGCATTAGAATACTACCAGCAAGCTTTACTCATCAGGCGAGAAGTGGGCGATCAATCTGGAGAAGGTACTACTCTCAATAATATTGGTGGAGTTTACGGCAGTATAGGTAAACCTCAAAAGGCATTAGAATACTTCGAGCAAACTTTACCTATCTTGCGGGAAGTAGGCGATCGCTCTGGAGAAGGTACTACTCTAAGTAATATTGGTACAGTTTACAGCAATATTGGTCAACCCCAAAAAGCATTAGAATACTTCGAGCAAGCTTTACTTATCAGTCGGGAAGTAAACGATCGCTCTCAAGAAGCTACTACTCTTAATAATATTGGTACAGTTTACAAAAGTATTGGTCAACCTCCAAAAGCATTAGAATACTTCGAGCAAGCTTTATCTATCACGAGGGAAGTGAAAAATCGCTCTCAAGAAGCTACTACTCTCAGTAATATTGGTCTAGTTTACGACAATATTGGTCAACCTAAAAAAGCATTAGAATACTACGATAAAGCTTTACCTATCTTGCGGGAAGTGAAGAATCGCTCTCAAGAAGCTACTACTCTCAATAATATTGGTGCAGTTTACAGCAGTATAGGTAAACCAAAGAAGGCATTAGAATACTTCGAGCAAGCTTTACCTATCGCGAGGGAAGTGAAAAATCGCTCTAGAGAAGGTACTACTCTCAATAATATTGGTGGAGTTTACGACAATATTGGTCAACCCGAAAAAGCATTAGAATACTACCAGCAAGCTTTACTTATCACGAGGGAAGTGGGCGAGCGCTCTCTAGAAGCTACTACTCTCAGTAATATTGGTGTAGTTTACAAAAGTATAGGCCAACCCCAAAAGGGATTAGAATACTTCGAGCAAGCTTTACTTATCAGACGGGAAGTGGGCGAGCGCTCTGGAGTTGCTAATTCTCTCAATAATATTGGTGTAGTTTATAGCGATATGGGTCAACCCCAAAAGGGATTAGAATACTACCAGCAAGCTTTAACTATCTCACAAGAAGTGAGCGATCGCTCTGGAGTTGCTAATACTATCAATAATATTGGTGGAGTTTACCACAAAATAGGTAAACCCCAAAAAGCATTAGAATACTACCAGGATGCTTTAGTTATCAGCCGGGAAGTGAGCGATCGCTTTGGGGAAGCTACTTATCTCAATAATATTGGTCGAGTTTACCACAAAATAGGTAAACCCCAAAAAGCATTAGAATACTACGAGCAAGCTTTACCTATCTCACAAGAAATCAGCGATCGCTCTGGAGAAGCTAATACTCTTAATAATATTGGTGTAGTTTACAAAGACAAAGATCAACCCCAAAAAGCGTTAGAATACTACCAGAAAGCTTTACCCATCTCACAAGAAGTAGACGATCGCTTTGGAGTTGGTGTTATCCTCAGTAATATTGGTCGAGTTTACTACAAAATAGGTCAACCCCAAAGAGCATTAGAATACTACCAGAAAGCTTTACCGATCTCACAAGAAGTGGGCAATCGCTATGGAGTTGCTAAGACTCTCAACAATATTGCTTATGTTTATCGAGATACCAACCAACCAGAGAAAGCCATAAAAAATTGGGAATACTCATTAACAATGATCCTAGAAATGCGTGCGGGGTTAAAAAAAGAAAACCGTAAAGCTTTTTTAGCAGATGAAGATAATGAGGGCGCAGCGATCGCTCTTATCGATCTCCTCATTGAGCAAAATAAACCTGACGCTGCCTGGGAATGGTATAACCTAGCTACCACTTTTGAGCTTGCTGACTACACTCGCCTTATTGATGCCAAAGTCAAAAACCCAGAAGCTCAAAAATTGATTAACCAATGGCAACAAAATAATCAACAATTACAACTTCTCTATAGCAAAGTAGAAGATGGAGCAAGTACCCAACTTTCCCAACAAAGTACCCAACTTTCCCAACAAATTAACCAGTTACAAGCAGAAACTAACCAACTCGCTGCCGACATTACCGAGAAATACCCAGAAGTTGCGGAGCTTTTTGAATTCAAACCGGAAGACATCAACAAACTCAAAGCCAATATTGCACCGGGTACTGTTGTTATTCAACCTGCTCTTTTAACTGATGCTAAAAATGTTCCCGATAGCATCGCCATATTCCTTGTCACCAGAGACAAACCCACCCTAGTTAAAAAAGTTCCCATAGATACCAAAGAATTTGATGATATCCTGACAGAATATCGCGCCCAACTAGAAAACCCCAACGCTGACTTATACGGGATTAACCAAGAAAAACTCTATGACTATCTGATTCGCCCGATGTCAGCAGAAATAACAGCTTATTCGCCAATACAACTAGCTATTATCGCTACCGGGAAATTGCGTTATATTCCTTTTGAAACCCTCTATGATAATCATACAGTCCTATATTTTCTGGAAAAATATCCCATCCTCTACCTCACCCGCATTTCTGGCACTAGAAAACAGGAGCAAAAAAACACTCAATCTATGAAAGTATTAGCATTTGGCAATCCCACCCCTACAAAGAAAAACCTCCCCAGTGCAGAAACAGAAGCCAAAATTATCGCCGAAAAGTTATCAAGCAAACATTTCATTCGAGAAGAGGCAACTCTTTCTCGTTTCAAAAACGAATCCCCTGGTTTTCCCTTAGTGCATCTCGCTACCCACGGTTGTTTTCAAAAAGATGACTGCACTAATGTGGGTTTAAAAGCAAATAACATTTTGTTTGCCAACGGAGAAACTTTGGATATTAAAGATGCTGCACTTTTAGGATTAGAAAATACAAATTTAATCGTTTTGAGTGCTTGCCAAACTGCAATGAAAGCAGACTCCAACGGTGAAGAAATAGCGGGAGTTGCCTATTTATTTGAGCGTGCGGGTGCGGATGCTGTGATTGCCAGTTTATGGAATGCGGGGGATGAGAAAACCAAGGATATTATGGTAAAATTTTATGAGAATTTGCAACAAGGAATGACGAAGGTGGAGGCGTTACGTCAGGCGAAGTTAAGTTATGTTAGGGAGTATGTAAGTCCGTTTTATTGGTCGCCTTTGATTTTAATAGGTGAGGGAAAGTAGGGGAGTAATCCCCCCAAACCCCCCTTTGAAAGGGGGGCTTAAGCAGAAACATTGATCGGGCGTAGGTTGGGTTGAGGAACGAAACCCAACAACAATAAAGTGCAATAAGCATAGGTTGGGTTTAGGGACAGTTAGTGCAGCTTATCCGTAGGATAAACCCAACCAAAATAAGGCGTGTGTTGGGTTTCACTTCGTTCTACCCAACCTACATTGACTACATTGACGGTTATTAAAATTCTCCTGCTAAAGCAGCAACACAACGTTCGCAAATTGTGGGGTCTTCTGAGGAGACACCGACATGGGTAGAATAATTCCAACAGCGATCGCATTTATGTCCATCTGCTTTGACTACTCCTACGCCTAAAGAATCTGATATAGATTTATATTCAAGATTTTCTAGAGCTTCTGGAGATTCTAATAATTCTACTTGAGAAGTAATGAACAGATAACGTAATTCATCAACTCCATTACCAGCGATCATGGCTTTAATATTTTTGGGTTGCTGAGGTAAAGTTTCTGTTTCTACTACTTGCGGAACAGGGGGAATATCAACTTTTTGGGGAGGTACAAAAACTCCTTCTGGAGATACTAAGGTTGCTGATTGTTTAACTGTATTGTCTGTTGATTTTTTCTGTTTGGGTGATAAGGCTCCTTTACCTAATATATCTTCAGCAGTCAATTTGATTTTTTCGGACAAACTTTGCCTAGTTTTAGCTAATAACAAATTATGAGTAACAAAGCGAATTGTGTAGATGATTCCCACTAATTCCAGGATGGAATTTACTACAGGTATTTGGTGAATTGTTGCTACTACTGTTACTGTTACTCTGATTAGCAACATTAATATAATCAGAAAAAATACTCCACCTAATGCTTTTTGATATGCACTAAATAGTTTGCTCAAAATCTCAGGAAAATCTGATAAAAAATTCTGGGTTTGAGCAAAATTAGCAGTAGATTTTGGCGGATTATTAGGAGTTGTGTTTTCTGTTGTTTCTGGTTCAGTTTCGATTTTTGCTTCGAGAAATTCTGACTGACTTTTTTCTGCTTCAGCAGTAGGGTTAAAAGCTTGGATTTTTTCTCGCAATTCAGCATCTTTTACATACAACAATACCTTTGCTTCTAGGGGTGCACCGATAGATTTTTCCATCCTTGCTTTTTCTAACACTTTGTTAACTTCAGTGCGAGTTTTGCGTAACTCTTCCCATAATTTAACTAATTCTGGGTTATGCCATTTTGACTCTAATTTCACCCACCCAGACTCAAATACAGATTTGTAGGGAGTCGGATAAGGAAGATTTTGCCAAATATCTTCTGCCATGTGAGGTAAAACAGGAGCGACCGCTTTTGCTAAATTTTCTACAGCTACAGCTAAGACTGTCTGACAACTGCGCCGTCTGTAAGCGTCGGTCGCGCTGATATAAAGTCTGTCTTTAGCAATATCTAAATAAAAGTTAGATAGGTCAACTACACAGAAATTTTGAATTGTTTGGAAAAAGCGGAAATATTGATACTTATCAAAACCATCCTTGACTTCGGCAAATACCTCTGTTATCCGGTGCAACATATAACGGTCTAACTCTGGCATTTCTTCATAAGCAACAGCATCTTTTGCCGGATCGAAATCATGGATATTCCCCAACAAAAACCGCGCCGTGTTTCTAATTTTGCGATAAATATCTGCTATTTGCTTGAGAATATTTTTACCCAGGGGTACATCAGAAGAATAGTCTACAGAGGAAACCCACAAACGCAAAATATCTGCACCATAAGGAGGTTCTTGTTTTTGATTTTTGCCACCTTCGATAACTATTGATGGGTCTACAACATTTCCCAGAGACTTACTCATTTTGCGACCGTTTTCGTCAAGTACAAAACCGTGAGTCAAGACAGTTTTATATGGTGCGACACCGTTAGTAGCAATACTGGTCAGCAAACTTGACTGAAACCAACCGCGATGTTGGTCGGAACCCTCCAAATATATATCAACTGGATATTTTAACTCTTCCCTTTGTTGAGCAACTGCTGCCCAAGATGAACCGGAGTCAAACCAAACATCCATTGTATCTGTACCTTTTTGGTACTTGTCAGCATCTTGGCGATATTTTTCTGGTAAAAGTTCCTCTACTGACATTTCCCACCAAGCGTCAGAACCTTTTTCGGCAATAATTTTTTGCACATGAGCAATAGTTTCCTCAGTCAGCAAAGGTTCCCCAGTCTTTTCATCATAGAATACAGGAATAGGTACACCCCAACTTCTTTGTCGAGAAATACACCAGTCAGAGCGATCGCTCACCATTGGAGTAATGCGGTTTTCTCCTTGAGCAGGTATCCAGTTAACTTCGGCGATCGCCTTGACTGCTTCATCCCGGAAACCCTCAACGGAAGCAAACCATTGTTCGGTAGCTCGAAAAATAGTTGGTTTTTTAGTTCGCCAGTCATAAGGATATTTGTGTTCGTAGGGTTCCTCTTTCAGCAGAGAATTAGCATTTTGCAGTGCTTCAATAACAGCAATATTTCCCTCTTTTAATACATTCAACCCAGAAAACTCCCCTGCTTCAGCAGTAAATTTCCCATTGCCATCCACAGGGGACAAAATTGGTAAACTATAACGTTGCCCTACAATATAGTCTTCCTGACCATGACCGGGAGCGGTGTGAACTAAACCTGTACCTGATTCAGTAGTAACGTAGTCGCCACCAATGAGAATTTTACTTTCCCGGTCAAACAGTGGGTGTTGGTAAGTGCAGTTTTCTAAGTCTTGACCTTTGACTGTTGCTACAGGAGTTAAAGTTGTGCCGAGAGTTGCCGACAAACGTTCGACTGCTTCTGCTGCAACTATGAATAATTTGTCTTTCCCCATTGCATAGTCAGCATCGGGTTTGACAACAGCATAATCAAGGTCTGGGTTAACGCTGACTGCCAAATTTCCAGGAATAGTCCAAGGTGTTGTCGTCCAGATAGCAACCCAGAGTTTTTCCAGATGAGGTTTGAGAGACTTTTCAACTGCTTTTGCCAACTTAGTGATTTTAAAAGCAGCATAAATACTCTGAGACTTGTGACCTTCAGGATATTCTAGTTCTGCTTCTGCAAGAGCAGTTTTAGAACTCGGACTCCAATGTACAGGTTTGAGACCACGATAAATGTAGCCTTTCAAAACCATTTTGCCAAATACCCCAATTTGAGCAGCTTCATATTCTGGAGTCAGAGCCATGTAAGGATGTTCCCAGTCTCCCCAAACTCCATAACGTTTGAATGACTCACGCTGTTTGTCTACAGTTTCCAGAGCAAAATCTCTAGCTTTTTGACGTAATTCTATAGGTGTGAGTTTTGCCCTTTCTGCTGATTTA
>JAAUYK010120074.1_pt1 | contig 12241 bp, 9 predicted proteins | sample 7278021 | NCBI WGS metagenome assembly JAAUYK01 (sample SAMN14350223, study PRJNA611818) | marine sediment metagenome | isolation source: surface marine sediment (1.8m) | place: French Polynesia: Moorea | collected 2018-08
CCCCACCCAGGTCATGGTGGAGGCCGCGGGAATCGCGAGCGAGCGAAGCTGGCGAAGCGCGGTCGAGCGAAGCTCGCCCGCGAACCCCGGTCCGCCGCGGTCGCGGTCTCAGCTCTCGTCTTCGCCCAGGGTCGCGCGGTAGATGCGAATGAACTCCAGATCCTTCTGGCGTCCGCTCACTTCCTTCGAGCGCAACAGCTTCGTGAGCCGGCCGACCTTGATCGAGACGCCGGCGACCTCGAAGTTCGTCGCGTCCTCGGCGAGCCCCGAATATTCGAACCCGGAGATCGAGGTCATGAGGTCGATCTCACTCCCATCTCCGTGGAGCGCGGTCAGGTTCGCCCCGCGTTCGATGATCCGCCCCAGGATCACCCCGTCCTCGGGATCGACGAAGGGCTCGCCGCCGGCCTCGAACTCGTAGCCGAGCGCGCCCAGCACGGACAACGCCAGTCTCAGGTTGTCGATGGCTGGATCGAGCAGTGTATCCAGATCGAGGGTCGCGAAACACTGCGCTGGTGTACGCGCGTAGAAGTTGATGCCACCGACCCCGACGACGACGAACTCGACTCCCGCATCGGCGAGGGCGGAGAGAGCACGGACGAATCCGCTAGCGGGTTCCGACACGCCGCGCTTGCTGGACCTCGTCGCGGAACCTCGCGAACGTCGACAACGCCATCAGAACCCAGGTCTTGTCGGTGCCCGGCCTGTTCCAGGGTCGGTTCTCGATTCGCTCGGCGAGTGCGATGAGGCCCTTGTCCATGGCGACCCTCGAGTGGCGACGCGAGCGAGAGAGAGTGGTGGACGCGGCCGCAACGTATTCGAACCGCCGGGGCCCTGCCACTCGAGGTGGTGCTCATCGAGACCGCCGAACGCCCGATCTACGAGCGGATCGCTCGGAAAGCCCTGCAGCTACGGGAGCTTGGAATGAGAGACCGGACGATCGCGGGGCGTCTCGAGGTGACCGACAAGACCATCGCCAAGGCGATCGCATGGGTTCAGAGCCCCCTCGCAGAATGGGGCGGTCACCTCCGATCCGTCCTGAGCCCGCGCGCATCCGCGGATAGACGTTTCAGGCCCCGCGTCCCATTCGAGGTCCGAGAACTGGACGCTCTGTCCAGCAGGGGGACGAGGGGATCAGGACTCATCCCGGGAGAGGGCGCCGGTCACGATGGCCAGGTTCGAGTCCCCTCTTACCCCGGAACCCGCTGCGCAGCTCCTCCGGGTCCGGTAGTCGGCGCTGGAGCTCCTCCCACCGCACACGCGGTCGCTCGTTGCGGCTGCGCACGGGAACCACGCTCCAGCCGCGGGCCGGGTAGCCGGCCGCCGCCCGCTCGATGTCCACCCGGAGGACGGCATCAGGCCCACCGGAGCGCCAGCCTGCGGTCGTCGTTCAGCTCGAGGCGCGTGCCGAGCTTCTCGCATGCCCGACCGAGCGTGTCCCGGAGCCACGAGGCGTCGCGCTGCGAGATGCGATTCAGTCGGAAGCGTCGGATCTGGAGCGGGGTGATGTCGAGGCGCTCCAGCTTCCCGGTCGCCGCGTCGAGGCTCGGGAAGTACATCAGCGCCAGATCGTCGCGGAACTCCTCGTTTCCCGCGATTCCCTCGTAGTCGTTGAGGAAGTCGCCGCAGCCGTAGAGGATGAGGCGGCCCTCGTGGACCTCGATTCCCTTGGCGTGGTGGGAGGAGTGCCCATGCACGACGTCGACAGCTCCCTCCCGCACCAGCATCTGCGCGAAGCGCCGCTGCTCGCGGTCGATCTCGTAGCCCCAGTTGGGGCCCCAGTGGAGCGAGGCGACGACGACGTCCCGCGGCCGCTTCGCCGCCCGGATGCCCGCCGCGATGGAGCGGGCCGTCTCCTCCGAGAGATCTCGAAGCAGATTCACGCCGGGCCGGTCCGCGCGGGCCGCCCAGCTCGGGGGAATCCCGCTGGTCCCCGAGCCGAAGGCGTACACGACGACGCACCCCTTGCCCGGCACCTCCAGCGTGGCGGGTCTCTGCGCCTCCGCGAGGGAGCGCCCCGCGCCCGCGCTTCGGATCTGCGCCTTTCGCAACGTCTCGAGCGTCTCTTCGAGACCCGGCACGCCCCAGTCGAGCACGTGGTTGTTGGCCAGGACGCAGCAATCGATCTCCGCTGCCTGGAGGCACGAGACGTTGTCGGGGTGCATGCGGTAGTTGATGCCCTTCGGCTCCGGCGTGTCGCTCGTCGTGACGCTCGTCTCCAGGTTGACGATGCGAACGTCCGGCGTCACGCGCGCGAGCTCTGCCAACGCGTCTCCCCAGACGTAGTCGGCGTCCACGGGCCGCGGAATCGCTCCCACCTTGCGCTCGGCGAGCTCGACGTAGCCCAGGGCGCTCTTCACGTACCGCTCGTGGATGCGGGGATCGCCCGCGTGAGGGAGAACCTGGTCGATGCCGCGTCCGGTCATCACGTCGCCGCACAGGAACAGGTTGACGGATCCCGTGCGTGAGGACGGCTGCCGCTGCATGGTCTCTCCCGGTGTCGCGCGCTCCGCGCGGCCCGGCTGGGCCCCGGCACCCGCTGCGAGCAGCCCGAGCGCCGTGCGGGCCGAGAGGCCGAGGAAGGCGCGCCGATCCAGGCCGTCGCTGGAAGCCGTCACGGTTCCGGACGGTACCCCACCTGGCCGTCGCATCGCGGTTGGCCGCCCCCGCCTCACCGCTTCAAGAGCTTGCGGAGCGCCCGAAGCCCCCGGCTGTTGAGGACGTCCCGCTTCGTGAGCCAGCCGCGCCGCGCCTGGGCGACGCCGTGGCGCATCAGGTCGAGCTGCTCTGCGGAGTGCGCGTCCGTGGAGATCGCGAGGAGCACCCCGCGCTCCCGCGCGCTGCGCGCCGCCACGTCGTCCAGGTCGAGACGCCTGGGCTGCGCGTTGATCTCCAGGAAGCAGCCGCGCTCCGCGGCGCCCTCGACGATCCCGTCCAGGTCGATCGCGTAGGGCTCCCGCCCGCCCACGAGGCGGCCCGTCGGGTGGGCGAGCACGTGGAAGCGCGCGTTGTCCATGGCCCGGAGGATCCGCTCCGTCTGGCGCTTCGCGGAGAGGTCGAAGTGGGAGTGGACGGCGCCCACCACGAGATCGAGCTCGGCGAGCAGGTCGTCCGGGAGATCCAGGGAGCCGTCCGCCAGGATGTCGACCTCAGCGGACTTGAGCAGGACGAGGCCGTCCAGCCGCTCGTTCAGGCGGTCGATCTCGCGCAGCTGCGCGCGCAGGCGGCGGGGATCGAGACCGCGCGCCACGCGCAGCGATCGGGTGTGGTCCGAGATGGCGAGGAACTCGGATCCTCTCTGCTGCGCGGCCTTGGCCAGGGTGGCCACGCTGTCCCTCCCGTCCGTGGCCTTCGTGTGGACGTGCAGATCGCCCCGAAGGTCCGCCAGGGTGACGAGGCGGGGAAGCGCGTGGTCGCGCGCGGCCTCGATCTCGCCGCGGTCCTCGCGCAGCTCGGGCTCGATGAAGGGCAGGCCCACCGCGGCGAAGACCTCCTTCTCGCTGCGTCCGCCGACGCGCTCCTCCCCCCGGAACACGCCGTACTCGTTGATCTTGAGGCCCCGGCGCGCTCCCAGGGTGCGGACGGCGATGTTGTGTGACTTCGAGCCGGTGAAGTAGTGAAGCGCGGCGCCGTAGCTGCGCTCGGGCACGACGCGCACGTCGACCTGGAGACCGGAGCGCAGGTAGGCGGTGGAGCGCTTGGTGCCCCGCGCGGCGACGCGCTCGATCTCGTCGTAGCGCGCGAAGCGCTCGAGCACCGGGGCTCCTGCGCGGCAGGCGACCAGCACGTCGAGGTCGCCCACGCTCTCGCGGCGGCGGCGGAAGCTCCCCGCGACGACCACACGCTCGACGCCGGGGATCCCGCGCAGAAACGCGACGAGCGACTGCGCGACGGGCTCCGCTTCGGACCAGGGAACACGCGCGGCGCCCTTCTTCCGGCGCTCGAGAGCTCGCAGGATGGCGACCTCGGTCTTCGCGCCGAAGCCCGGAAGCGAGGCGAGGCGACCCGCTCGCACCGCCTCGGCGAGGGCCTCGGGCGAGTCCACGCCGAGCGCCTCGCGGAGTGCGCGCACGCGCTTGGGACCGAGCCCCGGGATCTGCAGGAGATCCGCGAGGTGCGCCCCCTCGCTTCGCTCCAGCTTCTCGAGAGCCTCGAGGTGGCCGGTCTCGACGAGGCCCTCGATCTTGCGGGCGATGGCCTCGCCGATGCCGTGGAGCTTCGTCAGGTCCTCGCCGGCCTCGACCATCTCGGAGAGCCGCCGCGGCAGCACGCGGATCGTCGCGGCGGCGTTTCGGTAGGCGCGTACGCGGAAGGGGTTCTCCCCTTCGATTTCGAGCAGGTCCGCCAGTCGCTCCATGCGATCGGCGATCTCCGCGTTCTGGACCGGAATCGGATCCTCCCCGCCCCACCCGGCGCTACGCACTTCCTATACTCTAGAAATAGAAGGGAGGAGTCCACCCGTGTCCGAAATCCACCCCCGACTCCGGAAGCTGCTCGACGAACGCGGTGTCGCGTACGAGATCATCCATCACCGCGACGACTTCCGCGCACGCACGACCGCGGAGGACACGCATACGCCGCCCGGGGAATTCGCGAAGAGCGTCTTCCTGTGGATCGACGGCAGCTACGCGATCGCTGCGGTGCCGGCCACCGACTACGTGTCCGAGCGCGGGCTCGCCCGCAGCCTCGGGGCCGAGGAGGTCCGACTGGCCTCCGAATCGGAGATGGAGGCGCTCTGCCCCGACTGCGAGGTCGGCGCCGCACCGCCCTTCGGTGACCTCTTCGGCATTCCCACCTACGCGAGCCGCGAGCTCGCGGAGGAACGCCACATCACGTTCAACGCCGGCACGCATCGCGACGCGCTGCGCATGACGTGGTCCGATTACGCGCGCGCCGCCGAGCCGGAGGTCCTCGACTTCGCGCGCCACCCCGAGGAGCGCGAGCATCGGGGTCCGCGGTAGAGGACCCTGAAGTGTGCGCGGTAGAAGCCCGCAGGGCCTGTCCCACGGGCTTCCGTACCGGAGAACGGAGTCTTCCCGCTACGAGAGGATCTCGAGGAAGCGGTCCTCGGCCTCGGTGCTGCCGATCAGCACGAGCTGCCTGTCGGTCGTCCCGTCTCGGTGCGCCGCTAGAACGATCGGCACACCCGCGTTGCCGTCTCCTTCGACGGGGAAGACGGGCCGGCAGGCGGGGGGCGGTGGCTTTCCGACGCCGCCGTGTGGCGGTCTTGCTCGACGGTCAGCTCCGGATCCGCGTCGAAGTAGACGGATCGTCCGTAGCGGGACTGCACGGGCCGGTTGTTGTGGTCGTACACGGCGGTGAAGGCGGCGATCTGCGCCGCCGAGAACGTCGCGGGCACCTGGCGCACGAACCAACGCACCCCCTCCGTGCAGGGAGGGGTGGTGAGCGAGCCGGTGTAACAGAAAAGCCCTGGATGCAGCTCGCCGAAGAGGTCTTCCACGAAGTCCGGCGGCACCTCGACCACCGTACGGCTGCCGATCGCCTGGTCCAGGCGCGGGCCTTCGAGCCCTTCTTCACGACGAAGGAGGGGAGCCGGGGCACCGGTCTGGGGCTCGCGAGCGTCTACGGGATCGTCGTGCAGAGCGCCGGCTACCTGAGCCTGGAGAGCCGCGTAGGCGAGGGCTCACGATTCTGCGTCTATCTCCCACGCGTTGCAACGGAGCCGATGGAGACCGCGGCGACGCCGGCCCCCTCGGTCGAGCGCCCCCGGCCCGGAACGGTCCTGCTCGCCGAGGACGACGCGGCGCTGAGAAAGATGTTCTGCCGGAAGCTCGAAGCTCGGAGCCACGTCGTGCTGGCGGCAGCGGATGGTGTGGAGGCGCTCGAGCTGGCCAGGAATCACCCGACGGCGATCGACCTCCTCGTGACCGACGTCGTCATGCCCCCCGTGAATGGAGCCTAGGTGGCCCGGGAGTTCGGGTTCGTCTGCCCCGACGCGGCCGTTCTGTTCATGGCGGACCACGCCGACGAGATCCTCGACGTGAAGGGGATCTCCCTGCGCGAGGATCGCGTCCTCCGCAAGCTCTTCGCGGAGGACGCCCTGGAGACCGCCTTGAGCGCCGCTCTCGGGGAGCGACCGCGAGAGAGCTGAGCTCCAACGACGGACCGATGGCGCTCCGAGCCGCGGGCCCTCGGGCGCGTCAGCGCCCGGGGCGGTCGGCAGCGGGGCCGGCCTGCTCCAGGTTCTCCAGCCGGGTGGCCTCGATGATGCTGGGGAAGTCTTCCTGGGTGATGCGCCGGCTGTCGGGGCGTGGAAACGGAAAGCCCTGGGCCAGCTTGGCGTCCACCTCGATTTCGAGCGTCGCCAGATCGCGCAAGGGGATGTCGTCCAGCTCGGTCTGGTTCGGGATCCGCAGCGGCTCCAAGTCCTTCCCGCACTGCCTCTCCAGCATCGCCACCCCCTCCGGCGAGGTCGCCACGTCGGAGACGAGCCAGCCGTCGAGCTCGGGGCCCACCTCGAAGTGGCGGCGCAGGACGAGATCCCAGTCCGGGAGCCGCTTGCTCGAGTCCCACCACAGGCCGTCCACCTCCCGCATGGCGGCGGCGCCGTCCTCGCGCGACAGCGCGCCGAGCCGCTCGAGGGCGGACGCGAGCCAGAGGTTCATGGACTCGTTGTACAGGATCTCGCTGTCGGCCAGATACGCGTAGATGATGCCCCCCGCGATCCGGGTGCCGAGGAGGTTCGAGTAGAGGTCTTCGGGCGAGAACGCCGAGATCTTCTCGGGATAGGTGGGGACCTCGGAGTAGCCGTACCACTGGATGATCTCGTGCCAGATGGAGAGCTGGAAGGCGAGCCACTGGGCCAGCGGCACGGCGGACTCCCACCCCTCCGCTTCGATCAGCTCGAAGAAGCGCCCGGCCACGAGGACGCGCCGCATGCCGCCCTCGTCCGGAAGCTCGATCACGGCCCTGGGCCCCTCGGCGCGAAGCAGCGCCGCAGTCATGAAGAGCGTCCAGTCGGCGTAGTCCCGCACGTGAGCGGTGTCGATGAAGCCGCCCCGGCAGGTGTAGACCTGACCGTTGTCCTCGCTGCGGAGGGCGCCGCTTCGGCGCTTGCGCGTCAAGACGCCGGCGTCGAAGTTGTGGTGGCCCAGGTCCTCCACGCCCTTCAGATTTCCGACCGAGAAGCCCGGTACGGGTACGAAGCCGGCGCGGACCTGGAGGTCGTGGCCGAAGGCGCAGCAGGGCCGCAGCGCGGTCTTGGCGGGGATGTCGGGCACCTCGGCGCGCACGAAGGCGGGAACGTCCTCGTCGGCCAGCCCCGGCGCGATCCGGTCCAGGTCGCGGGCGTTGGGCGAGGCCGCCGATTCCCACTTCGGCGGCGAGCCGCATCCCAGGCTCAGCGCCAGCGCTGACGCGATGGCGATTCCGAAGAGCGGCATCACCTGGTCGGGATCGGCAGGGGGCATGGAAGGAGCGGAGTATACCGGCCGGCTTGCGGGAGGGCGGCGGTCCCCCCGGGCGGGGGGATCGAGCCCCGTAGATGAACCAGATTTCATCTACCCGACAGGAAGCGTTCATGTGCTGGTGGCGGAAAAGCATCATAGGGGGATGGCGTCTGCGGGCCTCGACGTACGTCCCCGGGATCGCGGGAGTTGGTGCCTCCCGGGCTCGTCGCGGATCCTCGAGTTGGTGATTCAACAATCCCCAACGAGACGAGGCACCGATGGAACGGTACATCGGCTTGGACGCCCATGCCGCGAGCTGCACGCTGGCGGTGGTTTCCGGCAACGGCCGGAAGCTGCGGGACTTTCCGGTCGAGAGTGCAGGCAAGCGTCCTGACGCTTGCCCATGGAGGCGGTGCGGATGATCCCAGGGCGCAAGCACCTCGTCTTCGAAGAGGGCCTTCAGAGCGCCTGGCTGTACGAGACGCTGAACCCTCACGTGGACGACATCGTGGTGGCTGGAATCACGGAGAGCCGCGGGCCGAGAAGCGACAGGCGCGATGCCTACGCGCTGGCCGAGAAGCTGCGCGTGGGCAACCTCGAGAAGCCCGTCTTCAAGGCACCTCGGCAGCACTCCCGCCTGCGCGAGCTCTCTCGAGCTCACATGACGCTGGTTTCCGACGTGGTGCGAACACAGGCGCGGATCAAGAGCATCTACCGCTCGCGCGGTGTCTTCGTCAGGAGCCTCGACGTCTATGGTACTCGTTGCCGCGAGGAGTGGCTGAAGCAGCTGCCTTCGGCCTCTCCGAACAGAGCGATCCGACTCTACGATCATCTCGACTTCCCGCTGGATCAGAAGAAGCAGGCCGACGCCGATCGTGATCACGCCCAATCGCTTCCGAACGAAACGGCAGTTCTGGAGCTATTGCGGCCTGAGCATCGCGAGCCAGCGGAGCTGGCGAAGCGCTTGCGACGCTCTGCGTCGCCGCGTGACGCGCTCGAGTGCCGACTGGGTCCAGACGGCCGACGGAACGTGGATCAAGGCCAGGAGGCCACAGACGCGAGGGCTGTCACGGCAACACAACCACTTCCTGAAGGACATCTTCGAAGGGGTAGCGACGACCGTCATCACACAACGCAACAAGGATCCGATCCATGCCCGCTACGAGCGGCTTCTCGACGGCGGCACCAAGCCGGCGCTCGCGAAGCTCTCCCTGGCACGAATGATCGCAGCGACGGTGCTGCGGATGTGGAAGGACGAGGAGGAGTACGACCCCGGACGAGCCGGGCTGCTCGCCAGGACACGCGAAGGCCAGACGACCGCTCGTTCGAGAGAGTCGACCTGGTGGCCGTCCCTCGAAGACGCATCCGCGAGGAGAGTTCGCATGCCACGCTCTGCGTGGCCGCATGGGTGAGCATCCATGAAACTCCTGACCGACGAGACGCCCTCGAAAGGTCCCACGGACAAGCTATGCCCCCCCGAAGAACCGAAAGAAGCGATGGCCGATCGAGGCCCAGATGGAAGGATGGTTCCCACGCGAACGTGGAGAACACAGACGCCCGACGATCGCGATGCGTTGGACTCACCTCCGAATCGAATCCTCCGAGCGAGCCGTTCGAGAACGCTCAGTCGCTGCTCGGACTGAACTACGAACCCCACGTCTCGACTCGAGACCGTCCAACCCGAACGGGAGCAGACGCCCGGATCGAAGAATCTGGCGCGGACGAGAAAGTGCGTCTTGCGCTCCGACCCTATGGAAGGCGTTTCAAGGCCCGCTTTCCGTTCGAGGTCCGAAGACTGGACGCTCTGACAAGCAGGGGGACGAGGGGATCAGGCCCCATCCCGGGCCGGGTGAACAGTATTCGCGGCGATGCTTTGCGAGGGGAATATGGAGAAAGCCCTGACCGTGTGAACTACTTCACACGACGAACCGTGTGGGCGGAACCACGCGGGCCGCTGCCAACTTGGCTCGACCGGAAGGGAGGCCTTGGCTGCCGGCGTGGCCGGAGCAGCCGACGACGCGGCTGTGCGTCTTCGTATCGCCCTTGGACCGCCTACGGTCGGGTCACTCGCGCTGCGAGTTCTTCCTGCATCGGCGCACTCCCTAGAGCCTCTGAACGCGCTCGATCTCCTTCTCGAGGAAGTGCGTAGCGATTTTCCTCAGGTCATCGGCCTCGTCGTGTGCCCGCATTGACCCGATGCGCCCCTCGAATTCGCCCTTGAGGAAGCTCCTCAACTGGTCAACCAGTGCGTGGGCATCGCCCGCGTGAACTCGACGGTTTCGCTCCTGGATGAGGGACTCGGTGAAGTCCGCATGCCGGAACTTGATCTCACCGCCCTTCTTTCGGCTCTTGTCCTGGAAGCAGTAGTTCTCCAGTGCCAGCAGCAGGCTTTCCGCTTCTTCAACGCCATCGGGGGCCGTGTCGTCCGGGCGGGTCAGCCAGACTACCGAGGGGTGCAGCGGATCGTCGACGCCGCTGGGGAGGGCCATCCATACCTTGACGATGGCGTCACTCGTGCTCTTCAAGCCGATTCTTCCGAGCGCCCACAGGCCGAGGAAGTCCCTCAGACGATCTGGGCGATCGAGCAGGCGACAGACGCGCGGGTGCAGACGGGTCCAGGCGTGGCCTGTCGTGCCCTCGCGCTCGTTCAGGATCTTCTCGATCTCGGCCGCCTGCTGCTCGGCCGTGAACACGTGGTTCACGAGATGCGCGTCCCCCTGAAGGATGTGCTCGCGATAGATGCCTGTGTACTCGCGGAACTTGGGGATCTCCGCCGCCGTGATGGCCTGAACCAGATAAAGCAGCGTCAGCGTGTAGGGGTCGTCAAAGCTCTGGTCCGGCGACTTAGCCGGCGTGGCGCTCTCGAAGTGACCCTTCAGGCGCTCTTCGAGGGCGGCGATGAAGCCCGTCGCCCTTTCGTCTTGCGGGCGGCGAGCCAGTAGGTGAGTCTGGTGGAATATCGCGCTCTCCTCCTTCTGCTCGAGCTTGCCAAGAAGCGGTCCAGTCCGACTCCCGAGGTAGGACGCGATGCGTTCCGGGCTGATGTTCTCCGAGAGGAAGTAATCGAAGATCGACAAGCTCTTCAACTTCGACTCCGAGAGCAGGTCCTTGATCACGTGCGAGTAGATTCGCTTGTGGATGTCGTGTCCGGAGCTCGCCTCGAGCGAAATGGAGCCCTCGCTTTCGCGATCGATCGCAAGATGGAGCGACCCATCCGCATCGACCGCCCAGCGCGTTCCCGATATCAGTGATGCAGCGAGCGGACTTCCGTATCTCTCGTAGAGCTTCTCGCGGTATCCGCCCATGGTGATGTCCAACTCGCCGTCGGGCACGTAGGGGTGGAGCCCGTAGGAGGACGTGAACGTCCGTCCGTTCGACTTCATCGACTCGTCCACGAGCGCGCGCCGCGCAGTTGCGACGGCTGCCGCGCTGACGCCCTCAAGCAGCACGACGAGATCGGCCCAACGCAGGACCTGGCGGCGCAGGTCATTCGCGAGCGTGGCAGTGCCGTCGATGATCTGCCGGAACGCTCCCAGGACCTTCTCCAGCAGCTCGCGGCGCGTGTGGTCCGTGACGAACTCGAGGTACTCCCGCTGCCTCCGCCACGCGTTGCGCTTCTTGAAGAAGCTGTCCATCCCGTGTGTCGCCTGGAGCTCCTCTTCCGTCGACGACAGGTCCCGGTTCCAGCGCGCGATCGTGTTGTGACCTTCGTTCATGGCCTCGATGCGCACGGTGTTGGGCTTCAGCACCTCCTCGACGAGCTCATCACACACCTTGGCGAGTGCATCGAGCTGGCCCGCCGCCGCGGCTGCCGGGCTCGAGCGCAGCTCGGCGTCGTCTCCATTCAAGATTGAGAGCGCAAGCTGCCGGATTTCAGCTCGTGTCTCTTCCAAGCTGGCTTCGACGAACTCATCCAGCGTGGCGTCGGCTGAGCGCCAGAACTTCTCGAGGCGAGTCCGACACTCGCGCCGGATGCGCGTTGCGGCAGCTTCGGCCGGCTCTCTGGTCCTCTCCCCTGTCGACACGCCCTTGATCGGATCCGTACGGAAGACCGATGTGTCTCCTGACGCCGCTTCGCGGGAGCGAAGGAGCTCGAGGTAGGGCTCGGCCGAGTCATGGGCGAAGCTCTTGAGGTTCTCGTGGCTGCGCTCCCCGGGGAGGTAGTCGACGATCGTCGTCGCAAGGTTCGAGCCTCGGCTCCGCAGGAAATGGATGGCGCGTTCGCGGTAGGACTGCGCGCCGGGCGGGGGGGGCTCAAGCTCCTTGTCTCCCGTTGACGCTCCAAAGAGGGACTTGCCCCAATCTCCGATCGCCTGCGCTGCGAACCGCGCGGCGTACTGTCGGACCGGAATCATGATCCGGTGCGACCCCAGGGAGTGATACTGCGCGGGGAGCGTCTGGTCGAGCTGGATGTCGAGGTTCTGACGCGCACGAGCGTTCACGAGATCCTCCAGGATCGACTGACCCACCTCGGAGTCGATGAAGACCTCGAGCCCGTCGGCGACGCACGGACTGATTCCCTGCCACGGGTTGCTCTCGCTGAGCGGAGCCCACTCCACGTCCGCGTCGAGCAGGAAGACGGTATCGTAAAGCGCCGTGTCGATCTCCACCTTGAGATTCGGTGAGTACTTGATCGGGAAGTCCGCCCCCTTGCCGAACACGGTCTGGAAACGCTCGAGCTCGCGGAAGGCGGCGTAAGACCGCGGGATCGTCGTGCGGTGGGCATTCGTACCGAGCACGTGCTGGAAGGCGCTCGGAAAGACGAAGAGCCCGAACAACCACACATCCACACCGGCCTCTCGAGCGATCGCGCGGATGAGTGCCGCAGCGTC
>JAAUYK010108588.1_pt1 | contig 12239 bp, 11 predicted proteins | sample 7278021 | NCBI WGS metagenome assembly JAAUYK01 (sample SAMN14350223, study PRJNA611818) | marine sediment metagenome | isolation source: surface marine sediment (1.8m) | place: French Polynesia: Moorea | collected 2018-08
GATTGCCGAGGACCATGGGCATGGGGTCCATCATGGGCATGGGATCCATCATGGGCATAAGGTCCACCGAGACCAAAATGACAAAGATAATGATGATGATGATGATGATGATGATGATGATGGTGAAAATTGTCAATTGTAGACCAGCGGCTTTGCCGCCGGTAAAAATCATGTCTGGCTGAGGGATAGTACTATAGAAAACTATTTAATGGCGATCAAATCTACGAGTACGTATTACTCGCACTACGTATACAATATTATTTTACAGACGTCCGTATGATGTCAACCAGAAAAAGTTGGCGTGAACGTAACCTGGACGTTAGACTGGCTTGCAGCTTTGAGCATGTTCATAATTTCCAAAGCTTTCTGATTTGCTTCGTCGCAGGTTGGCGAGTTCAAATACTTCTCTGCGACCTAGTTCAGCGACGTTTTTCCCTGAGGTGCCGCACCGGTGGCCTGGCGAGGAGGAAACGAACCACACCAGCGTGCGGATTCCTGGCGGTCCAGAAGAAGGGCAGTCTCACCAGTCTCCTCGCCCACGGTCAGGTAGATGCGGTCATCTCGCAAAAGCCGCTTCACGACCTCGGTCCAGCCGGAGATTGCGGCCTTCATCAGCACCGTGCGTCCCGAGTCGTCCGGCCGGTTCAGCTCGACGTCCTCCCTGGTCAGGAGCAGGTCGAGGATCTGGTTTCTGCCGCCCGTAAGAAGAATTACAATAGAAGGGATTCCGTACAATCAAAAGTGTCGACCAGCTGGAATAATATTCGTACACAGTATATTTGTCTTGCTTCACGTAGTCCGCAGGAGTACTTCTAGCCCCGTTTATAGGGCCCGAGCAAGCTTTCTAGTCCGGCCTCTGTCTCCAGGGCGCTGCCCCCAAGCCGCGACAATATCTTCGAAATGGAGTCAGCCTTATTTGGGCGTTGGCGCGTGGAAGGACTTGTGTTTAGGATGGAGGTAGTGGTCTCTCGTGTTGTCGTGGATGAAATCGATTGCCTAGGAAACAGAGTAGTAAAATATTAGAGATGAACAATCTTGAGCGACCTTACAAAATTGCTGCGTGTTTCAGCGAATTTCTGAGCGTGTCGATCGTGTAACATTAATTCACTGCGGCCAATTGTACGTATAGGACAAAGGTCAACTTAGTATAAGTACCAATTGCTTTACGATCATATGCACACTCGTCCAATCCATGAAGCATGGCAAAACTTACTTCCCGCTTTGTCCCGTAAGCAACTTGACGATTTCGAGGTAGCTCTTCTTCGAGTCGTAATACTCTGGCGTGCTCGAGTACTTCTCGGTGGCCCAGTCGAGCGGCGTCTTCCCCTCAGAATCCACGAGGTCGCGTTTCACCTCCGGCTTTGCTAAAAGGAGACGCACGGCGTCCACGTGGCCGTTCCTCGCCGCCCAGTAGAGGGCCGTCTGGCCAGTGTTCTCGCCCACACCCGTGTCGATGGCGTCCTCCTTGAGCAACTCGCGCACGATCTCCGTCCAGCCGTTGCCGGCCGCCTTCTGAAGTATCGTGTGGCCGTCGCCATCCGGACGATTGATTTCCACGTCCTTCCTGGCCAGGAGAAGCTTGAAGATGTCCAGGTACCAGCCGCGTGACTCATAATAGGCGGGGGTGGAGCCGAACTGCTCTGCCGCCCAATGTAGCGGACTTTTGCCCTCTTTGTCCAATAGATTTATCTAGTGTACGTACATTATAAACACAGTTTCTTAAGTTTAATTCATAGTGATCAATCATACCTTTACGTCATCCCTGGCCACAAGGAGGCTGACGACGACCAACTTGGCGTTCCGCGCCGCGAGGTACAGCGGCGTCATGTTGGTGCCGCTGACAGTGCCAAAGTTGATCAACTTGCCCTCCCCGTAGTTGACGTCGATGTCTTTCCGCTTGAGGAGGAGTTGCACGACCGGCGCCCACCCGTTGGCCGCCGATCCCAAGAGGACGGTGTGCCCGTCGTCGTCCACGTAGTTCACGTTGGTGTCGCTGTCGCCGGCCAGGAGGTCGACCACCTTGAGGTACTCGGCCTTCTCGTCGTAGTAGCTGGGCGTGTTCCCGTAGCCCTCGGCTGCCGCGATCAGAGCGCTCTTTCCCGTCCGGTCCGTCCAGTTGGGATCGGCGCCGCTCCTCATGAGCTGCGACACAACTTCGGGGTGGCCCTTGCTGGCGGCGAGGAAGAGCGCGCTCTGGCAGCGCTGGCCGCTGCAATTGTGCTTCAGGAGCAGGCCGGTCACGCCGGAGTGACCCTTCCCGGCGGCCTCGGCAAACACGCCCGAGTGGGATGAATCACAGTCGCAGGCTGCCTGGAGGTCTTGCCTCGTCAACAGAGCCTCCACAATTGGAGTCCAGCCATTCGCTGCGGCTTTCGCGAAGACCGTTTTGCCGTCCCCGTCCGGCAGATTGATGTCCGTCTCCGGGTGTGCGATCAGCGCCTGAGCGGCTTCAAGGTACTTGGCCTTGTAGTCGTAGTAGGGCTCCGTGGTTCCGTACTTCTCCACGGCGAAATGCAAGGCTGTTTTGCCTTCAGGAGTCTTCGAGTTGACGTCAAAGCCACCCCGGCGAAGAAGAATCTTGACGATATCGGGCCTGGCGTTTATGGTGGCCCAGTAGAGGGCGTCGTCAGTCTCCGTGGGGTCCAGATCCCGCCGATTGAGGAGGGCCTTCACTACACGGGTCCATCCCTTTGATGCCGCCAAAATGATCACTTTCGTCCCATCGCTGTTCGGCACGTTGACATCTGTCCGAGGGTCCTCAATGAGCATCTCTGATATCATCAGGAAATTGCCGTGGGCGTCCAAGTAGGGCTCCGTCTTGTCGAGCATGTCGGTCGCCCAGTGCAGCGGCGTCTTCCCCTCCTTGTCCTTCAGGTTCACCTCGACCTCGGAGCTCCGGAGCAGAAGCTGGACGTTGAGGGCGTGGCCGTTCCTCGCGGCCCAGTAGAGGGGCGTCTCGCCCACCTCCTCGGCGTAGTTGACGTCGGCGCCGGTGTCGAGGAACACCTTGACAAGCTCGCCGTCCCCGTCGCGGGCAGCTTTTAACAGCAAGGCATCGTTTGCAGCCGGTGAATCGAACTTAGGGTTCGAGGTCGTATGAGGCCTCCGTGTTGATGTTCTTCTCGTGGCTCTTGTTCTAGATCTTGGAGTCGTGGTCGTGGTTGCATAACTGGAGCTCTCTAAACTTTCTGTTGATGTAGCAAGTGCATTTGATGGTGCATGCGCTTTATTGTTTCGACTGAGACGTACCTTTTCCGATTGCATCGAGTATGAATTCGAGGACTTTTCGGTCATAAAGACGTGCATAGATGTCTGGGAAGAGGCGGTTGCCACACTCGCCCAAGCCTCCATGAACCACTCCGACCTCGGTAGAGGATACGCGTTGACTATACCGCGCGCAGCATTTTAGTCATATTAGTTTATCATACCTGAACGTAATAAGATGGCTCGTGGAAAGGAGTCTCTTCAATAATCAGTGGCCCGCCGGAGTCCCCCTTGCAGGTTCCGCCAAAAATCTAGATAATATCCAGCATGTCTACCGAAGTGCATGCTGCATGGTGGCAGCTATGGTAAATATTTATGCGTACGTACACTGTGGCCAGCACAAAATACATTGGAAAGAAATCCATCGGGCAGAATCCTTTGGGCGTCCCTTGCAGCACGGGAAGAGCCCTCCACCTTGTAAGACTTATTACAATGCCTGAAAGAAAGATTCGACTACTTAATGACTTTAATCGGCTGACTGACATTCGAGTTATAATTACCGCTGCCGGTAAACGGATAGGTCAGTCCTCTTCAGCCTCCTGCTGGATGCGTGATCGCCCCTACTCTCCTTGCCCCAGCCGGTCAGTGTGACAAAGGATCGGGCCACATTGTCCACATTTCTGTCGGGCCCCTTCGGAAGGCAGATGGGCGCCACGAGTTCAGAAAAGGGGATCTTTAACCATAGGACATTTAATTATTACAATTGCAATCCTTAGTCTCATCTTACCTTGGTTGTCGAATATAGCACGGCGACGTCAAAGTACGCCCTCGGCTTGTTGTACCCTGGATGAACCTTTAAGAAGGCGCATTTTTATTACGACATAAGCTCAGCAAAAAATGAGTTGATCTAGGTATACCTTATAGTGCGAGAGATTGAAGGCAGCCGGGCTGTCCACTCTGACATCTCCGATGTCGGAAGATCCAACTAGAGCAATGCTTCCCTTGCCTTCCAATACGCAATGTGCAGCCGTCAGGATGTGATGGCTTGATATCTAAAGTATCCAACAACATTAGCCTCCTGCATTAAAAAATCATGTAGTTTTTTACAATGGTGCCCCCACACTCATGGATCCACTTTCCGTTGTCGGCACGGAAGTATCCGAAGGAGGCCATCCACGGCCACGCGCCCAAGATGTCCGAACCGTCGGCGATCCGGCGATCCGTCTCAAAGTAGGTCCGGCCGCACGCATCTGTAAGCGTTTAGTAGCCCTTAGACGACGTTCTACAGTAGTTGCTTCATGCAAAACGTACGCACTTTTGTATGTGTGTTCGACGTGGTCGCCGGTCCCCTTCTCGCAGCAGAACCGTTTCCGTGCTGGTTCCGACCTGGATGTCCGTACGTATTAGGTTGCATGGGTTAGACTCCCTATTTTAACTGAAACTCGAGTCCGTACCTGGACTCGCACCTCCGCTCGTCTATCGTCTTCCTGATGGCATCCTTGATCGCCTCAGTTTCAGCCTTCAGAACACCGACCTCCAGCTCGGAGATGGAGGGGCAGTGGCCAACGCAGTCCGGCAGATCGGATGGGCACTCGCTCGCGACGACGATAGATATCACTGCCGCGGTTTTATACATTAACCATCATGGAAACACTTGGTTCAAGAAGGAATCGTTTGGCTCTTACCGAAAGCGACGAGATGGGCTCTGAGATAATTCGCCATATTTACATCGCCGTCGCACAGGGCAAACCTATCCTCATACCTGACAGACAAGCTAGGCCTACTGTATGTACATGTACAGCACGTTGCCGACAAAGATGAAACCCGTCTCTCCTGAAACCAGTTTTTCCTGCGATAATAAAGGAGAGAGGGAGTCAGGTCTTGGGCTTCTCGTGCAATTGAGAAAACCGCGCGCGGCGCATTGATCAATTGCAATCCAACAACGGAGTAATAAGTGGCAACCGATATACGTAGGATCCCAATAACCCGATTATGTTCATAACTTTAACAAATTCGACGCTGTCATAAGATGGATCATACGTCCTCAGCTGTGCAATTACCGTCACTGCCTCTTCTCGGAATTGCGCGTCTACTATGTTTGGTTTTGCATTATGGTTACTTATTTGTGGTTTATACGTAGGATCGAGCATGACTTAGCCGGTAAATTGCACCTTTCAAGTATAGATTTGCACACGACCGAAAATCATATGCAAACTTCTCGGAATTAGCTCAGTAGCTTCGGCCCCCACACGAACAAAGCCAGGCGTTTGAGGTGCACAAATGACGCTCCTCGTTGCGTACTTAGCGTTCTGCGGCTTTTCAGGCTCGGAGCTAGTGGCAGCAGGTAAAGTACACTATAGGTAAAAAGAATTTAGTTTCATGGCGCGAATCTCATATTCGCATATTAGAATGTGTTTCTACGAGGTCGGAAACGTATCTGAAGCCCGGTACGGACTGTGGAGGAGCCGTGACTCCGATCCTATACCGGGATTGCACCAATGAAAATCTGGACGAGTGCCTGGCCTCCGCGGAGCCATGCACTTTGGTCCGAATGGCTGCTTCCGCTGTTGGTGACCGGACCCAAGGTTCAATGTTGCTAAAGTCGTAATCGGTATATGCACGTACCTGAGTCAAACATTAATGGTGGCGTTTCTGTGATTTTAGCCACATCACCTGGACCAATACGTCATTTAAGCACTGCTAGTGAGTTCACGGAAGGTAGTCAAGGTGCATCTAATGGAGTCACCGAGCCCTATGAACCCACCGCGAATGATGTGACCGTTGTCAATCACCTGGCCACCGACTCTCAAGGATTTGTCGTGCTGAACAGGCGGAGCGACGTCCTCGAGAGGTTTGTCGGCGACGGCTTCGTCGACTTTGCTGATTCTCCTCCTGGTGATTTCCGCCGATGTTTTCAATGTACTCAAGCGTATCCTATCTAATTTTTACAGGCATGACTCGGCCGGTGGCTGCAGGTATCAACGGGGCAATCTTGGCATGTGAAACTCATTCGGGTACGGATTTCTAATGTATTCTGTTCCGATTTCGTTGGCATCTGTATTCCCTCACAGTTAAGATCAAGAAGCCTGCACCTACCGAAGAACCCAAGTCCTTTTTTGGTGGCTTCTTTCGTCGCAAGCGCCAGACTTTGGCTCAGCCGCCGCCTTGCATGATTTTTGACGCCTCCGGCGCGTGGAGGCCTCTCGAAGATCAGCCGAAGGAAACCATCGGCGCCGGAGCCGCCGTCGTCACCGTGGGGAAACTCGGCGGACAACAGTCTGTCTGGTTAATCGGCGGCGAAAACCCCAATTATGAAGAAGGGAGCGGGATGGGTAAATAGTATATTTACTGGCCGTAAACGAACGGTTTTCAAGCAAACCAGCAGCTACTTCTAATTTTAACCGTCTCATACAACTTGTACGCAGACATTCACTTCTCGAAGACCAACGGCTTCTTGTCAGACGTGAAAGTCTTTCGGACGAATGCGGAGCGCATGCGGTGGGTCTCTGGTCCCAAATATCCGCACCCTGTGATTAGGCTCGGCGCTGTCGCCATCTCGGGGCACGAGTTGCTCGCTTGCGGGGGGGACTTCTGGGACGTCGACTTGATTGAGGGACACCTCTACTCAGACAAGTAAGGTCTTCAACTCTGAAACAAGCAAATAATTTTATTAGCTTTTTCAAGATGCTTCCTGCTTGACACGGAGGGCTACGATGGCTGGATTGAGAGGCCTCGGATGCCTGAGCGCAAGGGTTTTTTCGTCATGGCCGCCCTGCATGACGGCGACGGCGACGTCCACGTGATCGCCGCATCCGGTTACGTCGGCAACGTCGACGACTTCACCCACTCCCAGACCGTGGCGGTGCTCGATGTGAGGAAGAAATTGTGGCAGCGAGCTGACGACCTGAAGGGCGGGTGGCAACTTCACGGCGTGAGCGTGGACCCCGGCGGCAGGAGGCTGGTCGCGATCGCGACTGTCCCCGAAAGCTGGTTTGTCGAAGAACAAAGGTTATTTTTTTCCGTTTAACATAGAAAAGAAAAACAATCTGCAAATTATTCTTGTTTTCAGGACGCACGTGGTCTCATACAACTTAATGACGGACACGTGGGACATGCTGGTGCCGAACGTCATCGACTGCGCTGAGTTCGAGCAGTGTTGGGTCGTCGGCGTGCCGAATTAGACATTCATGATTTGCACGTCGTCCAATATACGTAGGTATATATAGCGTCCATGCGTGCTAAATGCGAGCCAGCAAATAAAGACTTAATTACGCGACGGACCGGATCAGTGAGCACATATTGAGAAGCGGCAACAAAATATATTAGTCTGCAGTTGAAATCTGCCAGACTCACTTCAAGCAATGAAGTCCTTCCTCTTTTTGAGCGCGACATTTCTGGTGTGTATGTTTATGTGCACTTGAGATACTTTGGTGCTTTACGATCGCATTCTAGCTCTCGGAGGCGTCAGCAAGCGACCCGCTGACGACGCTCCAGATCTCCTGGACTCTGGGAACGGAGTCGCAGCAGCAGAGGACGATCCACATCAGGGACAGCGACACCCTCAGCGAGGTCCTCATGGCCATCAGGATCATTGAGAACGCCGCGGCTGCCAATCCGGCGACAGCGACGCAAAGACCCACGACTCGTACAACGACCACAGCAAGAACAACCATGTCAACGACGACCCCAAGGCCTGGACCAAACCCCACAACACCTTAGGCTGCAATGGCGAATGGGTCCACATCCAATGGCGAACGTCGGCCGGCGCCGACCGGGTTCCTCGTCCTCAACTTCAAGAACGGGATCCTGGAGAAGTACTCTGAGGGGGAGAACGTCGTCAGGAGAGTGGGACAAGTGCCGCGTGAGTAGGGGTTAAGAAAGGGAAAGCATTGGTATACATATATACGAATATTTCTTAATCGAGGTGGATTCCTCTTGCCCGGGTTGGCCGGTAACTACCTCGACACCATGATCATCTGCGAGGCCGGACTCTGTGAGCATAAACACTCGTAATACGTACAGGAAATAATTAATGTCAAATGCCAATAGCTTCTGCAACCCGTCGCTGTCTTCAGTGGGACGGCAAACAGAACGGATGGTAGTTTACATGATGAATTAAGTTCGGAAATAAATCAACTGAGCTTGATTAATTGTCTTAACTTAGGTCTCTGATCGCGCCCCTGCTCGCCTTCCACCGGGAGACCGGCCGAGCCATTTCGGCCTCGGACAGGCTCTGGATGGTTGGCGGCTTCTCCGCCATGGGGAACATGTGTAAGAGACACGTACACGAATTAAGTGCATATAGACCGGCTTCATGGCATAATTGCTTATTAATATTATAGTCGCTGGCGGCACCTCCGTCGTCGAGTACTACAAGGACGGCGAGTGGCACCGCAGCGCCGAATACCCGAGGGGCGGCGTCGCCTCGCTCAACGGCGTCGCAATCTCGGACACGGTGATCATGACCTGCGGCGGCACGTTCAACTCGGGACCATTCGAAATGTTCACATTCCAGAGGAGGTGCCAATAATTTAGCGACTATCATACGTATAAGCATGTTCTAAACTTGATTCTTCGAAGATGCTACAAACTCGATTACGGCACGTCGGCGCCCACCTGGACGGAGATGCCGGCCATGTCCGTCGGGAGGGTCTTCTTCTCCATGGTGACGACCGAGGACACCTTCGGAAACAGAGTTTGGCGTCAACCTAATTTACAAATTGCGGTTGCCATTCTTTCAAATCGCGTCCATCTACAATATACGTAGATCGTCGTCGTCGGCTCCGGATTCACGGGGTACTCGACCAGCCCGCAGCCCTCCCTGTCCATGGAAATATTCAGCCTAACCACCAACAGGTAAAAGAAATGCGCCTCTGAGACTTAAATGGCATTTGATTTGGCTAGGTGGTACAACCGCGAAATGTCCCCTCAGCAGCACGTCCTACGCGACTCCGGGAGTGCCGGCCTGCTCTACGGAATCCAGGGATCGGACGGCGAAAGGTACGTAAGCTGGGTCCTTCATAAAAGGCTCACCAATACGCATAACGAACGAATCATTTAGGAAAGACGTTGTGGTGTACGATCCCTCCGGCGACGAGTGGCGCATCGTGAACTGGGCGGCGGTCGAGTGCGAGACACACTGCAACGTCCTGAACGCCGTTTCAGAGGCATAATATAGTATACTATGAGGGAGCCATGTGATCGAATGGTTGTTAGCAAAAGAGTCAGCCCAATTGGAATATATCGCAATTTATCTTGCTTCACTGCTTCGATCATGCACTTATCACTTCATTGCTGCACGTATAACCTTACTTACCTTTCTTTGCATGCATGGTTGCCTGCGGATGCAAATCACTCTGGCCCTATTATGCTGCAACACATTGCGGAGAGTGAACTTGCATGATCTGGCGATACCAATCGTTCTGTGTAACAGACAGCAGGGCGGATCATACTGAAATTGAAAATGACCCGGAGTTGCTAATAAAAAGTGCAGTTTTTGTCGTCTAACTTAACTGATTCTAGCCGGCTATGGGAATCATTTTAGGATCTTACCCCTAGCTTTTGTTCTTACCCCGTTTCTGAGAAGCGGGCATTGCACCTAGTAGGCATACCTAGGACGTGCTCGGCGTCTCCAACCTCGGCGCGGACCTGGAGGGCAGGAACGCGACCGCGGCCGGATGGGGAAAGATCAGATCCCGCCTGGTACATATATTCATTCTCGTTGCTCCTCTGATTGAATTGAGCTAAACTGAATGTACGTCGTCATGTATAAGCAGCCGACCGGGGTCGCGACGAACGTGATCCGCCACGTGCAGGTCCCCATTGAGCGCGTCGCGCGCTGCTGTCAGTCTCTATGGCGCGGCACGGGCGCGGGCGTCTCCGTCGACGGCGAGAGCCAGATCTGCGCCGGCCGGAGAGGCGCAAGGACTCCTGCAACGGCGACAGCGGCGGGCCGCTCCTCATCAAGCGGAAGGACAACGACGACTACATACAGGTCGGAATTGTCTCGTTCGGAAGCACTACGGAAATCAATATTATCTTTACGTAGGTATGTATGGTCTGTTTAGGAACTGCGGGGGAAGTATTGAAGCATTTTATCGTAGGTTGTAGCGATCAAGGGTGTGTATGATGTACGTACAGTCTTTCCTACGAGTGAATTCAGTGCATACGGAGTACGGACACTGTCGATGAGTTGCCGGATAATTTATAAGATTGAATGCACTAGACCAACGGCAAAGTAAATGACAGCAAAGCAGACAAAAATCGCCGGAAATCCGTATTTTCCGACTCTCTCCAGGAACCGGAGGGTCCGGTCATTCTGTGAATCGCCCTCATTGCTCAGGAGCCTAACCGCAGTTCCCAGTTGCAGCTTCTTCTCGATGCCAGACGATGGTGGTGGGAAATCCTCTAAAATCAAACTTATGCTAGGGACTCGAAAGTTCGTTAGTGTAATCAAGTTTTCAGCCTGCCTTTTCTGTACGTATCAAGCAGCGCATGTAGGAGAACCTCTGCAAAGGGAATCAGCAGGCAGAATATGAGCCATATGTCCATCAACTTAATGTAAGCCGTTCTCGGTTGGGAGTCTGAGATGCTAATGAAGAGGGATGTCAAGACGAGCATTGTGGTCAGGTTCACTGTGACTGTGGCTTCAAAGTAGGAGGGCTATATATGATGGGGTTAAAGTAGGAATAGTCTATAATTAAACTCTTATCTGTGATTACCTTAAAGAAGTTGGTAGCAAAAGACACAATGCACAGAGCCGCTGTTGGCAAGTAAGTGGCCAACATCTGACTGAGCAGCCGTCTACCAAGTTCCACCTGGACCTGGACCCCCGTGATTCCCTCTTTCTCCATCGCCGGTATCGTGTAATCGTCCAGGAAGCGGACGCTCTGCACATAGTACTGCAACAGGTCAGAGGGGCCGAGGTATTCTAGGGAACCGGCCACAAGCTCACTAAACTTGCCACTGTTACCCTGCAATTTAAGGGATAAAGTATTTAAGTGCATGATGATCCAACCTCTTTCGAGTGTACTTACACTCAATGTGAAAATAATTTCGCACTGTGGCCTGTCAAAAGGGTAATAGGTTAGGTCAAAGTGGCAGACGTGCTCATGGGTGGAGGTCTCGGCAAAGACGAGGTCATGGTCGGAGCCTCGGAACAGGTGGTCGTTGTGCAGGTTCCAGTCTGGGCTCAGATGGTAGAACTGGTCGCCCTCAGTCCGGTTGACAAACATGAGAGACCGCCCATTAAACTGGATAATACGTGGATATAATAGAATCCGAAAATAAGACTTCTATTAATTTACTCGTACTTTTGACTGGTGTTTCTCAATGGTGCTGTAAAAGACTATAGTTGGGTACCAGATTTTGCCAACGTCCTCCAGGCTGACAGAGTTTAGGTAGAACTCGTGCTTCAGGTTCTTGTAGGTGAGTCTCAAATCCCGCCAGCGGAGCATTGTCTTGTATTGAAACCTACGTGCATAAAAACATTGTGCCGAATATATAAGCTTGTCATATGTGAAGGTACCTGATTAATGATTCGCGCTCGTCAATGTTCATTATATTCAAGAGGTCGACGCTGAGCTCGATGTTGACCCTGGCATTTGGAGAATCTCTCTTCTTTTCCACTGAGGGAAACTCCTGCGTTTGAAAGACCAACAATGAAGCAAAGCCGGCATCAAAGTACTTCTTCCGTACCTTCAAGTAGGATGGCCCAAGAATGATCTTGTCACATCTGACTTCGTCAGAGCCGTCTGGACAGTCATTGTTACCATCACACCTGTTAAATTGTCAATTTAGTATGATGCTACGCGACGTTTATAATTATAAGACTTGCCTGTTTTCAATACTCGTGCAAAATCCGTCATCACAATTGTACTCTGTCCGATCATCGCAAGCATACAGGTTCAGGTCATAGTTACCACCCAGGGCAGGTGATCTGCAAGCGGCACATGATGTAAACGTAACTCGAACTCTTCATTAAACTATCGTCCAACATGAAGTTCCAAGTGCGCAATCCAAGGGGAAATCCCGTA
>JAAUYK010036316.1_pt1 | contig 12236 bp, 11 predicted proteins | sample 7278021 | NCBI WGS metagenome assembly JAAUYK01 (sample SAMN14350223, study PRJNA611818) | marine sediment metagenome | isolation source: surface marine sediment (1.8m) | place: French Polynesia: Moorea | collected 2018-08
TTCATGTTCCCGATTTTTATCATCGGTTGGGGCGCCGATTATCCGGACCCGCATAATTTTATGTATACGTTCATGCATTCGCGGGGCGTTTATGGTCGTTATATGGCGTATCAGAATGATGAAGTGGACAAACTCTGTGAAGCCGGTATTGCCAACGTGGATCCCAAGGAGCGTGAAAAAGTATATCATCGCTTACAAGATTTGTGGTACGCGGAAGCCATCGGCAACACGATTTACCAGCAAATTGTGGTGCGTGCCTATCGGGATTGGGTGCACGGATTTGTTCCCAATGCCATGCTAACCGATGCCAACGAAATGCTGATGGATATCCACAAGCAATAGCCAGACTTACAACTGAAACCGGCGCTGGGAAGCTGCAGCTTCCCAGCGTATCCAAATATACGGCATACGCCATCCGCACCCTATGCTGCCCTTTATCATTCGCAGATTCTTTTTTTTAATCTTCGTTCTTTTCGGCGTGTCGGTTCTGATTTTCGGTATTTTGATGACGTTCAGTCCGGAACGCCGCGCAGCCGCCTATGTCACCACCCCCCAACAGGCCAAAGATATCCCCAAAATAATAAAACAATTTGGTCTCGATGACCCTTTCTACCACCAGTATTTTCGTTGGATCAAAGAGGTCGCTAAGGGTAATCTCGGTTGGTCGCTCGTTGCCGCCCGTCCGGTAGGCGAGGCGTTTTGGCGCTATTTTCCGGTTACGCTGGAAATGAACCTGTTTGCCGCACCGATCGTCATTTTTTTTGGCATATGGCTGGGATCGGTATCTGGTATCCATCGCGACACCTGGGTGGATCACTCTACCCGTATCTTTGCCATCATCGGCTGGTCGCTACCCACCTTTCTATTTGCTCTTATTCTGCTCATGGTATTTTACGGCTATTTTCAAGCTTTTTCGCCGGGGGTGCTCAGTGATGAACTTACCCTGTTTATCATCGACAATCCCGATAAATTTACACCCTATACGGGTATGTATACCATCGATGGGATTTTAAATGGTCGTCTGGATATTGCGCTGGATGGCCTGCACCATCTGGTTTTACCGATTATCACCTATGTAATTGTGGTGGTGGCACTTAATATGCGGGTCATGCGTTCCGGCATCATCGAGGAATTATCAAAAGATTACGTGTTAACAGCGCGCGCCAAGGGTGCGGACAATAAAACGGTTAACTTCAAACATGCGCGCCGCAACGCGTTGTTGCCGGTGGTGACGGTTGCCGGTCAGCTGGTGGCTTTGTCCATGGAGGGCAGTGTTTCGGTTGAAGTGGTCTATAACCGTCACGGAATTGGATGGTGGCTGGCTGAATCGGCCACTCAGCTGGATATGCCGGTATTGATGTGCATCTGTTTGTTTATGGGGGTCGTTTTTGTGATCACCAATTTAATTTTAGATATTATGTACGCCGTCATCGATCCGCGAATTCGATTAAACTAAACTGCATATATCAGTTAAACGATGGCAACGATGGCAACGAACAAATTTCATCCACGCTGGCGCGAATTTAAATTTACGCTGCATCGGATTTTTCGTAATCCCTCTGCCATTATCGGTTTCATGCTGCTTTTTTGTTTTATGGCAGTGGCTGTGCTGGCGCCGGTCATTGCGCCGCCTAAAAATCAGTTCAATCCCTATATGATGCCCCATAAGGGCTATTCGCCGACCCCCAAACCACCCAGCGAACAAAATATTTTCGGAACAACCTCCGGCCAGTACGATATTTTCTATGGTGCCGTGTGGGGAACACGTACAGCCTTCAAGATCGGACTTTTTGTCGTCCTGATTGCTGGCATTGTGGGCATCAGCTTGGGTGCTATTGCAGGATACTATGGTGGTTTATTGGATGAAATTCTGATGCGCCTGATTGATATTATGTGGGCCATTCCCACGCTGGTATTGGCCATGGCCATTGTGGTGGCCTTTGGGCGCGGGTTGGATAAAATAATGATTGCGCTAGCTTTGGTTCAATGGCGGTGGTATGTACGCGTGATCCGGTCGGAAATCTTGACGCTGCGTGACCAGGATTTTGTGCATGCAGCCAAACTAATGGGTGTTTCTGATTTTATCATTATCACCCGGCACATTTTGCCCAATGCGATATATCCGGTACTTATCATGGCCTCCATGGACATGGGCTCCATGGTCATTACCGCTGCTTTTTTAAGTTTTGTCGGCCTGGGCGCACCCAAAGGCTATGCAGACTGGGGGCAAATGGTAGCCTTGGCCCGAAACTATATTGTGGGGCCGGTCGATGATCCACTGAGGTTCTGGTACACCATCGTCATACCGGGTGCGTGTATTATCCTGTTCGTGTTGGCTTGGAATCTGATTGGCGATGCCCTGCGGGATGCCTTTGATCCCAAGCTGCGCAGACGCTAAGCAATTTAGCAGATTAGCTCTCAGTATTAGAGACACCTGATGTAGAGCTTTACATCAAGATAACATTTTAACATTTAACAACCATGACCAAATTAGTTCAAACAATTGATCTTATAACCAACTTCTACACCTACGAAGGGGTGGTCAGGGCCCTTGATAAGGTCAACCTGACGATCGAGCATGGAACCACCTTCGGTCTGGTGGGCGAATCCGGCTGTGGCAAGAGTGTAACGGTGCGGTCTCTGCTACGAATCATTCAGGCCCCGGGCAAAGTGGAGGATGGCGAGGTCTGGTTTTTCCAGAATGCCCAGCAAGACACCGAGGGTATCGAATTGCTGTCGCAAAATGAAAAGTATATGCAGGCGTTGCGCGGTGACAGTATTTCAATGATTTTTCAAGAGCCCAATGCGGCCCTCAACCCCATAATGAGCATCGGTGATCAGGTATCGGAAAGTTTTCTGTTCCATCGCAAACAAGAAATGTGTCGCCAAATCAGCGACACGCTCCATTCACCCGATTGCCAAATTTTTTTACCGGTTAAGAAACTTTTGCAGCCTCTGTATCGGTTGGCTGCGAAAAACACAGGTGCGTGGCTATTAAAGTTTCTGAGTCGCGTTCCGGTTTTTAAATACTGGGATCGCTTACTTAAACGGGAAGCGCTGCGGCGCTCTGTTGATATTATCGCTAAGCTTGGCATTTCCAATGCGGAAGAGATTGTCAAAAGCTATCCGCATAATTTGTCCGGTGGCATGAAGCAACGCATCGTTATTGCCATTGCGTTGGCCTGCCATCCGGTGCTGTTGATTGCCGATGAAGCCACCTCAAATCTTGATGTCACGATTCAGGCTCAGATTCTGGAATTGCTGCGTGAGTTAAGGCAGAAAGAGATTTCTTCGGTTCTACTGATTACCCATGATCTGGGTGTGGTGGCTGAAACCTGCGATCGCGTCGGGGTCATGTATGCCGGTCAACTGTGTGAAGTTGCCAATGTCAAGGATTTGTTTGGTAACCCCAAGCATCCTTACACGCAGGCGTTACTGCATTCAGTTCCGCGGCTCTCTCAGAAAGGCCAGTTGCAAAGTATCGAAGGCAGTGTCCCCAACCTTGTCGCGCCGCCGGAGGGGTGTCGATTTCATCCCCGTTGTCCACATTGCAAGGAGATTTGCCGGAAAAGTTTTCCGATGCTTGTGGAGATTGGCAATCATCATTTTGTGGCTTGCTACCTTTGGACGAATTTGTCCAGGGACTAAAGCTTAAAAGCCCTTTTATAAAATATGTCCAAAATTTTAGAGATAACCGATCTCAAAAAGCACTACCCTGTGACCGGGGGTGTGCTGCAACGCAAGATTGCCTCCGTCAAGGCATTGGATGGTATTGATTTGAACATCCAACGCGGCGAGTGCCTGGGACTGGTTGGTGAGTCCGGCTGTGGCAAAACAACAACAGGTAAAGCCCTGGTGCGCCTTCACAGGCCCACGGAAGGAAAAATTTATTATTATGCTTCGGCAAACCAGCAGGATAAATTTAAAACCGATATTGCCCAGCTTCATGAGGGCGCCTTGAAAAGAAAGGGTATCCGCGCTAAATTTCAAATGGTGTTTCAGGATCCAACCACTTCCTTAAATCCACGCATGCTCATCAAAAATATCATCGCGGAACCACTTAAAACCCAAAATAGCATCAGTGCTCGGGATTTGGAGGCGCGCGTTCTGATGCTTTTAAGTTTAGTCGGGCTTACCAAAGACCATTATTTGCGTTACCCCCATGAATTTTCAGGCGGACAACGCCAGCGAATTGCCGTGGCGCGTGCCATTGCAACCCATCCGGATTTTATCGTTTTGGATGAGCCGACATCGGCACTGGACGTATCGGTGCAAGCCCAAATTTTAAACCTGCTGATGGAACTGCAACAAAAATTGAGCCTGACTTTCCTTTTTATTACCCATCATCTACTGGTTGTGAAGTATATCAGTCAACGGCTAGCGGTCATGTATCTTGGCAAAATAGTCGAGGTTGCGCCGACCGCTAGCCTGTTTAGAAATCCGTTGCATCCTTACACCCATGCGCTGCTTTCAGGGATACCCGTTCCCGACACGGCTTCCAAAGCCCGGCGAATTGTTTTAACCGGCGACGTGCCCAGTCCGCTAAATCCCCCCAAGGCCTGTCGATTTCATACGCGCTGTCCCTTTGTTATGGATATTTGCCGTGAAAAAGAGCCTGTACTGGAGGAAATTATCCCCGGTCATATGGTGGCCTGCCATCGCAAATTGGAAGTTGAGAAGCTGGTAATGGAAACATTCGGCCATTCATCATATGAGCATGCGGATGTTCTTTAATGAATTAGTTGCAAGGGGTGGTTAATTATTGGTTAATATTGTAAATTTGTTAGATGTTATTATCATGTTGATAATATGCTTTATTAATATGTCATTTAATGTATAGTACCAATTTATTTTTAAGTGCAATTGATGGTTGTTGAGCCGATTGTAATGTAATTAACGAAGTCGAATGTATGGAGGAGGCTAAGAATGAAAGCATTAGTTCGATTGATGGTTCCTTTTCTTTTAGTATTGTTTATTTGTGTATCGGTTTCCGCAGCAGCCGATAAACCCGGCGATGTGATCCGAAAGGCTATGGACCAGGCGATTAAAATAATGAATGATCCCAATCTGCAAGGAGAGGGCAACTCGGAAAAGCTCCAGGAGGAAATCTGGAAGGTTATTAAACCGATGTTTGATTATATTGAGATTTCGAAACGTACCCTGGCGCGCAACTGGAAAAAATTTAGCCGAGATCAACGCAAGGAATTTACGGATTCTTTCATCGAGGTTTTAAAAAATACATATTTGTCTCAGCTGAAAAGTGAATACAAAGATGTAAAGATTAACGTTGTCGGCGAGAACCTCGTTTCTGAAAATAAGGCTCAGGTAAATACCCGAATCTTAAGGCAGGACCTGGATGTTCCGGTGGATTTCAGGATGGTTTTGAAAAAAGACCAATGGCGGGTCTATGATGTTGTCATCGAAGGTGTTAGCATGGTTAAAAACTATCGAACGCAATTTAATGAACTGCTGAACAAGGAAACGCCCGATCAGTTGATTGCACGACTAAAAGCCAAGATTGAGAAGCAGAAGCAGGGTGCCGATACCGACGATAAAGTTTAAAATGCTTTAGCGGGCGAATAAAGATCTCCCGCGGCACTATTAAAACCAGCGGCCACTTTTGTTAAAAAAAGTGGCCGTTTTGTTTAGTTGACAATCAGTACGGAAACGTCTTTGGCGAGATTTAAAATTTTATGGGAAACGCTTCCCATGAAAAATTCCTTCAAGCCGGTCAGTCCCCGGCGACCGATAACAATAACATCATAACCGTCGGCGGCTTCGTTTGTGATATCTTTGGCCACGCTGCGTTTTTTGGATTCTATTTTAATGGCGATATTGTTTTGATCAAATCCCTTTTCAATCAGAAGGGCTTTGGCTTTTTGTTGTGCGTTTTCAACCAGCTTGCGTTTTTCATCTTCCAAGGCGCAGAAACTGGTCTGTTGAGAAATAAAATGGGGAGTTAACTCCGGGCTTTCCAATTTGCAAAGGGTGGCAACATCTTGCAACACACTAATCAATGTAATCCGGTGATCAGTGGTAAAATGGTCGGCAACGTATTCCACTGCCCGCATTGCATTTGCAGAATCATCCAAAGCCACCAAAATCTTTTTAACCATTATTCTCTCCCTTCTATGAGTATAAAGTGGGTTGTAAGCAAACGATTGAGATTACATTAATCGCGAAGCAGTTATTAATCAAATTCAAAGCGAACACCCTGTGCCAGCGGCATTTCGTCTGACCAGTTGATGGTGTTGGTCTGGCGCCGCATGTATGCTTTCCACGAATCCGACCCTGCTTCACGGCCACCACCGGTATCCTTCTCGCCGCCAAAAGCACCACCGATTTCTGCACCCGAAGTGCCCACATTGACATTGGCAATACCGCAATCACTTCCCAAATGGCTCAAGAAGGTTTCCACCTCCTTGAGGTTGTTGCTGAAAATGGCCGAGGATAATCCCTGGGGTACCCCGTTATGGATCGCAATGGCCTCGTCCAGCTCTTCATAGGGTATCAGATATAAGATAGGTGCAAAGGTTTCCTCGCGCACAATGGCACAATCCGGTGGGACCTCACAGATGCAAGGCTGAACATAAGTGCCGGTTTCGAAAATACCGCCTGAAAGCTTTTCGCCGCCATATAGAATTTTGCCGCCCTGGGAACCAATCTCAGCCAGAGCCGCCATCATATTGTCCACGGCCTCGGTGTCGATTAAGGGGCCCATTAAAATACCGTCTTCCAGTGGATTACCAATGGGTACCTGTTGATAGGCTTTAATCAAGGCTTGTTGCAGATCGGCATAAATGGCCTTGTGAGCGATTATCCGACGCGTAGTGGTGCAGCGTTGACCCGCCGTGCCAACGGCGCCAAACACGATGGAGCGGATTGCTAATGTCAAATCGGCGTGGGGGGTTACAATAATGGCATTGTTGCCACCAAGCTCTAAAATCGTTTTGCCCAGCCGGGCGGCAACAGCTTGATTGATGGCCTTTCCCATGTTGACACTGCCGGTGGCCGAAATCAGCGGTACGCGCGAATCATTGACCAAGGGATTTCCCACCTGCTTGCGATTTCCGATCACCAAGTTCAAAATGCCTTGGGGTAAATTGTTGCGGTCCAACACTTCGGAAGCAATTTTGGTAACGGCTATCGCGCATAAAGCTGCCTTGTGGGAAGGTTTCCAAATAACCGTATTGCCTGCAATTAATGCAATCATGGCATTCCATGACCACACCGCCACCGGAAAGTTAAATGCCGTGATAACACCCACCGGTCCCAGGGGATGCCACTGCTCATACATCCGGTGACGCGGTCTTTCGCTATGCATAGACAAACCATATAGCATTCGTGATTCTCCCACAGCGAAATCGGCAATATCAATCATTTCCTGTACTTCACCTTCACCTTCAGATAAGATTTTACCCACGTTTAAGCTGACTAAACGCCCAAGGTTTTGTTTGTTATGACGCAAGGCATCACCGATTTGACGCACGATATCTCCACGTTGAGGTGCCGGTATCATGCGCCAAACCTTAAAAGCTTCGACGGCCTGCTTCGCAACTTTTTCGTAATCATTAGCCGTTGCCGTGCGAATACGACCGATGGTTCTACCATCAATCGGTGAGACCGACACAAGAATGTCGCCATTGCACGACAACCAGCTGCCCGTATTGGCCCCTTCCAATTTTTTGGTAAGATCAAATGCTTGTAATGCCGTGTCCATTAATTTTGTTCTTTATTAAAAATTAATTAGTTATTGCTTCCCGAACGACTTCCTCAAAAATGGTTAGACACAAATCAATCTCGCTCGCAGTAACGGTAAGTGCCGGACTAAAACGAATACTGTTTTCGCCACATCCCAGTAAAAGCAGGCCTTTATGAAATGCTTTGTGAATGATACGGTTGCGCAATTTCACATCCGGTGTTTTGGTGTCGCGGTCTTTAACCAACTCAACGGCGACCATCAAACCTTTACCGCGCACATCTCCCATGCATTCTAAGTCATTCTGTAGCCGGTGCAACCCAGATTTCAAACGGTTGCCTTGCTCTTCCGCATTGATCATTAATTCATCTTCCAACATCGCAATTGTTGCCAATGCGGCTTCGCAAGAAATCGGGTTACCACCAAAGGTTGATGCATGGGACCCTGCCTCCCAGTTCATAATATCGGCCCGGGCGACCATGGCACCCAGGGGAAGTCCTGAAGCAATGCCTTTGGCCAGGGCCATTATTTCCGGTTGAACCCCAAAGTGCTCCATGGCAAACATTCGGCCGGTACGCCCCATCCCGGATTGCACTTCATCGGCAACATACAAAATGCCATATTTTTGAGCGATTTGATAAAGTTTTTTGTGAAATTCAGGCGGCGGAACGACATAACCACCTTCACCTTGAATCGGTTCCACAAATATGGCGGCAACCTCCTCCGGCGGCATCGTCGTTCGAAAAAGGGTATCTTCAACCCAGCGGGCACAGTAAATATCGCATTCCGGATAGCACATATTATAGGCACAACGGTAACAATAGGCGTAAGGAATATGTGTGATGCCTGGCACAAAGGGATTGTAATGTTTTTTTTGAATGGTTTTGCTGGCTGTTAAAGACAGCGCTCCCATGGTGCGGCCGTGAAATGCACCGTAGAAAGCGATATTTAACTCCCGCTGCGTGTGCCACCGGGCCAGTTTAAAGGCGGCTTCCACTGCTTCAGCCCCGGAGTTACCGAAATAGACTTTATGAACTGTATCGCCGGGAACCAAAGAAGCCAGTTTTTGTGCCAATGCTATTTGAGGCGTGTAATAAAAATCGGTACCCGACATATGCAGCAAGCGATCCGCCTGTTTTTTAATTGCCGCTACAATCTTGGGGTGACAGTGACCAGTAGCATTGACGGCAATACCAGCCGTAAAATCAAGAAAGACGTTGTCATCCACATCATATATCCACAGCCCTTTTGCTTTTTTAACGACCAATGGATAAACACGGGTATAAGACGGTGACACGTAGGTTTTGTCCAGCTGAATTAAATTGTTGGCCTTGGTACCGGGCAGGGGTTTTCTGATTTGTGGTGCCTTCATTGTTAAAACCTCGCAGAATTTGATTAAGTGCACTTGGTATTCTGGCTGCAGTCACAAAGCGCTGCAGGAAGGTGTACAAACCTATTAAAATCTAACGAGATTCATTCCAAAGGTCAACAACCAATGCCGCGCGAATTGGTCCTGCTGGATGACGTTCGAACGATTTATTATCCACCTGCATTTGCGGTCGGAATCAAGAGTCGGTTCTAAATGTAAAGTTATAATGAATATTATTCTTGACTAAATTATTTATAATGAATAAATGATAGTTAAAAAGGGGTAAATAAGAATGATTGACGAAATAAGTTATAAAATTTTAAGAATTCTTCAGAAAAAGGCCCGAATACCCAATGTCGAAGTCGCCCGTCAAGTGGGACTCGCCCCATCAGCGGTCCTGGAGCGTATTCGCAAAATGGAAAAACAAGGCATTATAGACGGGTACGAGGTGCGGTTGAATCCTGCCCGTTTTGATCGCAGTCTTGTGGCGTTTGTGCACGTTTTTACGACCAAAACGGAATTGCAATTGGATGTTGGCGCTATTTTAGCGGCCATACCTGAAGTGCAAGAGGTGCATTATATCAGTGGTGAAGATGGCTATTTGGTTAAAATGCGGGTGGCAAACACCGATGAACTCGGGCGCCTGGTGCGTGACAGAATCAGCTCGATTCCAAATGTTGGTACCACGCGTACGTCAATTGCGTTGACAACTGTTAAAGAAACGGCTCGCATACCCTTGGTTGATGAAGATATCAGCGAACGCCGCCGATAAGCGCCTCTGTGACCAGAAATGACTTTCAGTATTGAATCTTTTTAATCTGTTTTAAGAGGTCTTGGCTGTTTTTCCAACTGATGATTGCCAAGGCTTTTTGATGTTATTTATCATTTAAGGAGTCAATGACAATGCCGATGTCTACAGATTTTAATCAACGCTTAAACGCCATTTTAGATGAGGTTGTGAGCCACTATGGTACCCCTTTCCACATTTACGATGAAAAAGGTATTTTAGAAACCGGTCGCAAGTTGAATGCGGCCTTTGCCGACATTAAAGGCTACCGTGAATATTTCGCGGTGAAGGCTTTACCGAACCCCCGTATCCTTCAAATAATGCAAACTTTGGGTTTCGGTTTTGATTGCAGTTCCATTACCGAGTTGCTGCTCAGCCGGCAGATTGGTGCCCGTGGTAAAGACATCATGTTTACTTCCAATAACACCAGTTTGACGGAATTCAATGCTGCCGCTGCCGATGGTGGTTGTATCCTCAATCTGGATGATATTAGTTTAATACCAAAAGTTCCGAAAATGCCTGAGTTAATCTGTTTTCGTTATAACCCGGGGCCACGGCGCACCGGTAACGCGATTATTGGCAATCCGGTCGAATCCAAATACGGCCTCAGCCACGAACAGGTGGTTGAGGCCTACCGGCAAGCCCGGCAAATAGGTGCGCTAAGATTTGGGTTGCACACCATGCTGGCGTCCAATGAATTAAATTATACCTATTTTATCGAGACTGTGCGAATGCTTTTGGATTTGATTGAATCGATATCGGCAACTCAGCAAATCGATTTTGACTTTATCAATATCGGAGGCGGCTTCGGTATTGCCTACCATCCGGATCAAAAGCCTCTTGATTTAAGCACAATGGCCTCTGAAATTACCGCTCTTTTTAAAGCCTTTGAAAGAAAGCACGGCAAAGCACCCAAATTGTTTTTGGAGAGCGGCCGATATATCACCGGACCCCACGGTGTATTGGTGGTCAAGGCCATTAACCGCAAAGATATTTACCGTAAATATATCGGCGTAGATGCCTGTATGACGGCGTTAATGCGCCCAGGCATGTATGGCGCTTATCATCACATCACGGTACCGGGAAAGAACGGTAAGGGGAATCACGAAATCGTTGACGTTGTTGGTTCGCTTTGTGAAAACAATGATAAATTTGCCATCCAGCGGGAATTGCCGGTCATCAAAGATGGCGACATCCTATTGATTCATGACACCGGCGCCCACGGACATTCCATGGGATTTAACTATAATGGGAAATTGCGTCCCAAAGAGCTTCTGCTTAGAAGCGATGGAACGGTAGAGTTGATTCGGCGTGAGGAGACGGCGCAAGACTATTTTGCCACTCTGAATTTTGATTCGGACCTTCTAACACTTGTCAGATGAAAACGGCATGTGGCTATCAAATTTATTCAGCTCCGGGCCTACGGCACAGGCGCTACATCAGCTAAGCACAAAATCAGTTATCCAATGTCAATATTTGTTGATCGCAGCTGAACGCAGAAGGCCTGATATTTTGTAAGCCATGAGGGGTGCAGCTTGACAATTTCGCCTGCATTTCACTATAGTCAAAAAACACTGTCGGTGTTTTCTAACGTGTTACCTCGGAGGAATTTCTTAATCCAATGCTTCCCGAAGCGACCAGTGGTTTCCTAGCATGCCATGTAATTAAAAGGCCCGTCTGCCAAGACCAAATTTGGTGCATAATTTTTCTTTAGGAGCAACAATGGTTCAAGTCCATGATATTATGACAACCGATGTGATTTCTGTCACACCCCAAACCGCCATCACCGAGGCCGCTCGCATTCTGCTTGATAACCACATAAATGGTCTGCCGGTTCTGGATGATCAGGGAAAATTGGTGGGTATCCTTTGCCAGAGCGACCTGATTGCCCAGCAAAAACGCCTGCCGGTTCCAACCCTGTTCACCCTTTTGGATGGGTATATCCCTTTGACGTCTGCCAAACAGCTTGAAAAAGAGGTCCAAAAAATTGCAGCCTACACGGTCAAGCAGGCCATGTCATCCGAGCCTGTTACGGTAAAGCCGGATACGAGCCTTGAAGCGGTGGCGGCTTTGATGGTGGATAACGGTTTTCACACGATACCGGTTGTGGATCAGGCTGGCAAGCTGGTTGGTGTGGTGGGCAAAGAAGATGTTCTGCGGACCCTTTTGGCGGAATGATAAACAGTCACATCATCTGCCGCCAATAATTCGCAACTGACGGCATCTGGAGGAACCCAACTGTCCGCCCATATATTCATCGGACGCAACGACGATAAGATCTAATAAGAACTTTTGCAGTTTTCCATGCCACAATTTCTATCCTCAATATTGCCGCTGTTAAAAATAATTTGCGTGATCGGCGCTGCACTTCTCATCGGCAA
>JAAUYK010081310.1_pt1 | contig 12232 bp, 8 predicted proteins | sample 7278021 | NCBI WGS metagenome assembly JAAUYK01 (sample SAMN14350223, study PRJNA611818) | marine sediment metagenome | isolation source: surface marine sediment (1.8m) | place: French Polynesia: Moorea | collected 2018-08
CGAGAACGAAATGAACATGGCATGCTGCCGTTTGGTCTCCGTGCCGTGCGATTCATCCCGAGCCAACTCAAAGGTCCGTCGAATAATGCCCACATGTACGTTTTCACGGTGTGTGAGCGCTGTTCACCCGAAAGAAAGCCGAAAGCACTACCACGTATACTATTGAGGAAGTGACCTGCAGGCTGCAGCCAGCAAGCCAGCTCCCTCCCCAGGAGATCCGATTAACAGAAAGGAAGGAACGTTTCGTTCATATGCACGCATGCATGCCGCCGCTTATGGCTTTATGAGAGAGAGAGAGAGAGAGAGGGAGAGAGAGAGAGAGAGAGAGAGAGCACACATATTAGAAATGTGTCTTTTATGCTCACGGAGCCCGCGGAGGCATGGTCCCCATGCAGTGCAAGCTGGCAAGTGACTACATCATTATTCATCACGAGCGGGCAGCTAGGCGACTGGCTGGCCGCAGCCAGAAATGGTGTCAGATTTCCTGGCTAGCCGTCCATGCGGTCGCCCTCCTCTCTCTCTTTCTCATTCTCTCTCCGGCTGACAGGCCCGACGCCGCCGCCGACCCCCAACATGGAGTTCGACGCAGCACGCACACTCAGTGTCCCACTCTTCTCCTCCCCGCGACCCCCTCCCCACGCCTTCTCTCTTTTCCCCCTGGTCGGCCTTGTTTCCCGTCCGATATGCAATTTCCATGTCCGTACGCGAGCATTATCCCATCTAGCGAGTCATGAACGACCATGCCAGCTTATATCTCCTATGATTATAAGTACGTACCAATGTTTCAGCTGAATAAAGATGACTTCGAACCTTCCGCTGGCACCCCCGATCACCATCACGCTTCCCTCGCCTGATCTGCTCCATGAGGAGCCTCCGTCCATCGTCGTCACGAGCCCGGTCAGCGAGCAGTCCTTGCCGACTGCGACGGCCAACGAGCATGAGAGGTCGTCTTCGAAGCCGGAGCCGTCGCATCCGGCGTCCAACACGTCGACGCCGATTACGACCATCCTCTCGGAGGGCGGCGGAGTCGATGACGGAGAACAGCAGCAACGAATTGGACTTCATGCTCAGGTACAGCCAAAGAAATTGCAATTGACTTGGCAATTGAGTAGCGGCAGAAGACGTTTTAGGCCCGTACCTGAATGAACTCAGCTATACTGGGTCAAGCTCTTTTCATCGCCGAGTCTCTGGGGAATTGCTGGGGATATAAGCGGCTAAGGATAGGCGCGCATTTCCCCGGATACCAGACGACATTTCACGGTCTGTTGAATGCGTATATTTCGCAGACGCGAGGATTGCCGCGCTGTATCAGATTTTAATGATGAAGCCTCGGATGATGGAAATTTGCTTTCCATACTCTTATAACATCAATCCGAGGGAAAAAGTCACGTTTACTCAGTCGCCTTCAGGTCGGCCTGTCGGTCTGGTCGGCGGGCGAGGTCGTCTATTATTAGAAAGCCCCGATCCCGTAATATACGATCTCCTCCTTCCTTCCTTCCTACCCTGCCCCTGCCTTCTGGCTGCACTGCGACCTCTTCGCCGTCGCAGCATGCCAGCTTAACTGTTATCGCTTCCAGACAGGAAATAAGGTCGCGCGCTAGCCGCTCGTGCAAAAGTTGCCACATGGTCATATGTACGTGCTACAGCCTGACCAACACACTAAGGGGCTCGGTCTCCTTCTTTATGGCCTGGCCCAACGCAAAATCACTTAAACAATTAGAGCAGGCAACGCAGTCGATTGTCGTCGTTATCGTTCGTTCTGGGAACCGGATCACCCGAGCACGGCAAACAGACCTGACCCCATCCTGTCCCTCACCGCATGTCCCAGTAATTAGGGGCGGCAGCGTCATTAATTAAGCCGCTCCTCATAGTAATATACCGTCCGTCCGTCCGCGCTTTCTGCACGTGCGCTGAAAGGACGAGGCAAAACTGCAAAGGAGAGGAGAGAGGAGAGGAAGCGCCGCTTCCGTGGGATCCTCGCAGATGTGATACGGTATAGGACGGATGGAAGGACGGACAGGGGTGGAAAATATGGCGCCTACGTAACTCGGAACCTACTGATCTCCGCGTGGCAAACTTTTCAGACAGACAGACGGAACGTATTTAGGCCACTGCCGGCACCTATTGGCATACATGCAGATATGCGCGTAAGCAGATATGCGTACTGTATGTGATATGGAAAAGTTAGTATGACGTCAGCGGCGGCGCTGATCGATTGGAAGCGGCAGCTAGTGTATATGTATATCAGGCCAACGTACGCGATCGACTGCCTGCTGCCGCGAGTTCTCTACGTTTTTAGAAACTTTGGTTGGCCTCACGGAGCCCCCAATCCGGCCGGGGCCAACTTTTTGTTTCAAAACAGCCATTCATCCACCCATCTGTCTATCGCTGCTATCATCACGAAAGTGCATTTAGGTGTTTCGGCATGCAAGGTGCATTGGGCTGTTTGCCTACTTGCATTGGTGGTCAAAATACCATTCCTATAAAACCCTGGTGGCCGTTTCCATGTATGGCGACTCTCTCTACGTATATGCAAGCGGGAGCCTCGGGCTATCCCACTGCAAGCAAACATCGATCTCTTTGCACCGCCCGCCCGACCATGCAGCCGTTCGTTGGTTGGTTCGTTTCGCGCGCCGCTCTCACATCGTGAACGTAATTTCCCAGCGGGATAACTAGCATGCAGTGAGTTAACAGGAGTGGATATATGAACGCGACGACGGAGAGATAGAGCTAGCGAGGAACAGCAAGCAAATCTGGCAGGATTTCGAATTAACCGGTCAATAATTAGTTTACTTAACTGTATGTAATATCATCGGCTGTTATAATATACGTAGAATTGTCTTAAATTTGTAAGCTAGCAACTCCCTCTGTTTGAACTTTGCATGGCATGCCCAATAGATTTTTGCGATGCGCACAATCCATCGAGTCCGCATTTTCATATATCGAGATTATGGTAAATGCATGTTTGTAGGGCGCAGGCATCATTTTAGCCGTTCTGCTGAATTCACTACAGCTCTTGTCGCGTCTGCAGCGATATCGTTCGAGAGCAAGGGACACTTGTAGTGACCTGAGAGCGAGCACGCAAGGGAGGCGGCTACGGTATCTGCGAAAGCCTCGATCGCAACATCGATCCGACCGGCCGAGCCTTATTTGCATTAAGATGGAGACCCTGGCCGAAGCGACTCACATCTGCATGCGAACGAGGTGCTAGAACGCAAGCAGCCACCCTTCCTTCCTTCCTTCCTTCTTTCCTCTCATGCATGTGTTATTGCGCAAGAGAGCGAGCAAGGGTTGGACGACTGCTGCTCCCTTGTATTCTAGCCGCCACTGCTGCCTTCCAAATTCTGCGTCGGTTTAAAATTTGATCCAGCGTAACTGTAGTACGTATTAGAGACGAAACTCGATAAGGAGAGCTAGAGCGAGTTGGTTACCGGGCCGGACAAATTGTCGTCGCTACTAGCTGCTAGTTGCTCTATTGACAATATCTGTCTCGACTGCCTGTCCGCCTGGCATCCGAATATAGCTAACGGAGCGCGTCCGCCTCGTCCGTTAAGTATACGTAAACCAACAGAAGCCAGCGGCGATAAAGAAAGAGAGCGGACGCGCGTCTCTATGTAGTATTATTAGCGTCCTGTACTTACGTCTTCCTTCTTCCTTTCCCCTCCCAACGTGTGCGTACATACATAGATATATCTACGTTCACTACAACCGGTCGCACTTGTCAAACGCAGTCGATCTATATACTATACGGTGGCGAGAGCAGCCAGCGTTCAACATTAGCCAGACTACTACTATTACTACAACAAAAGTTTTCTAACAAATACGTGGCTGCTATAGTTTCGTCTAGCTCGCGGATTGCATGACAAATTTATGAGGCAGGCGCTCGCTCGGTTCGAGACAGCTAGGCGGCGGGGCGAAACTTTTCTATATTTCCCTCTTCACGGTCCTGATTGGAAAACATCGCGCGGTGCATTTTTCGTGTTGCAGGTGAATTCATGCAATGCACGTCGAATTTTATGTGCCCGATTCGCGGAACAGAATGAATGGTCCCTGATTTCAACAATAGAACAGACCACAATATTTTGCTAATCGACGTCACTCAGGGTACGGAACCGTGGCAACTGACTTGCAAAAAGGCGTACAGTAGTAGTTTGAACGAAAATAGATGTGTGCCATCTGGCAATCTGACACCCTTCGCTATTAGCCAAGTGTAGCTTTCTATCCGCATTCACTGTCTAGCTATATCACATCTGTGCGTACATGACATTTAATCGCTCTGATCGGCTAATTATGGCCAATTTAATGAGAGCCTACAGGGGCAACCCCGCTTCAATCCTCTTCCGCCGCTAGCGCGCCGTTCGCGTCGGCCGTCGATCGCGTCCGCGTCCGGCCGGCCGTCGCTCTCGCTCGCTCGTTCGCTCGGCTCATCTGTGACGTGTTATGCACATGACTCAGTTGACTTTGACTGACTGGCTGTGGACAGTGAAAGAGGAGAGAGGAGAGAGAGAGAGAGGTGTCTGTGATCGTCGTATAAGGAAGAGAGGAGGAGGAGGAGGAGGACGACGAGAAGGGGCTTTCGTGTGCTTCTTCAGAGTGAGTTATGACACGACCGACGCGACGTCAAGTGTGGTCTGGTCTGGTCCATGCCAGAACGAGAGTGAGCGAGCGAGCGAGCGGCCGGGCCAGAAAAAACGCGGTTTCATGACCTCCGGAGAGATCGAGGCCGTCGCAGTAGGTCCGAACTGTAATTCGTTTTGTAGGGAGCTCAACTATGGGCCATGTTTATATAAGGTCTTTAGACCTTTTCAGTACGGTAAATTACATGTAGTAAGTAGTAGCTTGCCGTAAGAATGGGTCACCCTTGAGTTAGTGCAATGCATTGCAGTGCAATGGAGGAAAGTGCTGCCGCAGTGGTTACTTCCTCGCTGCAGCTATCGGACAAAGTGCAGACTCACGAAATCTGACCTAGTTGCGATCCTTCGCAGCTAGAGTGGGCAAATGGACGCAGGACATGAACTTCCGGCTCAAGTTTAGGAGAGTATTTAAAGCCCAGATCAGACAAGCGCAATCGCTTGCTGGGCAATTTCGACGGCGGCAAGAGGCTCCTTCCCTCCTCGCCTCGCTCGGCCTTTTCTACTAGTAGGACCACTCCCGGAATGTCTTTTTGGACTATTGTAGTACACACTGAGTTTTTTGGAGGCTCCATGGTACGATTCAGCCTTGGAAATGTTGGTGCCCCCGATGACGGGACGACTTTCTTTCCGCGGCATTTAACCGAGGGTGCCAGTGAGGGGCCGGAAGAGACGATAAGATCTAAGTTTTGAAGACACGCACGTACCAGTTGGGTGGCAAAATAAAGTACTCAAAATAGCATCAAGAATAAGTTCTTTTTGTTACCCCTGCGACAAAGCTTTTGTAAGATGCCCTCACGAACGAGTTCTGGCAGCCTTCGCCGACCGTTTTGGTGACATACGGCCACGTACTAGAAATCTGTGCGTAATGTCAGGGTCAGTACTTGAATCTCATTCGTGAACCTTGTTGTCAAAAGAGGCACTTTTTTATTCCATTTCTCAGACTCCGTGTTGGCCGGACGGCTATAGTTAGCCGAGCTGGTTGTCCCAGAAATGTCAGAGCTGGAAAGACGAAGGGAGACAAACAGCTCGCCGGCGTCGAGATAGAAAGAGATTAAATAAGGAAGGACTGACTTACGACTTGGCTTCAGAGGAATACAACGTAAGAGAAAAGTTGAAGGGATCAGGAATGCGTACTGTCGTTTAATATTCACCTACGCCATTCATTCCCAGCTCCTTTTCTGCGGCGGGCGTTCGCAGGCCGAACGGGGTTGATGCATGAGGTGTTTGATCGATCAGTCCGATCGAGTTTCATATAAGATGGAGGAATGGCCTTCCTTTCCCTCCCCAGCTCTGTCTGTCTGAATGTCCGTTCGTCATCGAATTCCATCTTTCCTTTCTTTTGTTCGACCGAGCGGCCGCGGCCGGCCAGTCCCGCATTTTTCCTTCCTTCCCGAAAGCCCCTCCATCTATTGGATATGTGTTCGTCTGGTGGGTACTTGGGCGGCCGGCCGATCGGTTGGGCGGTCGGACTTCTTCTTTCATCCAACCGACGAGAAGAACATGATCATACTGTACGCAATGCGTGGAATAACTTCTCTATTGTGAGATCTCCTCACTCTACTATAGGTATCATACACGTAGCTAGGCTCTCGCTCGCTCGCTCGCTCGCTCGCTCGCTCGCCCGATGACTGCAAGTCGTCAATCCTGCGCCGTGCGCCCCAATACTTTTGACAAACTTCCCCAAAGTCCGTCAGTCCGCGCGCGGTCCCTATGAACGCAGGAGCTAGAAGCTAGGAGACAGCGATATGGACTTCCAGGGAGGAAACTTTTCCAGCGCGCACGCTCAGCATCGCCATGTCATAGCTCGAGTTCAGACTCAACTTGTACGAGTATGTATTTCAATGGTCGTCACTAAAATGTTTCTCGCGGGACCCTTGCCGAGAGGATGACAACAGAGTAGGAGGATCAAAGACGAGATTGTGAAGGCCTCACCCTCTGCCCTCCTTTGCCCTTTTCTAGCTGTTGTCGCCTGCCTGGGTCGTAGCAATGTCATTTCCTGATTGCCTTTGCTTCGCGTTGTTCGACCGACCAATCCTCGATTGCTCGCGGACGGCCTTCGAACGTACTCGATTGCCTTGATAGCAATGAGGAAAGGCCACACATGTACTCGTTATCATTGTGCATGTATGAGGAAGGAAAGATATGCGTCCAAACGCCAGCTCGTAATCTTTCGTAACTACACATGAACGATTATAACCCGTTTAAAATGGTGTGCAGGAAAGTGGACTTGAATTTGGTCTTTGAGCTAGTCACGAATCCTCCGCATACGCAGCCCTCCCTCATGGAAAGCGCGGCCTTTACTTCCGAGTTGGGCAAATACAACTGCGGCTTTTAACGTCTCTAGCTCCATCCGGCCCCATCCCGATCCCGATTTGTGCTGGCTGCTAGCGCCGGCAAAAGCCAACTAGAGGAGGGAGGAGGAGGGAGATAGCTCGGAGGAGATATTGAGCTGCAGCCAGTAAATCCCGTTCGTTCGTTCGTTCGTTCGGCCGCCCGATCGCTTATTCCGGGTCATTAGGCTGGCCGAAGCCGTTCATACTGCAAAGAGAGGGAGCCAGCCCGTCCGTCGTTAGCAGATCAGCTTTCGCTCGGATGGGCCTTTGTTCTGCAGACAGAGGAGCGGACGTCGAAAACATAAATGTAGAACCTTGAAGGCGGGCGCGAACTTTTCGTATAAAAGAGCGAGCGGGCGAGGCGGGCGTAAGTGGAAGACAGCAATGGGCTGGCCGGCTGCCTCGACTGCATATTAATTAGTTTGCCGTGCTGATAATTAGGAAAGTTGGCGGAACTAGCTCTCACTCTCGGGGTGGAAAAAAACTAACTTACGATAAATAGTATTCTGGGCAGACCGAAGCAAAAATACTACATTATCGTTCCAGTTCGATCAAACTGCTTTCTCGAATTAAGCCATGCTTCGTATGTATCCTGTGGCTAGTGCAATCGACCCTACCACACGTTCAAGCGCGTGTTCTCCTGGCCTCCTTCTAGCTCCTGGTGACAAATTGCCCTTTCGTTCCCCCTTCCCTCCGTCCGTCGATCTGGCTACCAACGTCTGCTCCCCAGCAAGCGATTCGTTCGTTCGACGTCCCGACTCGGTCCGAGCTAGCCTCGATCGATAGGCCGGCCAGCCGCGGCCACAGCCGGCCAACACGATCAAACCGCGGTGCCAGCCAAAACAATCGAGAAGGAGGCCTAGATCACGCACGCTAGCAAGAAATATTGCAAGGTCATGTACTACATATAACAGTTGCAAGGCGACCCCGTGTTAAGAACCCGGCACCGATATTGCGCGCGTTTTGGCCGGCCGGCAGCGTATCTCTTTTTCCCAAAGGGGCAAGAATGGCCGCGGCCGGCCGGCCGGTTCCGCGCAATCTCTGCTTTCGGCCAGCATCAACGGCTTGATCAAAGATTCCATCTCCCTCGCTCGCCCCCAAACTGCCAATTTCGACGCCCTCACGTAGCCAGCATCCTTCCCTCCTTTCCTTTTCTCTCCCATCACTCAGTCAGTCAGTGAGACAGACAGACTGCTATAGCTCCTACCTCGAACACTTATTGCCGACGCTGCTGCTGTTGTTGCACTCAAAGAAAATTGGAGCGAGCTAGGTCGAGTCGAGAGAGAAGGAAACAGATAGACCGACCGACTTAGCCCCTCACTCTCCCTTGGGACGGAAAATTAATGAGCAAATAGACCCCGAACGCAATCGTCGGGACAGTTTTGTCTTCGAGCCGCTATAGAATTGCCCCTCGACACGGACAGCTAGACAATTGTTCACCTCGTTGATCATCGCGCAGTTGTTATCGCCGAGCTTCTTGGCAAAACAGTTGGGGGAAAACTCTCTTCTACTAGGTTTAGTTGAAGTTGTTGCACTTGCTGAAGAAGGCCTCACCGCGATGCATTTTCCAACCGGCCTAGCTTGCTATCGCCACATTCAATTGTGTGTGGCCTCCAGATAAGGTGCCTCAAGAAGACGAACTTTGCTGGGTTGACCTAGCTAGGTGCATTCATTCGATACACAGTGCAATGAGAGATATCGCAGAATTTGTGCCCAGCCACTTGAAGGCCCATTACTCACAGGAATATGTGTCGAATGTCGTATCATGAATGAAGGCCGGCCCGCGGAAATCAGCATGATAAGGTACTCATGCAGGGAGCTCGCTCGGAATGACGATGACAGTCGTAAAGTTTCATTCCTTCAAGTCACGACGACGACCTATTCGTCATGAGAACAGGCCATGTAGCGAGACGGGAGACTTGTTAGGTTCATGTTCGGCTCTTGTCGTACTGCGTTGTAGCATTTCTACGTAATTAACTCGGGGGCGGCCGTGACTCTGGCCGTCCGCGTGCGCAGCTGGCAGCTTTCACTCGCTTACAAACAAATTAAGATGTAAGACTGGAGGGGGATTCGAAGCGAAGAAGCGGTCGGCCGTTGGCCTGGTTGGGAGGGAGGGTGCATCAAGAAAAGACTTGACCTAAGGGGTCACATAGTCATTGCATTAAGCAATCAAGTGTTGCTTTCACATATGCGTAGTAAACGGAACCTTTCCTTCGCATTTCTGCCCAGCGGGATACGCGTCCGGCCCTGCCGCCGAAGCTGCATTAATACTGATTACTCATTCCCTGGCACGCGCTCGCCGCTGGCGTATATTGCAACGGAGGGAGGGGGATTTAGAGAGCTTGGGGCCATCCGTAGCAACAACTCGATCTGTGGGTATACATTGGCCCGAGTCAGCGTACGTATTCATTTCTGTCTTCGACATACGATTTGTGACCGAGTTCCCATTGGCAGAATTGCCGTTCTTTTGAGTTCGTTCAACCTTAATCAAAGTGCTCAAAGCCACTGCAGCTCGCGCACGAAAATCTGCGCACAATCGCGTTTCTCCGTCTCTGCCAGCACTCCTCCCTCTCGCTTTGAACTGGACTTGATAGCGCATATTGGATATCGATACCACCGGTCCGGGAGGCAAAGTCCACATCTCTGACTTTGGCCTCTTCCGCGGGGACTTCATCGGCTACGAATAATTTGTCTGAAAGGCATGATAGACCTAGTGGGAATAATACGAATATCTTTGCAACCTTGAACTGCGCTCCATCTAATTATCTTCTTGTGGAAATAGAGATTTTAGTAGTCCTTCCAAGTCAACCATCCAGCGGCAGTCGTATTTTCATCGCGTCCGGAGCTGTTTGCGAAAAGCAATCTTTTTCGAATGTTTGCCTTGCGTGACTGTGGCCGCCTCCGGCCGGCCGGCCGGCCGGGCAACCTGAACGCACAACTAACTCGGCCGACGCGACCGGTCGACCATTCGTTCTCCTCCCTTTATAGGGCCGTCTAAAATTAGCAGTTGGTTTTTGGCGAAACCGATTTGCTCCGTGCGCACCAGGAATTAAATGGAATGCATGTTGTACGTGGGTACGTACTTAGTTGCCAGAGAGTGCTTTTACTCGATCAAAGAACCGGACCATTAACGGAGCGCGTGCTTGAAGGATGTAAAATTATGAAGACCTGAGTGGTGAGAGCTATTCATAACGTGCACTAATTGGATCCAAGACTAGTGTAAGCTCGACAGCCATTATGCTTAAGGGCTCCGAGCACTTTTCGTCTCCTGCCTCTCTTTTAAGTGAATTCGAGGATTCAACCTCGGCCGCGAACATGAGAGAAGTAAATTAAATTGCTCCCGGCAACCTTGAATGCAGCGGCGGAGCGGAGGTGGAAAAGTTGGGGCGGCGCCATAATGCCAGATAAGTCCTCGGAGGGCTCCCTTCGCTCCATCCCTCTCTCCTCTTCCTTCCCTTCCTTTCATCGCGTTACACGGAGCAGAAAATCAAGAGAGTTGTCTAGTTGCAGCTAGAGCTCCACTTCTAGCTTGCTACGCTTCAGACTCCATCTCCATCCGGGATAAAATATACTTCCTTTCTTCCGTCCTTCCTTCCTTCATGCCCTCGAACTGTCACAGTCAGAAAATTAAATATAGGGCTTGACTGAATCTCCGGAATGGCAAGGTCTGGTCGGCAATAAATTAAGTTCCTAATCGCTATTCTGAATTAATTATTGATGTCGCGCATAAGTGCATACGTATTAGGGACCGAAGCTACGTATTCTTACACGCACGATACGTTTAATTACGAAAGGAGAGCAATAGCGAATATGCTTGGCAATTTCGTGATGAGGTCGATACGAAAATTGTCTCCATATACGGCCGAGACTAACTATAAAGAGAAGGGAAAAGCCCGCTAACCTGGTTTCTACGCATTGGACCATACGTATACGTAAACCTTAAAAGGGCAACGAGCCGTTTAATTTTTCCGCCCTCTCGCCGTGTGAACGCACGCCTGTCAGCCCCGAGGGGGGAATGCGTAAAAGCCGTCGCCGTTTTTTTCGGTCAGCCGATCCGAGGCCGATTAGTATCGATTTCAGTCACTCTAGCTGCGCATGTGTGTGTGTGTGTTCATATTCACATGTGTGGTCGGACGAGAAAGATCGCATTCTTCCTTTCATATGCAGGCGGGCGCGGACGGCAGCAGCGGCGGCAGCAGTCAGACGGCCACCTCGAGCGCCGTCGTCGCGACCTCGGGCGGCCTCTCCTGTCCCGGCGGCGGCGATGACCACCTGGACGTGCCCTCCGCCGCCTCCAGCTACTTCTACAGCTCGACGACAGCAGCCGACGGGTCGGTAGTGGTCGGCGGCGGCTCCGGGAGGCAGGACTCGCTCAGCTCCTGTGGCAGCCTCCTCGTCCCCACGAACTCGGCCGCCTTCGACGCCGCCTCGGCCTCAGCCTCGCCCTGTCCGGACTCCATATCGGGCATGCTGGACGAGGCCGCGGCCTGCGGCAGCAGGGTGGCTCCAAAGCACGCGGCGGCCGCCCCAGGCTCCAGGTCTGCCTCGGTGTACAAGGCCTCCTTCAGCCGAGACGATGCGGGGCCTCTCGTAGGTGTGAAGGGCGGCCTGCAGAGGGACTCCTCGACGAAGGAGGCGGACCCGTCGGGCCGGATATTCCGCCGCGGTGCCGTCTACAAGGGGATCTACCTGCCGTCGCTGTCGGGAAAGCTTCAGGACGACCGCCTGGAGGCGGCCTACCAGCGCTACGCCCACCGGCAGCGTCAAAAGTCCCTGATGCTGGTCAACACTGCGGACCTGTGCCTGAAGGCGATGGTCGTGATGAAGGTGCTGTGCGTGGTGGACGAGGGCGAGAGCAAGGTGACCGACCAGGTGGTGGAGGAGGAGGCCGCCGACGGCCTCATGGTGACCAAGACCTGCTACCTGGTCACGCCCTACCAGTTCACGTCGCTGCTCGCCTGGCTCGGCGTCGCAGCCGCCATCAACCTCCTGCTCAGCGTCGTCAGCTGGTGGCGGTGCTACGCCAACCACTTCCTACACTGGGGCGCCATCGCCACATGGATGCTGCTCCTAGTCCAAGGCGAGCGAGCTATTTTTGTCCGAAAACCTCGCTACGTAGTTTGAGAAGATCAAAGTATTTGGCCCCATTCTATTGCCTTCGCTCCTCATTTCCGTGCCCCCCTCGATCCCTCCATCCCTCCCTCCTTTCTAGTCGGACTGACGTTGATGTAGGAGAAGTCGATTCTTCGGCCTGACAATGCAGCC